>OJCR01000049.1_pt1 | contig 62135 bp, 44 predicted proteins | sample 1591611 | NCBI WGS metagenome assembly OJCR01 (sample SAMN05416815, study PRJEB24817) | seawater metagenome | isolation source: Sea water | place: Canada:Atlantic | collected 2013-07
CTAGTGGATGCCGTCTGGGATAATGACAGTCTCCAGCAATTGATCTCATGAAGAATTCATGAACAGGAATTTCAATATGATTGGAACATGTCTCTTCTGATTACAGAAGCAAAACCAGCGTGTCTGTGAATCAACAGGGCGCCTTCAATCTAGCATCATCCCGAAAAGTTCATCACGGAAGTTGGATTCCAATAGGAGCACCAGGGCCAAGGTGGATCCCAAGCACGATCCAGAGAATCATCAGAACTACACCGGTGATCAACATCCAGATCGAATAAGGAATCATCATCGCGGTCAGTGATCCGATTCCAAAACCCCCCTGCCAGCGCCGGGCAAAGATCAAGACAAGCGGGAAATACACCATGAGGGGCGAAATGATGTTGGTTGCGCTGTCCCCCACCCGATAGGCGGCGGTTGCGCCCTCCGGGCTGACGCCCAACAGCATGAGCATGGGGACCAGGACCGGTGCGAGCAAGGCCCACTTTGCGCTCGCAGAGCCTACGAACAAATTCAACACGGCCGAAAACAACACAATCAATCCCAGAACGACGGGCAATGGCAGGCCGCTCGACTTGATCGCTCCGGCTCCATGCACAGCGGAAATCATGCCGAGATTCGACCAATTGAACATCGCCACGAAATGCGCTGCCGCAAAAGAGAGGACAAGGTAATACCCCATATCCTTCATCGAATCCGTCATCATGCGGACCAGATCATCACTCGATTTGATAGTACCAGCTGCCGATCCATAGCACCAGCCCGCAGCCAGAAAGAGAATCATGAATCCACCAACGAGAGATTTGAAAAACGGGGTTGCAGTGACATACCAGGCTTGGCCTTCTGTGCCCGGACCATCATTCAACAAAGGAGTACCTGGACCAAAAGTCATTCCCAGCCAAAGCAACGCGACGCCGAGAACGGCGAGACCCGCTCGACGCAGACCTTTCATCTGCCCCTCGGTCAGGGGTTTATCCTCCTTGCCGAAGGATTCCTTGTGCGCCCCGCCTGGGATCCACTTACCAAGCGGAGGCTCGATGACTTTGTCGGTGACATACCAGATCACCGGCAGGTAGATCACCAACAAGGCCGCGATGAAGAACCAGTTGCCGGCAATGTTCATCGACCAGCCCGATTCAAGCTGTGCGCCCTCGACTGCCGCCTCAGTGATGCCAAACAACAGGGCATCAAGCTGCCCCGGGGTGAAATTGGCCGAAAATCCACCGGAGACCCCGGCAAAAGCTGCAGCTATCCCGGCAAGCGGGTGTCGCCCGGCAGCGGCAAAAATGATGGCGGCCAGTGGAATCACCACAACGTAGCCGGCATCAGCAGCATGGTTTGAAAGCATGGCAACCAGAGCAACGGTTGGGGTGAGTAGCCCCTTGGGCGCATGACGCATCGCGGATTTGATTCCGCTCGCGAAAAGCCCGGACCGTTCCGCGACTCCGGCACCCAGCATCACTACCAAAACGTAGCCGAGAGGGTGGAAATGCGTGAATGTCTTGGGCATTTCCACCCAGATCTTTTGAATATTCTCCGCCGAAAACAGACTCTTTGCAGTCAGGACCAACGGCGCAGAGCCATCTTCCGTCAGTTTGGTCGGATGGGAAGCGGAAAGGCCGCCCCATTCGCAGAGCACGGAGATCGCCAGCAAAATCCCAATCAGAAAGGCAAATATGAAGACCGGATCCGGAAGTCGATTCCCGGTTCGTTCTACGAATCCTAGAAATCCATTATGAGTTGAGACTGATACTTTTTTTTTCATGGCAATCATGAGAGTCCAAGACATTGCCTGGACTTACTCGGGCTTGTAGACCCGGGTGTAATTGTCAGTAACATACGGCTTCAGGCATTGATAGACAATCCTCGTCTGCTATCGCCTCTTGAGTCTCAGATCACCGTCAGTATCACTGAAAAGACACACAGCATCCTTCAGACGATTCGAAAAATGCATGGTGAAAAGATCGGGGTTTTCCAGATACCACCGCACTCAAGATCCTGGCCTCGCTCCTGATCTTCTGGTAAGTTAAAATAGGAATTATCGGCGTCGATCAAATGAGTATTCATTGGATATCGGGCCGTCATCTGGATCGAATTGGGTCAAGGAAACATGACCATCACCGAATAATGTAGACCATTTATAAGACTTCTGATGCCAGGTCAATCGGGGTAATTTAGGATTCTTACTGTCGTCTTCACTCCACCAGCCAACGCGATAGGCCCCCCAGGATGAAAAAATGACGAAACGACTTGGGTTCAATAGCGCGGATTGACGCACGCTTGTTTTGTCATCGATATTCAGGCTGTAAATAACAGGGTTACCTTCTCCTTCAGGGGCATAAAGATTAGCCATGTAAGAAGCCCCGTAATCCTCATACTGGGAGTGGCCCGTATCGGCAACACTCTGCTTGTCACTCGGGCAATGTGCCACTTCTACAGCAGCGTTGGTATTCGTGCCGGCGCCCAGGTAGGCATTGAGGTAACGATCTGCGGCGGTCACTTTATCGTATCCATCAAGCAATCCAGCCTGTCCCACCCAACTGTTCTGCGTGACAAACCCGTTCTTGGCCCGCTTGGGAGGGAATACGCCTTCGAAATCATCCACATACATGGTACTGGCGAATCCGACCTGTCTGATATTGTTCAGGCACTTTGTAATCTTCGCCATGCCCTTGGCTTTGCTGAGCGCAGGTAAAAGCATTCCAGCCAGTATGGCAATGATGGCAATGACGACCAGCAGCTCGATCAGGGTAAACCCTGATGATGGCAGTCTGATCTCAGGACGGGAAGCGGAATGCTTCAAACAGATTGAATGATCGGAAAAGTTTTTTTTATCCATGACAATCCTGCAAGTAAAATTTCCTACACGATATAGTAAAGAATTGAACACGTGAGGAAATCAGCTCTCACCTAATAGCCCAGAGCACCGACCGACAACCCTCGCCTGAGAGCTGACAGATGATACATCACGCTCTCACAATATCAAATGTGTTAGTTGGAAAAAAGCCAAGAGGTTGGTTCATTCTTCTGACTCGCTCAATAAAACGAATTACAATATTGCCAATACCAGCCAGATCGGAGACAAAGACTGAGTAACGTTGTTTCAAATCTCGGTTTTTCAAATTAAATATCTCACCTGGAACATAAGGAGCCATCGATGATTCAAAAGGAAAAGGTGCCTACATTACTGAAGTCCTTTAATAGGGATGGGTTTATTGCACTTCCAAAATTTCTTTCAGAGAATGTGCTGGCGGAACTCGTCAAAAATCTGGAGCGTTTCGTCCATGAAATCGTTCCGAGACTGGAAGATCAACAGGTATTTTATGAAGACAGGCAAGTCCCTTCTTCTCTCAAGCAGATCCAGCACATGGATGCACACGATTCCTGGTTTCATCATTTTTTTCATAAGGGACCCTTTCGCGAGTTGGCCGCAGTGTTGCTTCAAGGACCGGTTGTGCCAAAGAATATGCAGTTTTTCAACAAACCTCCGGGCATAGGGCAAGCCACACCGCCTCATCAGGACGGATTTTATTTCATGCTGACTCCTTGTGAAGCAGTAACGATGTGGCTTGCTCTGGAAAAGGTGGATGAGGAAAATGGATGTGTTCGGTATGTAAAAGGATCACACAAGCAAGGCATGAGAACACACACGCGCACGCAAACGCTGGGGTTCAGTCAGGGAATTTCAGATTACCCTAGCCACACGGATCTTGAAAACGAAATCACCTTCCCTGCAGCAGCAGGTGATCTCTTGATACACGATGCCCTGACGATTCATCGCGCTGACGGCAACCATTCCAGCCGCAGAACACGAAAAGCTCTGGGATTCATCTATTACAGCGAACGGGCTGAAGAAGATATTCAGGTCCGCAATGCGTATCAAAGACAGCTGACTGAAGAAATGAGAGTAGCAGGGAAAATTTAGGCTCAGCTTGGCTGACATACTGTTCCTGAGGTGATGATGGCCCACAACTGAATGTGAAGCCCCAGTATAAAACGAGCAGGAAATAAATTTTACATGCCTTTCTCTTTTTCAGGTAACCATGGTTTATTTGATTCTCTCTGGATTTCCATCTCACCGAAACCATGAAAGATCGCGATTCGACAGTGTAAAAGTATGAAGCTCTGATGGCATTGAGGACCCAAGAGACAGGCGAAATCTGTTTGCAAAATGAAATATGACTCAATGACACTTTGAGGCATTTATGAAGGCAATCCCGATACTAAGACCTAAAATAAATGTTGCACTATGAGTATTTGCATACAGCAGCAAGCTTGGTTTTCCCTCTTTTGGTTGATTTGGAAACCCAACTCATTCTAGGCCGGAGCATGGAAGAAATGATCATGCAAAGATATCGGCCACAGGTTTACCCAGACCATCTTTTGTGATGAAGAAAGGCCGTTTCTCAATATCATACGCCGTCCTGGGACTTATTCCCATGGCGGTATGAATCGTGGCGTGAAGATCTGCAATAGAAACCGGATTTTCCACGGCCACCAAGGGACGCTCGTCAGCTGTCCGGCCATACCGGTACCCCTTCTTCACACCGCCCCCAAACATCGCCACGCTTGTGCCACCGGTAAAGTGGCGGTGTAGACCATACTGTTTCATTTCCTTGAGTTTATCAGTCTTGGCGCGGGACTGATCACGGGCACTGGAACCAGGCACGCCTTCGATCATCATGTCACGACTGAATTCACTGGCAACGACGACAAGAGTCCGATCCAACAGCCCTCGCTCTTCCAGATCGAGAATGAGTTGCGCAATCGGCCGATCGATTTCCGACTTCATTCGCTTCATGGTGGTGTGTCCATTTTCGTGAGTATCGAAATGTTTGAATGGAATATACTCGGTGGTCACTTCGATGAAACGTGCGCCAGACTCGACCAACCTTCGAGCCAGCAGGCATCCCTGCCCGAATCGCCCGGTATCGTAAATCTCGCGGACTTCTTGAGGCTCCCTCGTCAGGTCGAAAGCGTGGCGCTCATCAGATTGCAACAGCCGATGTGCAGCATCCATCGAACGTAACATGGATTCCTGTCGGTAATCGCTGACCCATGCGCGGTTGGGATTCTGATCAATTAATTTTCGATAATGACGATAGCGATTCGCGAAACGCCCCGGTTCCATTCCCTTGGAGGGCTGGACTGATTTCAAGGCGTCTGCTGGATATGGCAGGTTCATGGGACCGAACTGTGACCCAAAAAAACCCGCAGTGGTAAAAGCTTTGAGTTCCTCCTTTTCACCCACGCCTTCGAGTCGTTGCCCGATATTGATAAAGGGAGGAAGGACTTCGCTATTTGGTCCGAGCACCTTCGCCATCCAAGCTCCGATGTGAGGCGCGGCAACGGTGATTGGTGGCACATAGCCCGTATGCCAGTGATATTGATGACGTGAGTGCAGGATACTGCCAAGATCAGGCTGCACCGCTGAGCGAATCAAAGTACCGCGGTCCATGACACGCGCAAGGTGTTCCATCCCTTCCGTGAGCTTGATGTCATCCACCACGGTATCAATCGCCGGAAAGGTGCTGAGGATCTTGTCCACATCCAGCTCCAGTTCAAATGGCAGATAGCGCTTGGGATCAAAGGTATCCGGTGCAGCCATGCCACCTGCAAGCCAGATGAGGATACAGGAATCTGCTCTGGCAGATGGGTGAACAACCTCATCAGCCTCAGCCCATACTTTGGGCGCCCCCATTCCAAGCGTGGCAACAGATGCAGCACTGAGCTGCTTGAGGAGGTCTCTTCGAGTAAGGAGTTCGGGGTTCATGTCATTCAAAGCGGGTATCGCAATCTTATCGAATCATCTGAAATTCTGGTTGCATGAAAACGAGCCATAGCAAATCTTCCACAACAGCTGGATCGGGCCGGGTTCCCAGCACATCCTTTAGAATATTCAACTCACCAGTGGTGGGCAGTCGAGACAAGGCATGACGATAAAGCCAGTTCCCGAGACCATGCTTACCGGTGAGCTGTTGGGCGCCTTGCTGCAGGTATTGGGCAAGGATGTCGCCATTCGCCAGATCAATGGCCTGTAAGGTCGTGAGTTCAGCAGGACGCGTGGTCACTACCTGATCACGATGGGGACGACCCAGGGACCTCATGAGAAAGTCATTTTTCACCAAGGCAGCACGAACAGCAGAAGTAGGCCCCATGGGCATGATCGCTTCCTTTGGGTTAAGGATATTTCCCCACGGGCCTTCCCCATGCATGTAGAGGACTTTGGCAGCATCCCAATCGCCATCTGGGGGACGAGCTTTCCATTGAGCATTGCTGATAATCGTGCGCGTTTGCTTGTCTTTTTCCAGCATCGAAATCTGGCAAATGAACCCCGCAGCTCCTCCGAACATCTCGGCGTCGATTTCAATCAGGTTTTCTCCTGCACGTAAAAACCGAGTCGCTTCCATGTAGACAGGCTTATCCCATACCTTCGATTCAGTGACCTGTTGCCCGTTGATCTGCATGACGAAAGCGTTGTCGCAAGTAGTCATCATTAAGGCTGTTTGCGGAACAGATTGAAGATGGAATGTGTGACGAAGTTGGGATTGCTTACCGACCTCACCCTGATGCCAGATCCACTTTGCGCTGACTTTTTCAACTTGCTGTTCATGGAGTTTCCGGCTCTCCCCTTCCTCCCTTGCGACGCGGTCCACTTTCGCTTCCACTCGGCTTGGATTGGTCCCGGTGATCTGCCAGATCGAGTCCATGAACTGTTCCGCAGTCATGCGTTTGGCCAGAGGGCCTGTATAAACGTAATCCGGACCAGGTTCTTTCTGGAGAATCACACTCTGCGATTGATACGCTTGCGAAGTCATGACGAAGTGGATGAATTTACGCAGGTCATAACCATCGTTGGCAAAGCGGACAGCAAGGTAATCCAGCAGATCCTCGCTCCATGGTTCGGTGCCCATGGCATCGACAGGGTGAACGATACCTCGCCCCATCAGGCGATCCCAGATCCGGTTGATCACCGTGCGAGTGAACCGTCCGTTATCAGAATGCGTCATGAGTTCAGCCAATTGCTGCAGACGCGTTTCTCTGGGAGCCTTGGGATCCACCTGCCCAAGCTCCGGAAACAACCATTTGGGTACCGCCACCACCCCGGTGGGTTTATCGCATCGGTTCACCTCCAGCGGAGTCTCCGCAAAAACAGCAGCCAGATTGTAGGCCTCTTCGAGTGTCCAGCGATCGATGAAACTGTCGTGGCAACTCGCACACTTCATATTGATCCCGAGGAACACCTGAGAAATATTCTGGGCAAACTGAATCTCACGGGTCTGACTGGAATTCACCTCACCCCGCCACTTGATTCCATTGATAAAACCGGCCGAGTCTTCGGAGATGGGTGCGATCAACTCACGAACGAGTCGATCGTATGGCATGTTCTCGCGGAGCGCAGCATAAAGCCATGTGGTGATCTGAGTGCGGCCATTGGTAATGAATCCCGTTCCGGTATAATCATTACGTAAAAGATCATTCCAGACGGTCAACCAATGATCGGCATAGGCGACATCATTGGACAAGAGGGTGTCGATCATACGGACACGCTTGTTGTCTCTTGCATCCTCAATGAATTCTGTAAGCGACTCTGGATCCGGTAGTAATCCGATCGCATCCAGAGTCGCTCGCCGCAAAAATCCTGCGTCTGAAATTTGAGCAGGAGAAGACTCTCCATGCTCCGTCAAATAAGCGTCCAGAATACGGTCAACAGGGTGATCCCGGCCCCTTTGTGCCTTCGGAAGCTTGATATTGCGAGGCTTCAAAGGAGGTTCCCACCCTGCCCCACCGAATACGAATCCCGGTTCCCATGACATTCCTTCGTCGATCCATTGCTTCAGGACCTTGATCTGTTCGGGAGCCACCCGTGGCTTATCCTCGGGTGGCATCTGCATTTCAGGGTCCGTGGATTCGATCAATTCAACAAACAGGGACTCGCTCGCATGTCCGGAGACAGCCACTTCACCGTCAAAAAACAACTCGCGACGATTCATCGAAAACCCGCCCTTGGACTTGTTTTCACCGTGACATTCAAGACAGTGTTGTCGAAGGATCGGAACGACCTGATGAGCGAAATCGATCACTGCTGCCTGAGAGGTGATCCCATGGGCAAACAATTTGACAACAACCAAGGAGGTTATCCACTGACATCGTGCATTTCGCATTTCATTTCTCATCCTTTATCAAAAGAGCTTTGACGTCAATGGATGTTGCCTTGATTCAAAGAAGGAACACTTCCTCCATCAGGGGCTAAGGGAGAGCAGGAAACATGCCCTGGCCTCCATCATCCGATCTGCATGAGCTTTGAAAGAATCCCCCTCATATGCAGCTTCTCGCTTGGAAGGCATCGGGATTTACCGAACACCTTGTGGATGCCATTGGTCAGCAGGGCGATTCCGGGTCGCATAGGTGACTTCAAATTCAAGAGAAGCAACATGGCCATCAGCATATCCATACAAGCTGAGATCGTCTTTACCGTGTCGATTACGATCAATGGTCACGGGCATGCCCTGATCCCAGAAATGAGCCATGATGTGATCCGCACTATCCTCGACTTCACCCAGAATGATGGTTTCCGAAGAGCGCGGAAGCTGTGCCTGCTTACGCCATGTTTGCGGTCGTCCCCGGTAATCGTCCGTTGCCTCAAGTTCGAAATAAACATTGAGTCCGTAGCTCCATTGACTCGATTTTTTTATTTTGGGACACTTGAAAACACCCCGGTGAAGTGCCTCCATACCTGACGAAGAAGTAAGACCGGAAAGGGATAAGTAAGGTCTCACAGTGATTTCCCAGGGGGCCTGGTGATAGGCAAAAGATGAGTGCTGACTGCGAGGGAAAAAGTCTTGATGATCATCCCCATATAATTGAACCGAGAGACTTAATTGACGGGTATTTTGCATGCATTGAATACGGGATGCAGCAGCCTTCGCCCGGCTAAGAGCAGGCAGCAACATGCCTGCGAGGATTGCAATGATTGCGATGACCACCAGCAACTCAATCAGAGTGAATCCCCCTTGCAACTTCAGGACTTCAGCCTTCATGCGACGAAGAACTCGATTATTTCCAGGATTTCTGATTAGTTCATGGGGCATGGGGAGCAAGCCTGAAATACATACCGTGGTGATCTCCATCAAGAATCACGGTATATTTGCCATCAATCAAGGTCGGGGTCACATGCATCATTGACCATTCTCCAGAGTCCAGATCGTGGGTGGACTGCAGCATGTGATGACCAAAGGCGCCTTCCCAGTTTAATACAATTTTTTGGGAAATGGATAGTTCGGGCATGCCTTCTGGTCGGGCTGCTGTCCATGCTAGGGTAAACGAGGCACCATCGATTTCCTGAACACGCTCGCCCGTGTCAGTGTCGACAACATAAGCTTCAAACTCTGCCGATTTGGATCCACTGTTCAGAGAGCCCACAAAAGCGGGATGGAACATTTTCATATTCCATGTAAAAACCTCGCTTGAGCCGTTCGTACCAAACATTGGCTCCCATATTTGTTCAGTCTCGCTGATGTTGCGATACTGATAGACCTCAAGTCCATGATCGGAGGAAAGCATGCGGATCCAGACAGCCATTCCGAGCGGAAGCAAATCACTTGACCCGTCCATCACAAATCCATATTGGCGGTTGAAGGCCATTCCCTGGGTTTCCGGATCAAGATCATCATACCAAGGGGAGGTAACGGCAAAATGCTTGTCCGGGTGACTCTCCTCAAGTGGCGTCAAGTGAGGGGTCTCATCTGGAAGCATGACCATCAGATGACCATGAGCCGACATGTACCGGATAGCAGGCATCAGCATCTTGCCTTGCATGGGGACAGCATTGAGAATGGAATCCTGCGATTGAACATTGGAAACCATTAATAGAGTATATGATAGAAGGATAGTTAAAGAAATTTTGAATTGCATTTTTTTAAAAAATTAGTGTGTTTGATAGTTATGGAAGTCCGCTTGTCTGAAGACGCGAGGCAGCGGGTGAAACATGGTTTGTCAAGCGTCCAGCAGACGCTTGGTGCAGCAGTCTTGAGACTGCGGATCATAAGGATCAAACTTGAACCACACGCGGAGGTGGGGCAATGGGCAGAGCATGGAATTGCGAATGCACGATGAAGGGTATGGTTTTGTCATCGGCAACATTCGGGCAATTCAAGAAGACTTCTCGCTGTTCACAAACCAAATCTATCTTGAACTGAGTCTTGGAAAAATCCTGATTGGACTCTTGATTCCTGCCCTCTTGAACAAATTCACATATCCGACAACTCGTGTCGGGATCAATCGTTTTGGAGAGAGTAGAGGTCCAAGTCAGATTTTCGGAGTAATCCAACAACATGTTGGACCATGCGATGGTCTGCAGTAGCCCCCAGTGGCCACCAATACTGATGGTCAGGCTTGTAACGACAAGTAATTTAGCGATAAGAGATTGCAGGCTTGTGAGAATGGCATGGCGGGGGCTTTTGTGTCAGCGGGGAAGCCAATACCATTGATTCTGTTTGCTGCGCGGTGCTTCAAACTCCCCAAGCCAGTAACTGGCCCTTTCCTGCTCAACAACCTTGAAACTTCATTAAACTCTACACCCGCGGCAACCCACCCATTACGTGGTTTCAGCTTCATATCCAGAACCTCCCCGAATATTCCATTGCACAACCCGTGCAATTTGCATTGAATGACACCTCAAACCCTCTGACAACAATGATACGAATCATTCTATTACTTTCGGTATGTTTCATCTGGACACACACGTCTATGGCAGAAAATTTCAAGCCAGTGAAACATCTCATCGACACCCACATTCATTTCTATGACACGACTCGTGAGGTAGAAATGTCCTGGCCACCGGAGGACGATCTTGTGCTCTATCAACCGCACTTGCCTGCCGAGTATTCCAGACTCGCAAAGGCCTCTGGAGTCACTGGAGTGGTCATTGTAGAGGCAAGCGACCGCCTGGAAGACAACCGATGGATTCTGGACCTGGTAAAAGGGGATGAGTTTTACATGGGCCTCGTAGGAAACATCGATGTCTATCGCACAGATTTCGAATTTCAATTGAAGGAATTGAAACGAGACCACAGGTTCGTTGGCATTCGTCCGCGTGGATCAAAACCTATTGATTTTTCAGATGCCATTGTGCTGAAAAATCTCCAGTTACTTGCAGACCATGACCTGACGATGGATTACCTGACGAACGGGGGGGGAATCCCGGGCATCGAAACCGTTGACGCCATCGCGCGTAAGGTTCCCGAACTTCGCATCGTCGTGAACCATTGCCTTGGTTGGAACTTTGACGGCACGTCACCTGAGAAAGACTGGGTGATGGCCGTGGAAAGACTTGCGGAGAATCAGAATGTCACATGCAAGATTTCCGGTCTTTACCAACGTTCCGTGCCACAACCTGCGCCTCAGTCCATTGAGCATTACGCGACTGCTCTCGAAGTGTTATGGAAACATTTCGGAAAAGAGCGTCTGATCTATGGAAGCAATTGGCCTGTCACAAAGCACACAGGTACTTATGCCAGTTTCCTTGAGTTGGTGGACGCGTTCATCAGTCAAAAAGGGCAGGATGCCCGTGAGCACTATTATTGGAAAAATGCCACTGCTGCGTATGATCTTCCTCTCGAATGACGGCATCCTCACCCAAGCTCAGGAATAAAAACGGAGCAACGACATGTATCAAGGATAAGGGGCCAAGTTTCAGAACCCTAAGCCTCTGAAGATCCCCTGAAGATGGCGGCGAATATTCGTGCGTGTTGATTCATCCTGTTTCGCATGCAGGGAATATTGTTCTGAAGGATCTTCCAGCATGTGATAAAGACGGCCATCGTTGTAGAGTTTCCATTCCTGGGTCCTTACCCATTTCAGACCTGAACTGGTACCGTCAGGCTCCACACCGCCTGGTTTCGGCAGTACAGCTTCTTCAGAGTAGGCGAAAGAACGTCGAGAGGCGCCTTGACCTCGCAAGCGACTGGCAAAACTGAAACCGTCTATCTTGTGGTCTGAAGGAAGTGCCTGACCTGCTAAATCCAGAAACGTTGGCAGCACATCGCTGAAATCCACAAGATCATCAATACTCTGCCCTGATTGAATCGTTCCAGGCCAGTTGGCAATCATGGGCACGTTCGTGCCGGCATCGTTCAATTGCTTCTTCCCTCCGGGAACATCCATTCCGTTGCGGCGGGAGACAACGGGCGTCTTGATGAGGTCAGAGCCCTCGGCACGTATGATAATCTCGGGAGGTGTACCGTTATCAGCCAGGAATAAGACAAGTGTCTTTTCACGCAGTTGAAGAGCGTTCAGGGCCGCAACCAACCGCCCGACAGCACGGTCCATTTCAGCGACCATTTCCGCATAGTCATCATAGCGATCAAAAGGCCCATGAGGAACAGGAGGATTTAAATCATCCGTCACTTCATGCGCGAGAGCCATGGAGTAGTATGCGAGGAATGGCTGATCGCGATTGGCTTTCATGAATTCGATCAAGCTTTTTTGATAAAGATCCGGACCATAGTGTCCCAGGGTGTCCTGCCTTACTTTGCCATTGCGGTATATCATTGGCTCATAAAACCTGGGACCCTCATGCCAACCAAAAAGATCCCACTGATCAAATCCCAGACGACGCGGATGCAAAGGATCATCGCCTAGAAGGCACAACTGCCATTTACCTGCGATGGCCGTGGCATACCCGGCTCGCTGCAGGTAACGCGAGAACGTTTGATCCTCAGCTTCCTTGGGGAAATCTCCCCATGCAACTTTTCCATGACGAAACGGATACTTGCCCAACATCAGAGTCAATCGGGAAGGGTGACATACCGGCATGCTGTAGGCATGATTAAATTTCATACCGCTGCGTGCCAGTTCGTTGAGGTGAGGTGTGGGGTATGACTGACCGCCATAGCATTCAAGCACCTCCTGCCCCACATCATCCGCAAATATAAAAAGGATATTCGGAGGGGATGCGGAATGATCCGCGCGGAGCCATGGAGCAATTACAGCAAAGCAAAAAACAACGGCGAGCAATCTAAGAGATTTCATATGTACTGATCTTCATCTGTTGAATAATTCATATCTTCGGTGACGGACTCTGCTCAGAAAATCCCATCCGCATGAGATCTTTCCGGGGCAGCAACTCATGGACGGAAGCTTGAGAACCACCCTTGCGTGTATTTCAATCTTCCACCTTGCGATAGATAAAAGCATCCGAAGTGAGCAAAGAGGTAATCAAGGCGTTCATGCTACCTCCATTATCGCGGTAGGCTTTGTGTGCGGCTTTCAGGATGGGCGCATCGTGCAGGGTTTCATTGCGGCCCATCCAGAAACGAAAAGCGTGTCGCACGAAAACCTGTTCGACACGTTCACTGGCCGCCAGTTTTTCAATCATCTCAATCGCATTCACCACAGATCCATCCAGTTCGGGATCTCCGGAATCGATGATCTCTCCCTCGGTGTTGACCGGTTCGCCCCATTCGGTGGTTCGATACAGGCCGGCATGATTATACATCTCGAAAGGGAGTCCGAGGGGATCCATTTTTGCGTGGCATGTCCAACAATAAGCTTCACGCGTGACTCGCATTCTCTCTCGAAGAGAAATTCTGGGCTCATCCGGCAGCATCGCATCCACCGTGATGGGAACATCCGGAATCCCTCCCCCCAGTAAGCGTTCCCGAACCCAGCGCCCTCGAAGGATGGCGTGATTATCCATGGCGTCCGAGTGTGAAACAAGCCAGGCGGGATGGGTCAAGATCCCCATACGCTGGCCCTCTGGCGCTGTCGCCAGCATACGATCTGCAGACAAGGAACCATTACCAAAAGAACGATGACTCACACGGGCATAAATCTTTGGCCCATTCAAATTGGCGGGTGCCACGTCGATATTGGATTTATCCCCACCTCGTTTTGCTTTTTTAATTCTGTTTTCAACTGCAGCCAACTGCTTCTTTTTTCTGTTCAAAGCCCGCTGTGCACTCTTTTCCTCTGGATGCTTTTTCAATGCTGCATTGAGATCCGAAATATCCATCTCCAGCACCTCAAGTTCGACGGCATCTTTTTTCGCCTGTTCCGCCTCAGCTAACTTGTTTGCCGTCAATGCGGCTTGCCTTTCCTCATGAGTGTGTCTGCGCCCGAAATAAGTGCGATCGTTTTTAGTGGCCACAACTTTTTGAGTGGTCAGCAGTTCCTTGAGGACATGCGTGTCCGCTTGCAAGATCAGTTCGATGAGACGGTCCGTACTGGCAGTCGCATCGAACATGGCTCGATAATGCGCTGCACCTCTAGCTGAGACACCGGTCTGGCCAAGCGCTTTGGTATCCTTGCAAATATAACCGCCTAAATCGTGATCGAAATAGTCCCTGAAGAACTGCAGGATTCGTGGCTTGCGAATCCGCTCGTCGGCCAGCATGCGCTGCACCTCTCGTTGAACATCCTCGCGTGTCCGCATGCGCCCCCTCATGACCGCTTGACGGAGTTTCTGGTCAGGCTTGATGCAGCGGAGTGCATGATTGACGGCCATGCCAAGTTCCCAATCCTGAAGCATCACCCGACCATGCGAGTCAGGAGTTCCATACTCGACGAGCTCAGGACGAAACAAAGCATCACGGTCGAGAAAAATAGAAGATAATCCCAAGATGACGCCTTCTTCCTTGCCTAACTTGATGATACTGTCTTTAACAATCCCACAGTAATCATCGGATTCCCTGGAGGTCGGAGGGCGAAATGTGAGGGCTTCGAAAAGATAGTCCACGGCCGACCTCAGGCGTTCGTCATTGACACCGGTGTGTCTCATCAAATCATGAACCGGAGTCAGTGGCCGGACAATTTGAGTGCTGTAGACAAGAGCGGTGGGTAGCCCTCGAATATCACCCTCCATTTTATAAGTATCAGGATCATCAGTGATCTGTTCCGAATTGGCGATGCTCAGTGGGCCGTATGCCATGTAACGCAGGATATCCTCCGCTTTTCCAATAATCTGGGTCGCTTCGGCGCTGTTCACGGTATAAAGATCAGGGTAGTTCTCCAGGCCATGTTTACGGGCAGAAGACAAAACAACAGGTATGCTCTTGACCGAAGTTGCGTAAGCCACCGTCCCCCCCTGCCATTTGATGATACGATCCACACCAAAGTAGAGTTTGAGTTCTCCTCCATGGTTGGTAGGGACGACATCGCCGCGAGTACGCAAGCCCGGCTTCCTGGAATCAAACTCGGGTTCGGTATTGATCAGCTCATTCAAGCGCGTGATGTGCTCCTGCGGCGTCACTCGCCATAGGCGGGCCTCGGAGGAGCTGGGTTTGAGCTGGATCCCCTCAGGCAATGGACCGAAAAGCAAATCGTGATCGAGGAAGTTTCCTTTCTGCGGATCGAGGTGTTCGCGAAAACCACCCGTATCATTCATGACGCGTTTCAGCTCCTGAACAATCCAATCCGAAAATTGAAGACGCTGAACAATTTCAGGCTGCAATTTCTTTTTTGGAGGCGGCATTTCCTGAAGCATGACCTGAGCCCAAATTGATTTCCAGATCGAGGTATTGGTCTCATCCACAGGCCCAAGGTCTTCCAATGAAAAATCCCCCTTACTCGTATCCTCGTCGTGGCAATCCAGGCAGTATTGGTCCATAAACCCCTCTGCAACGCTTTTGAAATCTCCCGGAACAAACTCACCGGGAGTGAAAAGCGTATCCGCGCAGGTGGTGCAATGGAGTCCCGTCAGGACGATCACCTCGAGTATGGCTAGGCGTATGCTCACACCAGAACTTCTCTGAGGGGACCTGTTTCAGAATCAAATTTTTTGGAAAGCTTCTCGCTCATGTTGAAGCGATCAGCATTGACTCCCGAAGCTCGAAGAATGGAGGCATACAAGGCGTTGATGGGTCGTGATCCATCGAGCTGAGTAAAACGACCCGTCTTGAATGCACCGTTGCAGTTCCCCAAAAGCATCACGGGCCAGGTAGCTCCATCCGTATGCTGTGCATCGGCGTTGTTGCTGGTATAGACGATGAGCGTGTTATCCATCATCGTTCCACTTCCCTCAGGCACGCTCTCTAATTCCTCCATCAATTTCACCAGCATACGACTGTTGTATTGCCGAATTTTAACCCAGATCGGATTATCCGCTTGCTTCATGTGCCCCAGGTTGTGCCCTTGTTTCTCGACCCCCAAACCTTTCCATGAGCCGAAAATCTCACCACGTCCCGAACCAACCGTGAGCACGCTCGTGACACCTGATTTTAGAGCCGAAATACCCAAATCCAGCAAGACATCATGCCAATCCGTTTCGAATTCAGGTTGCGTGTAGCGATCGTCCACCGCAGGTGCAAATTGACGAAGATGCTCGGAAACCTCCCCTAAGCGCTCCCTTAGTCCGTTGACTGCCTGAAATCCTTGAACGTAGTGGTCATAGCGTTGTTTCGTTTCACCACGCAGGGTTTCCCCCTTGTTACCGGCGAGTTGTTCAATGCGATCGAACATGCTTGTTCGCGCCTCATGTCGATTACGGATCTCACCTTTCGAAATCCCACCGTAAAGCATTTGATAGAGGTGATTCGGGTTCGAATGCATGAAGATAGGTTGCCCCGCTCCACTGGCCGATAGGTTGGCAACGGTAGGCTTGACGGTCATATTTTCCATCGAATCCATTCCAATGCAAAGGTGAGGCAGCAATGTTTCAGGAAGGGCCTTGCTCAATGCATGGTCGATGGTTGGCGCACTTGGAGGCACACCGTCACTGCCACGATAGCCACCCAGTGCGCCAAAAAAGGCGCTGTGCGCAGGGCTGGTGTGCAGGCCGTGCAATCCATTGATGATATGAATTTTTTCTTTGTGAGGCTCCAAAGCTTCAATGGGTTCGGGCAGCTTGACACCAGCAAGTGAGCCGCTGTTCCGCATGCTGTCCGGGATGCAGGTTGCAGGATCAAAGCCCTGATTTTGAAGAAAAAAGATCACACGCCTTGGGCCACCTGAAAAAGTGGAAGCAGCTTGTGCCCAACCAGGAAACATGGACGACCCAAAAGCAGCACAGAGGCCAGTAGCGATGGTTTGAAGCGATTTTCTGCGACTGATCATACGCGGATATAAAAAAGTTGAGGGGATTCGGGAGAAAGCATGAGAGAAAGGAATAACTTGTTCAAGGCCTAAGTACAGACCTGAAAAGACGCTCGAAGTCGAAAAGCCCCTGCACCGTTGGTTTCAATGGCTTCTCGATCGTCGCCATCGAAATTCATTGTCCAGCAAAGCGACAGTCATCCATTGCCCCCCAGATATCACTACGTATTGAAATAACCGACCTCTCCTTTGCAACCGCAGCATCTCCGGGTGCTGTTTTCAACATCTGACTTTCATCTCGCTGGGACATCCAAGAACGTTCCCTCTGGATCCCAACTGCAGTGAGCCGGGAGGACAGTATCATTCCTGCATCACTGCATGGACAGATGCGGTTGCAATCGCTCTTGAAGCCAACAGTAGATGGGCTTGAACGAAGCTGCTGGATCGCGAGACATCGTGGGATCCATGATCCGATGATTTTTGTCACAACAATGGAGGAATCCGCCTACGTGAATAGTGTCGCCGCTTTTGAATCTTTGAGGCAATAAGCAAACATCAAAAAAACCATTTTTTGCCTTACAGAACTTTCCAAATAATTCAGCAATACTAGCCGATTTTACACCGCCCTTGGTGACCTGACCAAGGTGAAGTTCCGCTTGCATAAGCGTTTTCAAGCTGACAGGGTGCACCCATCCTTAAACAGTTAACCAGATGAAATCACTCCTTTTATCTTTTATTCTCATTCTATGCAGCGCTGTTGCCAGTGTTGCTGAAAACGACATCAAGTATCAGGCTCCTGTCAAAAAAATACGCAATGCGACCATGGCATTTCTGACGAGCCTGAGCCCGGAATTGCGTGCGAAGGCATCGTTTTCCATGGACGATGAAGAGCGAAGGGCCTGGAGTAATCTTCCAGCATCTTCTTTCAAGCGTAAGGGTGTCAGTTTCAAGGAAATGTCACCAGAGCAGCGGTCTGGAGCTCATCAGTTATTACAAAGTACCCTGAGTAGTCAGGGATACCTCAAAACAACCGGGATCATGCATTTGGATGAGATTTTAAAAAGCATGGCTGCCATCAGACGCCCAAACAGAACCCCGATGTTTGGCCATGATCTTTACTGGATCGGTATCTTTGGAAATCCCGAAAAAGATGACGCCTGGGGGTGGCAACTGGACGGACATCATCTAGCATTGAATATCACAGTGGTAGGCAATGAAGTAGCCGTCAGACCTGCGTTCATGGGATCTGATCCGGCCAGATTACCAGAGGGCGTTTACTCTGGATGGAATGTGCAGGGTGCGGAGGATGAAAAAGGAAAGGCGCTCTTCGAGTCGCTGGCAACAAATCAACGTGCAAAAGCCATCATCGGCGATACGGCTCCGCGCGATGTCATCACAGGCCCGACCCGGGGTGATCAATTAAAAACACCGACCGGCCTGCCAGTGTCGGATCTGGACACGAAACAACGCAGACTTTTCATGTCTCTTCTAAACGAGTACGTTCACAACTACGAACACGACATTGCCCACATTCAGATGGAACGCATCATGAAGGCAGGTTTGGATCAGATTCATTTTGCATGGGCAGGAACCAAAGGTGACGCTCCTTATTATTACCGCATACACGGCCCAACGGTCATCATTGAATTTGACAATCACTACCCCCCGGGTCGCAGTTCGGGTCCCATCAACCACATTCACACCGTGTTTCGCGAACCCGGTAACGACTATGGGGACCTGTTGAGGAAGCACCTACTGGAAAGTCCTCATCATCAGAAGTCAAAATAAACTCAGCCGAGAAAACGAGCAGATGGACAAGCCTCATGAAATGATTGGCAATCGCCTATCTTCGGCACTCGCTTTTGAATAGGAGCTGTCGGTCAGACAGGCATTTTCCAAGTTGAGATATTTGGAGTAAGCGTCGGGGCATCCCAACCGTCACGCTTGGGCCCAAGATCCCAGGGTGCAGGTCCTACGAACGCACTCTGTTTGCCCTCGATACTCATGAAACCTTTTGTGGGGTCAATCGTTACGATTGCAAATAAAGCATTTTCGTAGGGCACCGTGTATTTGATGTAGGGGTACGCTTGATCAATCGCCTCACTGTAGCGAACGTGCTGAAACTCTGCACCCACCCAATGGTATGAGGCACTGTTGATTTGCGGATACAGAATGTCGTTGATTCTCCGAACGTAGTCTCTGTGGTGATGTCCGGAAAAACAAGCAACCACCTTGCGATGTCCAGCGGAAGCGTTGGCATCCTCCAGGATCTGACGCACTTTGGCTCCGTTTTGTACCCCGCCGTCAGACTCCCGTTCCAGACTCTGATGCACCAATACAACGACGGGAAGATCGGTTGAATCGAGTTGATCACGTAACCATTCCAATTGGTCTTCTGCAATGTAGCGTGGGTATCCACCTGCATGATCCGCAGGACGATCATTGCCATCGAGCACGATGAACTGCATTCCTGCCTGCTGAAAGGAATAGTAGCGCGAAGGCATTTTCCACCAGTCCACGGTTTGCTCACGCGAGTAGCCCCCATCGGTGTCATGATTCCCTATCACATGATATCGAGGACCCGAAAAAGAATTCCAAATGTCTAAAAAAGGTTGATTGGCCTCTTTGGGCACACAGAAATCTCCAAGCTGAACGATAAAATCCACGCGCTCCTTTTTCATATGATCAATGAAAGAAGAGAGGCGTTGATCTGCATCATGCATGACATCTTTATGCACATCCGCAATGATTCCAAAGCGCAAGATTCCCCGGTTATCTTGTGCCCAGGCCGGCCAATCGGAGAGAAGGGCGGTTCCTCCAAGACTGCCAGAAACTTTTAGAAATCGACGGCGATTACTCAGTTGAAATTCAGGTTTATCGGACATGAAAAAACCATCTCATGCCCCATCATTCAAGTCGAGACCGATATAGTTTCCGGTCGCATACAACCATACGAGTGCAAGTCTGAAAATTTTCACACTTGATGCCTTTGTCACTGTGCCCGCAAAATCTGGATGCGTATCAGCATTAAAACCATGAAATCGATCCAGATAATATTGGGAATTTGGTTTGCTACTGTTCTTCAGGCGGTAGAAACTGACTCAAAATCCACAACGCTCCCGACACAGGATCGCCCGAATGTCCTTTGGATCTGTATCGAAGACTGGTCTCCTGATTTATCGTGCTATGGCACAACAGGAGTCCATACGCCTTATGTCGACAAACTTGCTTCGGAGGGAATTCGTTACGAATGGGCATTCACTACCTCACCCGTTTGCTCCACCTCCAGATCGGCCATGATGACCGGTTTCCATCAAAACTACATCAGAGCCAATCAACACCGTGAAAACAACAAGCAACTCTTACCTCATGGGGTCCGTCCCATCCCTCACTTACTCGCTGAATCAGGGTATTTTACGGCGATCATGAGCAAGAAAACCGACTGTAATTTCATCCCAGACAAACGCAAAGCATTGTTTCAGGGCACGGATTGGAATCAGAGAAAACCCGGGCAACCCTTTTTTGCACGCATGACTTTCCCCGGGACCCATCGATCATGGAAAAGGGATCCGGATCGCCCCATCGATATCAAGGATGTCGAGCTCCCCCCCTATTACCCGGACACATCGTTCGCTCGCCGCGACTGGGCGAATGGTCTCGAACAAATGCAGCTGGTGGATCGTCAAATCGGCGAACTCCTCACCAGACTCGACAAAGAGGGATTGGCTGACAATACGATTGTCTTTTTTATTGGCGATCATGGACGTTGTCATATTCGTGGAAAACAGTTCCTCTATGATGGTGGCATCCGTATTCCCATGATCATGCGCTGGCCAGACAAAGTAAAACCTGGACAGGTATCGAGCGATTTAGTCATGTCGATCGATATTTGTGCCACAGTGCTGGAAGTTGCCGGAGTCACGGCACCCGTTCCTTTACACGGGAAAAGTTTATTCAGTGAAGATATAAAAAAACGCAGGCACATTTTTGCAGCTCGCGATAAAATGGATGAAACCCATGATGCCATGCGGGCCATTCGATCCAAGAGATTCAAGCTCATCCAGAACCTCATGCCTGAACGACCATGGTGCCAATTCAATCGCTACAAGGAAAGCGCCTACCCCGTCTTGGCGGAAATGAACATCCTGAACATCAAGGGGCAACTCACCCCTGAACAAGCAAGGTTCTTTGCACCAGTCAAACCCGGGATCGAACTTTTCGATTTGAAAAGTGATCCTTATGAGGTCCGAAACGTTGCGAACAATCCAGACTACGCGATGATCAAAAATGAACTTTGGGAACAACTGCAAAGCTGGCGGCAAAATGTCATTCAAGACCAGGGAGTATCGACTGAATTTCGGGCAGAGAGCCAATTTCCAGAAAAGTGCCCTGCTCCAACAACCGCAGAATGGGTCCATGCGAATGCCAGTAAGTATGATTTCAAAAAAACAGGATGGCCCGCGTGGTATCCCACACGGAGTCTGGAGGAGTGGGAAAAAGCACGCAGCATGTGGGAACCTTATGTGTTCAGGAGTCCTTCAGCAAAAGTAACACGCCCAGTGATCCCACACACATCGAGAAAAAAGAAGAAGTGAAGCATGCCGCGTGGAAATAACTTCAATCATGGACCAATTCCACACCCGTCAGCTAACAGTCTGATTCAAGCAATCCCAAGCAATCCATCATGAGACTTCATCTTGCAACTTGTTCTGACTGCCCTCGCACCTTTGATGATACCCAACGTGCAAGGTAACTCGCATGCAATCGTGGTCCATCAAATGCCGTTTACCCCAGGAAAAACCCACAGAGCCTTGACACACGACTGGCCTGGTCACGAGATCAGGGATCAAACCGTTTGACTGAAGTATCGATTGAAGGACAGATCCAACGGCTATTCCATCGAAACCATCCCCAAACCCCGTTTCTCTTTGAGCCAAAGGATATCGATTTCGCTTCAAATGGAGATGCCTACACCTCCACTCGCACAGGATAAATCTGGAAATGACAACAAGGAACCTGATCCATATTTGCGGCCGAAATTCACGAAGCAAACGGCATCAGGGTAACCGTAGGAGGGTAATGAAGCGTCTCGCTGCCCCACGTCAGGAAACCTCCCGAAACCACTGATGACTTCGATTTCCTCTTTGTGCGCCGGGTTTTCTTTCCTTGTGATGAGGATTCAATTCAAGTTCTTCTGAATATTCGATAAAGACTGCAGCCAAAAGACGTTCGGTGTTTGGAATATCAAGATAATCAAACATCTCTTCACCACGAAAGCGACCTCCACTCGACCAATAGTTTCCCATTCCGTGCGCAGTCAACATCAATAAGAGATTTTGCACCATGGATGCTGCTGCCGCTAGATGCTCTTCGTTTCTTGCGACTATTTTTTCAACCATCTCACTTGATGGTATCAGCTCATTCGTTGCAGAAGTTTCAGGCAACCACGTCACAAGAACCATGGCACTGCAGGCAGCAGCCAGTCGAGGCTCTTTGGTTTTCACCTGAAGCGACTCATGCATGAATCGAGCTGCATCCTGTGCTTGCTGCCTCCAGAGAAGGTGTGCGCGCCAGGGCTCTGCAATACCATCGACACCGCGATTGTAGTGGAAGGGCGCCCAACCAGCAGTCTCCACCGATTCGAACACTCGCTGCCGATTCAGGTTTTCAATTTCATCTGATACCCCCGCTGGCTTGGATCCAGGGTCACACATCACTTTTTCGGTGACTCGGGATTGAATCACTTTAGACACAATGGATGCTTGGTGTGATAAATCGATCATGACCATATATAAATGCGGGTTTTGCAAATTTCAAAGAACGAAATGTTGCGGGTGCGACCTTCTCACAAAAACCGTTTGCAACGAATGCAGGTATTCCCTAGGTATCGCTCTGGAGTTTAAAATTATTCGATGAGTCCCAATTGATCAATAAGCGTCTGGGGGCGAATTCGAATACGCCAGTTGTCAGGAATGATCTTCCATACAATGTTTCCCTCACGATCCAATATGAAGGTCGCGGGTCTGGCTATGTCCGCTTCCCCCATGGGGTTTGCTCCAGGATGCCGAAGCCCGAAGAGCTCGATCACCTGAGCCTCTGGATCAGATAGCAGAGAAAAACTGAGCCTTTTTTTGGTCGCAAGTTTCCTGCTCTGCTCAGGCGCATCAATGCTGATAGCCAGGACTTCGCTGTCCAGAGCTCTGATTTCATCCATGCGAGACTGCAAACCTTGCAGTTCTGAAATACAAAAAGGTCACCAATGCCCTCGATAAAAAGTAATTATTAACTTTTTACCTCGAAAATCAGATAGACCCACCTCCTGGCCATTTTGGTCGCTTAGAACAAATTCAGGCGCAATGGATAATCCTTGAGTGGTCTCTGTGGGCGCTGGTAGTTGATAGGAAATATAACCAACATAGCTAGCAAACAAGGCGGTCAGTAGAATGGAAAAGACCATGGACAATGCCGCCATAAGCTTACCCCGGTAAAGATCAGAACGACCAAAGGCTCGTTTGATTGCGATCAGATTTATCCAGCAACCCAAGAGAACAACTGGGGAATTAATCCAAGGGAAATCACGGAGAACCGGGAATTGAGCGAAATAAATAAAATAACTCACCGCTCCCAGAGACACGATGAGAGGCCCGAGCCAGACTGAATGATTGCGCCTTCGAATGGACAAGGGCGTCACAGATGCGGCTGATTTTTTATTTTCCAGGGACATCGAAGGCGGTATTAGCAAAACTTGAACTTGGGGATTTATAGCTTGAAATCAAGATTATACCGCTCATTGACCAAAAAACAGATCAACTAAAAACTGTGGTGGGCTTCTTATCTCAGTTGAATAGTCGACTACGCTTCAATTTCGCATTAAGGTGGCCGTCGACAGGGCACTTCGTTGAGTCTTGAGATTGTCCCATGACTAAAAATTCGATTTATCTACTGTGCACCGACTTTGATGGCACGCTGTATTCAGAATCCCATTCACCACGGATCCCAGAAAAACTGATCGAGATGATTCAGGAATTGAGAAAACAGGGTATGCTCTGGATGGTGAATACAGGGAGGGATCTAGAATACCTTTTAGAGAGCCTTGTTGAACATTCATCGGGTGTCATGCCCGATTATATAGGAGTTGTCGAAAGAGAAGTATTTAAATACAGATCTGGTGAATATCACCCTGTGAATCATTGGAATCAACATTCGAGAGCCGCTCACGAAACGTTGTTTGAAAGACATTCACCATTGATGGGCGAAGTGTCAGAGTGGATAAGCAGCCAATTTCAAGCGGAAGTTTATGCGGACTTGCATTCACCTGTGTGCTTGATTGCAAAAAACAATGAGGACGCAGATCAAATCCATTCCTTTGTGAATTCAAAGCTGAAAGATTTCTCAGATTTAGCTTGGGTCAGAAACGACGTCTACGCTCGATTCAGCCATGCCAACATTCACAAGGGAACCATCCTCAATGAAGTTTCCAAATTACATAAATTGCATGCAACAGGAATCATAGCAGCCGGTGATCATTTTAATGATATTCCAATGCTGAACCGAAGGTTTGCAAATCATTTAGTGGCACCTTCAAATGCTATCCCAGAGGTTCAGGATCACATTGCACGAAATAATGGATACATCAGTCATTTTGAGGCAGGCCATGGCGTTTTGGACGGACTGAGGGTGCTTCTGGAGAAAGAGTTTTGAATTTTACTAAAATAAATGACCCCATACATTAGCTTAGCTTATTTACTGGGAGTTCAATCATCAGGTGAAGGACCGAGCTTAGGGAAAAAATATATCAGGAATAGACCTTAAATCGTTTGACACTGAACATGCTCAGCCCTACTTTAAAAGGACGCATTGTTAGTAAAATGCTAGCGTGAAAAATTCACGATCCTAAAATATTATTATCAGAATCGTTAATGTGAACAGATACTGAATGAATGATTCCACTTTAACCGCTTCAACCGCCGGCGGACAGTCAAACAACGCAAACATTTCGGAAGCAGTCATCCGCATTGCGGGTAATTCACAGGATGGCATTCAATCTATTGGCGGGTTTCTCGCCAGGCTAGCTGGAAGGAGCGAACAAGAGGTCATGACATTCATGACCATACCTTCAACCATATCAGGTGGCCCATCAATATTCCAAGTCCGCATTGGCACCGGGGAAGTTTTGAGCGCAGGTGACGAGGCAGATGTACTGCTCGCTTTTTATCAGCACTCCTACGAGGGGCACATCGATTCACTCAAGGAAAGCGGCATTGTTCTTTACGATTCTGATCATGTGACCCCCAACGAGGAATGGCAGAAAAAATACAACCATGTTGCGATTCCCATTTCCAATCTCACCATCGAAGCCATTGGTGGCACAGCAAGAGACAAGGGAAAGAATATCTACGCGCTGGGCTTGATTTGCCGTATTTTCAACCTCAATTCCGATAAGCTCAAAGGCCTGATCAACGAAAAGTTCAAGGGCAAGAACCCTGCGATCACTGAGACAGCCCTCAACGCATTCAACGCAGGGCACCTGTATGAGCTTGGTGATTTGATCGAAACATTTTCTTTCAGCGAGGCAACGCATCGAGATTCAAGCCAAGTTGTGATGAACGGTAATGAAGCTCTAGCGTATGGGCTCATCGCTGCAGGTGTTCGTTTCGGCGCAGGCTACCCAATTACTCCATGGTCGGACATCATGGAATTACTTCGCAGGGAACTCCCCAAGTATGGAGGTTCGTTCATTCAATGCGAAGATGAAATTGCATCGATTGCAATGGCTCTGGGTGCAAGTTATGGAGGCCGAGTAGGCGTCACTGGTTCAAGCGGCCCTGGGATTTCACTCAAGACAGAAGCCTTGGGCTGGGGCATCATGGCAGAAATACCACTGGTGCTTGTTGATGTGCAACGAGGAGGCCCTTCAACGGGGATGCCCACGAATGTCGAGCAATCAGATCTGAACATAGCCTGTTTTGGGGGTCACGGTGACTCCCCTCGAGTGGTTCTGGCTCCTGCTAATGTCGAGGATTGTTTTTATTCGGCAATGGAGGCGGTTAGGATTGCCAGAGAATTCAATGTTCCTGTCGTGCTGTTGTCAGACCAGGCAATCGGGACACGCATTGAAGCTTTCGACGAGCCTGATCTGAAAACACTTTGCAAGGATATCACTCCCGATCTTACCCCTGTGGAAGAGCACAAACCATACAGTCTGGAAGATGTCTCAGGCGTCAGTCCCCGAATCGCACCTGGAACTCAGGTCAAGAGCGGCAAATACCCTGTGATTACCGGATTGGAACATGATGAGCTTGGTCACCCAACAGGCTCGAGCCAGCTCCACCAGGAAATGACCAACAAACGCCGTAACAAGCTAAAAACTTTGGCGAAAAGCCTTCCATTCCCGCAGGTTTATGGTGGTGATCATGGCGACGTGCTTATTGTTGGATGGGGATCCACACAAGGCCCCATTCACGAGGCAGTGGACCGCGTCAGGAAAGCAGGCGAAAAATGGTCTTCGCTGCATATCCGTCACATCAATCCTCTCCCTGAAGGGCTCGAAAAGGCATTCGACGGATTCAAACATGTCATGGTCGTGGAAATGAACGATGAAGGTCTCTACGGTTACGGGCAGTTAGCGGGAATTCTGAGAGCAAGATACTGCGATCCTAAGATCAAGGGAATCAACAAAAGCGACGGCATGACTTATAAAGTAAAAGAGATCATCAAACGTGTGACCGCAGCGATCAACTGATTCCAAAACACATCTCATCCATTACCTGACCATAAAAATTTCAAGTAGATAGAACCATGAGCGCAAGCAATACTGTTGACAATGACGCCTCAAATGGAGTGGTAGCTGAGCAATCACCCGAAGATGCAGAGCCCAGCAACCGTGCACCATTAACCAAAAAAGAAATTTCAGCGGATCACCCTACCTGGTGTCCCGGTTGTGGTGATTTTTCTATCCTCGCTCTCTATTTTCGCCTCATACAGCAGCGAGGCCTGCATCACGAGAAAATCACAACCGTTGCAGGCATTGGATGCTCGAGCCGTTTCCCTTATTTCGTTCAGGCGAATGGGGTGCATTTTATCCACGGTCGAGCCTTACCTTTTGCGACCGGTGTCGCATTGTCACGACCAGACCTTCATACATTCGTCTTTGGTGGTGACGGAGATGCATTTTCCATTGGTGGCAACCACCTGACACATACAGCGAGGAAGAATGTTAATTTGACATATGTAATCATGGACAATTTCGTCTATGGTCTCACGAAGAAACAAACTTCTCCAACTTCACCGATAGGTTTCAGAAGTAAGACAGACGTCGGCGGATCGAAAGACAAACCGATCAACCCAATGAAGCAGCTTGTTGCGGCTGGAGCTACTTTCATCGCGCGCACGACTGCAACCAATCCCAAGCATCTCCTTGCCATGATGGATAAAGCCATGGATCACGACGGCTTCAGTGTCATTGAGTGTTTGAGTGAATGTGTGGAGTTCTATCCTGGAGCTTTCGACAAAGCCACGCCACGCAAGGGTGGTGCGTTCAAAGAAATCCCTGAAGACCATGATGTGACCAGTGAGCTGGAGGCTTACAAACTAGCCGATGATTCTTTTCCGGGATATTTCGGCATCTTCTACGATGTCAATGAGCCAACCAAAAATGCAAATGAAGCCTCTTTAATTAGCTCAGCAAGAGAAAAAGTAGCTGGCATGCAGGATTGGGAAATTCTTCAGAAAACATTTGATCGAGTCAAATAGGACAGGCATATGCCCATCTATGAATTCGCCTGCCCGAAGTGCCGGGTGATTTTCAATTTTCTTTCCAAGCGCCTCAATCCTGAAGGAACGCCTTCATGTCCGAAATGCGGTCATCGAGAGTTGAAGAAGCAAATGAGCTCTTTCGCGATGATCAGCGGAGAAAATAACTCAGATTCAGACGAAGCCCCGTCCGGTGAAAGCCCGGATTTTTCCGGAGTCGATGAATCCAAAATGATGCGTGCCATGGGCGAGATAGAACGCGACATGGGGCATATGGATGAAAACAACCCCAAACACATGGCCATGATGATGCGCAAAATGCAGGGTATCATGCCACCGGGCATGCTCCCCAAGGAAATGGATGTCGCTATCAAACGCCTTGAGGCAGGTGAAGATCCAGATAAAATCGAGGAGGATATGGGGGATGTACTGGGAGAAGCTCTCGGTGATATGACTGGAGAAAGTGGTGGGATGGGAGGTGGCTACAGCCAGGATCCCGGCCTTTACGATTACTGACCCAGCAGCGAGGCGTCTCGAAACGCAAGCTCAGGCTGTCTTACCCATGGCGCGAGCTCAAAAAAACATCCCCTGCCGCCCTTGCGAATTGACGCAACATAGATCGAAACGAACCGATCTAGCTCAAGAGACTACTGATTGGTCAAAACCCTTTGGAATTCAGGTGAAACTCTCAACGCATTGAATCGATGATCCCCCCTTGCTTTTCTTGCGAGATCGACAGCAGATGGATTCTTTGCGCGACGTGCACGGCTCAGCTCCATGGTTTTCGAAAGTGTTTGTAGCGCGAGTTCTTTTTTCCCCATCAGCGCCTGAGTTCCCGCTAAATCAAACCAGGCTTCAGGATTTTCAGGGATGACTTCAACGAGCCTGATCAATGCCAACTCGAGTCTTTCGTATTGTTTCAGGTCATTGTAAGCAGATGCAACCGTGAGGATGGTTTCGGCAGGCGCGTTTTGATCCGCAAGCAATTCATCCATCACCCTCACCGCATCGTTGGTACGCAAGGTCAGAACGTAGTTGGACATTAACTTGTAGGCAACATCAAGATTGGTTTTGTTGGAAAGATACATTTGTTCCAACTGTTGGATGGAATTCTGGATCTGCCCCAGTTGAGCCTGGCCTTGTTTCATTCGATGAAGCTGCTGCAGCAGCTGGCCAATTCCTTCGTTCTCGTAGTCGAACTTATAACAGGTCTCTGTAATCAAGATGGCATCATCCACCCTTTGAGTCATTGCCAGCAGATTGGAATAACGGAAGACCGCCTCAGGACTTGAAGGGCAGAGAGCCAATGACTGACGAAATGCAAAATCCGCCTCCTCCAGCAGTCGTTGCTCCTCTTCAATGGTCTTAGGTCGCAAATGCTCAGGGCATTGAGGTCCCAAACGCCATGCGTAAATACCGGCGATTCCGCTGCGAAGTTTTGAAAAGGCTTTTTGCCCCCAGTCATCGCGCACAAATTTGGGATCACCTTTAAAGTTGGAAAAGTCCCCTTTTAGATACACGTCCTCTGCAAATTTCACCACCTCTTCGATCGTGGTATCTTCGTCCACCCAGTTACCGATCAGTCGATCCATGTATTTGGACCAGAATTCATGATCTTGCTGGAGCATTTCTTCGGTAATCGCAGGCACTTCCTCGCGATTAATTTTCATGATAATGCCAAAGGGACTCAAGTGAGGATACATCCACTCAAGTGGCATGCTCTCTTCGATATAAAACTCATGATCTGGGTTTTCATCAAATATTACCTTGGTCAACAGGGCATTGATCGCCATGACCGCCGCCTGACCTTGCACGAGAATCCTACCATCAGGAGTCTCTTCAACGATTTCTCCAGGCTTTAGCTGGTTGTTAGCCTTTCGAAACGCCGCTTCAGACATGTATTGAAGATAGGCATTTTCAGAATCTTTTACTGAAGGCGTATAGATTTCCTTCGCTGGGTAAAGTCCTCTGGCCTTACGTTTTTTCTCAACGAAAGAGCCAAGGCCCATCATGGCGTTGTCAGCCGGAGAAAAAGATCGAGCAAACCAGTTGGTGCTGAGATTGAGTTCCTTTTCTTTTGAGGATCGAAGCATTTCCTGGAAAAATGGCAAATCTTTCTGAGCACTCCTGAAATAGTGAGCACGGATGTAATCCAGATAGGTATTATCAGCCAGAGCATTCTGCGTGATAATATAAACGTCTCGACGATCGAAGTCTGGATCTCGAGGTTTCTTGCTTGCGGGGATAAAACTCTCGCAAAAAATCATGTAGGTTGGATTGAATCTACCGGGATCGGTTCCTCCAAAGAGAACAGCCCCCTCGGCCATCTCGGGATAGACCTCATAAGGGGGTTTGAACATGTCGTGACCAAACCAATAGCCAAATAAATGACCGTGTTTTTCATTCACCCACCAATGACTCATTATAGAGTAAAATGGGGACAGGAAAAAGATGACCAGAATAGCAGTCATGGGTGCTCGTGTTCTGGATATTCCAAAAAACAAAACAAAAGCCACGGCTAGAGTGATACCGTAAAGCGCAGTGAAATGATCCAGAGGATGCACTCTCTCCAGTCCAACTTTGCCATATAAGGCTAGACCTGCTGCAATAGAGCCCCCAACCAGAGCTGGCATTCGATAGCGCTCATAATGACGAGCTAAAAAGACAGAAATCAGGGCAACTCCGTATCCCATGAAAATGGCGATTAAAACATGGGAGGAAGTAAAGAACACTCGATTCAGGTCCTGACTTTGTTTATCAGGAGGCGGATTCAAAAGAATCATCAAAAGGACTGCCAGACAGAAGAATACGGCCAACAGCCCGGTCAACCATGACCGTTCCCTCTTGGCCATGCGTTTCCAAAAGTAAAAAGGCACCAGCCCAGTGAGCAGCATGACAGGCGAGAATTCAGATGCTGCACCTTTGAAATAGAGATACATCTGTTGAATGAACCTGAAAGGCGAAGTCGTAGGATTGGCGCGCTCATACTGCCCTCGACTGAACGCATGCATGAAACCATCCCAAGTCCTTGGGTAAGCCCAGTTCATGGGAGGGTTGGTTGATGAAGCAATCGGCATGTAAAAATAGAACGATGCGCCCACTAACCAGGCCAAAGTCAGAATAAGCACTGGACGCCATTCGGTCATCACCGCTTGCGTCTTGTTCCATGCCCAGGCAAAGGCTCCCAATGAGGCAATGCCTACAGCGTTATAGATCACAAACAGAGCAAAGTTTTCATCAAAGGAGGTCACCATGCCATTCCACTTGGCCAGAAGCCCCAGGATGTAGACAATGCTGTTGATCATGAAGAGATCCCGACCAAGTTTTAAGTTGGTCGCTGCAATCGCAACCTCGATCCCCATGGCAGCAACAATCAATGTTTGATGATTATTGAAACAAATACCAAACAGGAAGAATGCCCAGTAAAGGTAGCGCTTCCGCTCAGGTATGTAAACCCAGCGCATCAGGCAGACAAGTACCCCCATCAAGGAGAGAATGCTCAGGGTATACACTTCGACAATGACCGCCTGACTCCACATGAAACCATTGAAGCCCAACAACATTCCCGCAACCCAGCCTGAGACACGACAAACCCAGTCTTCAAGCTTTTGATCCAATCCTTTCAGCTCTTCCATCCCCTCAACGATCATGCTGCTGCCACGCGAAACCATGAGCGACAAGAGACCGCAAGCCGCAGCAGCTGCAACGGCAGAGGATAGAGCAACACGGAAGGCGATGTTGGAAACAGGAATCAGAACGGTAAACAACCATGAATAAAGCGTCCAGATAGGGTAACCGGGAGGGTGTGGAACACCGGCGTAAAAAGCACCTACAGACAACTCACCGGAATCTTCCAGCGTGACATCCGGGGCGATGGTAAAGAGATAGCCAATAAATACCATCAAGGCAGTAATGCCAGCGGTCTGCCAATCGATCTTTCGAAAAAAACGTCCACTGGGATGGGTGGTTGGAATCTTGGATGAAACCGACGCCTCCGCCTTTGATTTGGACGGTGCCTTAGATTTAGAAGATTGACTCATTCCTATTTTTCCAACTTTATCCTGCAATATAGTGCGATGAATTTTGAAACTCGGCGCAAAGAGTTAAACACTGAAAAAGAATACGGGAGCTTTGTCGATTCCAAAAGTCATGAGAGAAGCGTCAAACTGCTCATTCTATCTTAATTGCCGCCTCCTCTTGTCCATTGCCATTAGATAGGAGGTCGAAGCGTCATCGTTTATCCCATAATGACCCCATGTCTGATGATTTATGAAACAGCCAAACAAATTCCTTCTAAATGAATAAGGACACCTCCTGGCTGCACAAGTCATAGGTCTGTCATGGAGAGATCCTGCATATAGGAAAGCATGGGGCATGCCAGAAACAATTAAGCACCTTAAAAACGAAATAAACATTTGTCTCTGAGGCTTGTTTCGCCTATGATGTCAGAATATGGAGCTGCTGATAAAACTATCTGTAGCCTAGTAAGTTATGGAATCAGAAAACGAACAGAACCCCGGACATCTTCCAGCAGAGGACGCCGCCAAGTATGATGCCTCGAAAATTGACAAGTTAGAGGGTTTGGAAGCAGTCCGCAAAAGACCGGGCATGTATATTGGAGATCCAGATGAACGAGGACTCCATCATTGTGTTTTTGAGGTGCTGGACAATTCCATTGATGAGCACTTGGCTGGTTACTGTTCACGTATTGAAGTAAGCATTCATGTGGACGGCTCAGCCTCCATACGAGACAATGGCCGAGGTATTCCAGTCGACACGCACCCTAAATTCAAAATACCGGCTGTTGAACTGGTGCTCACTAATCTGCATGCAGGCGGGAAATTTGGACAAGGGGCTTATAAATATTCAGGTGGTTTACACGGTGTAGGTGCGAAATGCGTAAACGCCCTTTCAGATTGGTTTAAAGTCGAGGTATCGCGGGACAACAGCGTCTACTTCATGGAATTTGAGCGAGGCAAAACGACACAGAAGCTGTCAGTCATCGGAAAAAGCAGCAGCACCGGCACACTGATCACCTTCAAACCCGATGCCACAATCTTCACGATCACCACTGAATTTAAATTCGAGATCCTGGCGAATCGCTTGCGAGAACTGGCCTTCTTGAATCCGGGATTGGTAATAATGCTTTCGGACGAACGAGCAGACGAGAAGTCAGAGCGGTTTTTCTACAAGGATGGTATTGAAGAATTTGTAAAACAATTAGGACGCAATAAACAACTGATTCACCCTAATCCTATCAGTCTTGCAGGCCATCGCACAATTCAGGTGGAAGGGAAAGGTGAAGAAGCCTATGTCGACTGTGTGGTTCAATACAACGACACCTACAACTCACAGATACTCTGTTTTGCGAATTCCATCCCAAATGCAGATGGCGGCACACATCTGACAGGATTCAGAACGGCATTGACGCGCGCGATCAACAAGTATGCCCGTGGCAACAATCTTTTGAAGGACAAGGACCAGAATATCTCAGGAGATGATGTTCGCGAAGGGCTGGTTTGTGTATTGAGTGTCAAACTCCCCAATCCAAGGTTTGAATCACAGACCAAGGTGAAGCTGGTCAATACGGAAATCGAAGGTGTGGTTTCTTCCATCGTTTATGAGGGTTTGATGGAAATGTTTGATGGCAGCCCGGGGGTGGCAAAGCGTGTGGTCGAAAAATCATTGATGGCAGCGAGGGCCCGTGAGGCCGCCAAGAAGGCACGAGAAACAGTAAGAAAAAGTGCCATGACCGGTGGGGGGCTTCCTGGTAAATTAGCAGATTGCTCTGATCGCAACCCTGAGAACACTGAGCTTTATATTGTCGAAGGTGACTCTGCTGGCGGTTCGGCGAAACAAGGTCGCGACCGTAAATTTCAGGCAATCCTTCCTATTCGGGGTAAATTGATCAACGTTGAAAAGGCCCGCCTGGACAAGGTTCTGCAGAACAACGAAATTCGCACAATGATCACAGCTGTGGGAACCGGAATAGGAACCGGTGATGGCGAAGGTTCGTTCAATCCCGATAAATTGCGCTACCACAAGGTGATTATCATGACTGATGCAGATGTCGATGGTTCTCACATTCGGACCTTGCTACTGACATTTTTCTACCGTCACATGACGGATCTGATCAGTCGAGGCTATGTTTACATTGCCCAGCCCCCACTCTACCAAATCAGCAGAAGGCGCCATACGGAATATGTGCCTGATGACGCTGCATTGAGCAAAATCCTCATTCGTCTTGGATCCAGCGAGGTTAAACTCAGGAACTTGGCTGATAACGCACTTCTGGAAGATGAGCAACTCACTGAAATACTGGCTCTTCTTTCGTCGCTCGACAAGTTTGCCGACGCAATTCGTCGTCATGGAGGCGACTTTGCCGATTATCTCGAGCACCGCAGTGATGACGGGCATCTCCCCAAACATTTTGTCAAGATTCGAGCTGGAAACGAAGAATTCACTCATTTCTTCAAGGCCGAGGAAGAACTGGCACAATTCGGGAAAGAAAATGTCGATCTGGGATTGTTCGGAGGTGATCAATCGGAATACTTTGAAAATGAAAGACCCAAGGACCGTATGACGAGGCGCGCCCGTCATATTGAACTTCATGAAAGTAAGGCGATTGAAAAACTGCTGGGACAATTGACCGAAAAGGGCCTCAATGTTGAGCATTATTCAGCACAAGACAAACCTTTGTATGAGCTGATCGAAGGAGAAGGTGAGAAACAGCAGATCAAACCACTGTTCTCCATTGCTGAAATCCTCGATAGCATCAAGGAAGTCGGTCAACACGGTCTTGAAATCAAACGTTTCAAAGGTCTGGGTGAAATGAACCCCAAACAGCTCTTCGAGACAACGATGGATCCGGCCACTCGCAAGCTCTTGAAAGTCGATCTCACGGACGCGGTAGAAGCAGAAGAAATGTTCACCAAGCTCATGGGAGACGAGGTCGAGCCTCGAAGGCAATTCATTGAAGACAATGCATTGAACGTTCGGAATCTCGACGTTTAATCAGCACTCCAAACAAGCAATGCAGTCGATAGTTCACCCAATTTTAACCACCCCTCGGTCGTAAGGACCGATCCAAGATATTCATAGCAACCTATGGCGGAATCCGATTCCACAAAAAACACACCACCCAAAGGCGGATGGATCGAAAAGATCAACGTCGCCGATGAAATCAAGAACTCGTTTCTGGACTACTCGATGTCAGTCATCATCTCGCGCGCCCTGCCGGACGTGCGAGACGGACTGAAGCCGTCGCAGCGTCGTATTCTCTATGCGATGAATGATCTGGGTGTGGGTCCATCAAAAAAGCACATCAAGTGCGCCAAAATTGTCGGTGAGACAATGGGTAATTACCATCCCCACGGGGATCAGGCCATTTACCCGACTTTGGTACACATGGCTCAACCATGGGCGATGCGTGACACATTGATTGAGGGACAAGGTAATTTTGGATCCGTCGAAGGCGATCCGCCTGCTTCCATGCGTTACACGGAAGCACGCATGACACACTTGGGTTCCATTCTGATGGACGACATGGAAAAGGACACTGTCGATTTTGTCCCTACCTATGACGATTCCACAGTAGAACCCACCGTTTTCCCTTCTTCTTTTCCAAATCTATTGGTCAATGGTGGCACCGGTATCGCGGTGGGGATGGCGACGAACATCGCTCCTCATAATCTTGGAGAGGTAATCGATGGCATTACTGCTCAGATCGATGATCCAGCGATAACCATTGATGGGTTAATGGAACATATCAAAGGCCCGGATTTCCCGAGTGGCTGTCAAATCTGTGGACTTGATCCTATCCGTCAATACTTGACCACTGGCCGGGGAAGCCTTCGGATTCGAGGTCGAGTCGAGGTAGAAACAACCAAGACAGGCAAAGAGCAGATCATCATTACCGAGATTCCATTCAATGTGAACCGGGCGGTTTTGGAAGAACGCATTGCGCAGCTGGTCAACGAAAAGATCATCACTGAAATTTCAGCGCTTCGAAATGAATCGGACGAAAAGACTCGACTCGTCATCGAGTTAAAACGTGACGCCATCCCCAAGGTGGTCATCAATAATCTCTACAAACACACTCAGCTGGAGACGACTTTCAGTGTCAACATGCTGGCCATTGATCAGCAGAAACCAAAGATCCTGAATCTCAAGGAGATCATCAATTGCTATATTGAGCATCGCCGTGAGGTCATTCTTCGACGCACACGCTTTGAGTTGAAAAAAGCTGAGACGCGGGCGGAGATCCTGGAGGGCTATTTAATCGCTCTGGCAAATCTGGATGACTTCATCCGCATCATTCGAGAATCAGCCAATCGTGAGGAAGCCAAAACCAAATTATTAGCCTATGAATTTTCGCGGGAAACCGTGGAACAATTCGGCATTCTCATTCGCAGTGATGCAAGACTGAATAATGGCCGGTATGAGTTCAGTGTAGCCCAGGTAAATTCAATTCTGGAGCTTCGTCTCTACCAGTTGACCGGCATGGAAACAGACAAGGTCAAGAAGGAGTATGGTGAACTCCTTGAAACCATCCAAGACTTGATGGATATCCTGGCCAGAGAAGTTCGTGTGCTTGCAATCATCAAAGAAGAACTTCAGCGAGTGCGTGAAAAATATGCCACTCCACGACGTTCTGAGTTGATTCCTTTCCACGGCAACATGCTCATTGAAGACTTGATCGCCAATGAGCCTGTGATCATCACCCTGACACACAATGGCCTCATCAAGCGCACAAACCTTACCGAATACCGTGCCCAGCGGCGTGGAGGTAAAGGTGTGATTGGTATGGCGACCAAAACCAAAAGTGTGATTGAAGGCAAAAATAAGGATTTTGTAGAACACCTGTTCACTGCCAGCACGCATGATTATTTGATGTTTTTCACGAACACCGGACGTGTCTTCGTTGAGCGAGTCCATGAAGTTCCGGAGATGAGTCGAACCTCCCAGGGACGAGGCATTGCCAATGTCCTCGAATTACAGCCCAACGAAAAAATTGCGGCCCTTATTCGTGTTGAATCTCAATCGGATGAAAAGAAAAAAGATACCACCTGGGAGCAACCTGGCTTTCTCCTTTTCGCTACCGAAAATGGAACGATCAAAAAGACAGAATTATCCGCTTTCAAAAACCATCGCAAAGGCGGCATTCGTGCCATCAAGATTTTGGAAGAAGATCGTCTGATTGAAGTCAAACTCACGACCGGCGAAAACAATGTTATCTTGATCACTCGAAACGGTAAAAGCATTCGATTCAATGAAACCGATGCACGATCCATGGGACGTGTAACCACAGGCGTACGAGGCATTTCTCTGGCAAATGAGGACAAAGTAGTCGGCCTGTCCATTATCGAAGAAGGTGCCACCCTGCTGGTAGCCAGTGAAAAAGGCATTGGTAAACGCACCACTTTTGAAGAGTATCGCCAACAAACCCGCGGTGGTAAGGGGATCATCACCATGCGTACGACCGATAAAACGGGCGGCATCGTGGGTGCTCTGACCGTGCATGATCACGACGAGATCATGCTGATCACGGTCGGGGGGCAGATGGTGCGGATCAAGGTGGATGACGTCCGTGAAACAGGTCGAAACACCATGGGCGTCAAACTGGTCGAAACCGGTAAAAAAGATAAACTTCAAGCCATCGCTCCTGTCATCAGCGAAGAAAACGAAGATGAGGATGCGGAGGAAGAAGGCAGTAATGATACCGGAGATGATACTCCATCAGAACCAACTGCTGAAGGATCCGATGAGGCGACTCAGGAACCGACAGAGTCCTCTGATGAGTAAACCTTGTTCAATTTAGGCAATAACCCCGTCGAGCTTTCCTGATCGGCGGGGTTTTTATTTTCAGGTTCAACACTGCAAGTGTTTAAGAATGTGCGGGAGCACAAGATCCTGACGCAGTTGGCACAAGGGAATCAAGAACTGTTCAAGACGGGCATATTGCGAGTATTAAGAATTATCCTTGCCCTGATGACTCAGCGAAAGAGATGAAGTTCTCCCGGCTGATACGTCAAATGCGGTCCCTTGATATCCTGCTGCACTTGAACGTATCTTCCGTTTTTTGAACTCCATGCCCATTCAAATTCAGCTGACGGATACGACCATGACATATCGATAGAAAGGCTGGAGCCGGTTCTCATCACGCCCTGTCAGAGACGCTTGAGTTTGTTGTTTGCCCGTTGTCGATAAAAGGACTTTGAATCAAACCCGCTCACTTGAGGAGTGGCTCTTTGACATCAAACTCAAAGCAAACTGCCTCCTGATCATTACGAATGAGAAGGTAAGGCCAAGCGAGGCAAGGCGGGTTCCAGGTCTTGCCGTCGATAGCATGCCACTGAGAAATCACCTTGGGTTCTTCGGGATTGATCTCCATCCAGATGACATCGCCTTTTTCAGAAAGGATCATGATAGCGTTATCCAGAAGGAATATCTGACCATGTCCATAGCGACCATCCTTCCATTGACGGCGTCCTTTCTTCAAATCAATGCAGGCCATCATCCCGTCATCAAGTCCGTAAACAAAACCATCCCTGGCAACCACATTGGTAAACTTGGCCTTCATGCTCCGTTGTTTCCAAATTTGCTCCGCACTCCAATCACCTGATTCGGTGGCTTTCACCTCCAGTAAAGCGCACCCTATCCCATACCCACTGGAAATGAATACTCTTGAGTCTGGCAGTATAATGGGGACGGCCACATCAGGATACTGAGATCCCCAAGAAATATCCCAAAGCATTTGATCACTGTCAGTAGCGAATCCGGCAAAACCTCTGTGATGCATGTAAAGCAACTGATTGACATCTCCCCACTGTGCCAGGATCGGGGAGCTGTAACTGGCTGAAACTTTCGGGTATGAACGCAACAGCGAGCCGGTCTCTAAATCATAAACCCGCAATCCACTTTCACCACCTTCTCCCGTCGGCACAATGACTTGTGATTGCATGACCAACGGTGATGGGCTGAATCCCCATTCAGGGATCTTGGCCTGAGCTTCCTCGATCACGTCATGTGACCAAATCAATTCACCATTAGAGCGCTTGAGACAATTCAAAACTCCAGTGCTTCCCATCGTGACAAGAAAGTCTCCAGAAATTGTGGGTGTCGCACGTGGACCATTACCAGCAATGACTGATGAATAATCCGCAAGATAACTGTATTCCCAAAGCAGGCTGCCTGTTGAAAGCTGATAGCAAGTCACTTTCTCTTGATCTTCTGATTGCTCTTGAGTGTAAGCAAAAGGCCCCTCGACAACGAAGCCCGACCATCCCTGCCCAATCGGCTGACGCCATCGCTCCATGGGCGGCGTTTGCATCTGTTCTTGCGTCAGGGAAATGCCAGCAAGAACCGCATCCCGGTTAGGTCCAAGAAACTGAAGGAAATCCTGCTCTGCACGAGGCAGCGATTCGACGTCTGCATCGACGACGACTTTTTCGACGCTGGCCTTCTGAGTTCCTCCCGATTTGAAGCGAATGATTGGAATCAAATCACCGGAAACTCCAATGATCTCGAAAGCCTGCGATCCAATTCCGACCATGACAGCCACAGCCAGGATCCCCCCCAGGCGAAGCTTCCATTTAATTCTGGAGAAAAAGGTCCACCATAGGAGCATGAGTCCCAGAGTTATCATCGAAATGATCGCGCTGAAAATATTCTTTTCCTGCCTGTACGCATCTCTGAATTCCCAAACGAACACTAGAGCCAGTACAGCAAGAATACCAATCACCCATAAGGGCCACCAACGCACAGGGCGCCGCCGAGTTGAGTTGTCAGATTCGATCATATTCAATTGGTCCAAAGCCTTGACTACTTTGAAGAAAGCAGCGGACTAGGAGCTGGGATACCTTAGATTTTCGACTTGTTCCTGAACTTCAGCGGGTGGCGCAGGTGTAAACGCCGTGACGGTCATGGTAACCACAAAATTAATCACCATTCCAAGCGATCCAATGCCCTCTGGACTGATGCCAAACCACCATTGATCCGGACCAGCTCCCGGGTTGTAGAACTTGAAGTAATAGATATAAATAGCGGTAAAACCAATCCCAGAAAGCATGCCCGAAATAGCACCTTCTTTTGTCGTCCTCTTACTGAAAATCCCAAGAATGATCACAGGAAAGAAACTACTTGCCGCAAGACCAAATGCAAAAGCAACGACCTGCGCTACAAAACCAGGAGGATTGATTCCAAAATACCCAGCCAGAATAACCGCCCCTCCCGCGGCCCCTCGCGCCCAGCGCAGTTCCTCCTTTTCGCTCATATTGGGTTTGATGATGGATTTACCCAAATCGTGTGACATCGAAGAGGAAATGACCAGCAACAATCCGGCCGCAGTGGAAAGCGCCGCAGCCAACCCACCGGCAGCAACCAATGCCACGACCCATGCGGGCAATTGCGCGATTTCCGGGTTGGCAAGGACCATGATATCTCGATCAACATACAACTCATTAGGTCCATCGGACGCTTTGTTGTTTAAGAGCGGTTGCTGCGCAGCTCCCAAGACATAGGATCCATCTTCCTTTTCCTGAAAATCGGGTTTTCCTGCAAAAGCAGGTCCGCTTGCGTATTGAATGATGCCATCACCATTTTTATCCACCCACGCAATCAAGTCGGTTTGCTCCCAGCTCTTATACCATTCCGGTCGCTGTTCGTAGGATTTTTCATGCAAAGTTTGGATTAAATTGACTCTTGCAAATGTGGCGATCGCGGGAGCTGTAGTGTAAAGGATCCCGATAAATAACAGCGCCCAGAAAGCGCTCCAGCGGGCGGCATGCACATTTTTGACCGTGTAAAAACGAATAATCACATGAGGCAGGCCAGCCGTTCCAACCATCAGGGCCAGCGTGACGCAAAACATATCGATCATGGACTTGTGACCAGGGATGAAGGTCCCGGTGTATTCAGGAAAACCCAGATCTCGATGAATTTGATCAATCGCCTCCAGTAAATACACCCCGGCATTTTCTCCACCAACCACCTTGGCTCCGAAGCCAATCTGCGGAATCCAATGCCCGGTCATGACATGTGAGATCGCAATGGCAGGAATCAGGTATGCAATGATCAGAACCACATATTGCGCAACCTGCGTGTATGTGATCCCCTTCATGCCCCCCAGTGTTGCATAAATAAAGACGAGTATCATACCAATGATCACCCCTGTATTGATGTCCACTTCAAGAAACCTTGAAAATACCACTCCCACGCCCCGCATCTGGCCAGCCACGTAGGTAAATGAAACAAAAACCGCGCACATGACCGCGACCACGCGGGCTACATCAGAGTAATAACGATCCCCCACAAAGTCCGGGACAGTGTATTTGCCGAATTTCCGAAGGTAGGGAGCCAGCAACAAAGCCAATAAGACATACCCCCCCGTCCATCCAATGAGATAAACAGAACCCGTAAATCCAGTGAATGAAATAATCCCAGCCATCGAAATGTAGGATGCAGCACTCATCCAGTCCGCGCCCGTGGCCATGCCGTTAAAAATAGCGGGAACCCCTTGACCAGCCACGTAGAATCCAGAAGTGCTGCGAACACGGGTCACAAAAGCAATACCAATGTAGAGGGCAAAGGAAAGGCCAACGATGAGATAAGTCCAGGATTGAATGTCCATGTGTTACAGTATGGTAAGTGGGCTAATTGTGGATGATGAACCTGATCGATCAAGCGGAAGTTGTTGGTTCCTCTGAGGGTTTTTTACCGCACTGGGCCAGATAGCGCATGTCGAGGCGTTTCATGATGAGAACGTAGGCCAGAGTCACAAAAATAAATGCAATGGTGGTTCCTTGCTGAGCCATCCAGAACCCAAGAGGAAAACCCCCAAGTCGAATTTTGTTCAATGCATCTACCGCGAAAATACTCAGGACACAGCCAAAAAGGAACCAGATTCCCATGAGCACAAGTACAACGGAAATGTTTGCTGTCCAGTAAGCCTTTTTTGCCGCTTCGATCGCGGACTCAGTTTGTTGTTCTGCATTCATGATAAATTGAGTAAATGGATAGCAACACAAATCATCTTTGGCAATGATTTGAATTTTTCGGTGAAAGCAAAATCGAGCAAAGGTTCAAAAACAAGCCTCAACTGGGACTTATTTTACTATCGGAGTTTTGATATTCGTTGACTGCAGGGATACGGAATCAACGTCCATGCATGATCCAGGCAACCCAGACACCAGCGAGCGCACCACTTAGATGCCCTTCCCAGGACACCCCGGCATGCACATGGAAGATCCCATAAAACAATCCTCCAAAAAGAAAGAAAACAACCAGAGAAAAAAACAACGCTCGCCAACTCTTCATCCAGAGTGAAGCCACAATCAAAAAGGACACCAATCCGAAAATAACCGAGCTTGCCCCTATGTGAATGGCATTACGGCCAATGAGCCATGTTCCAAGGCCACTTACCAGCCATATCAAAGCCAGACTTGATTTCGGATGATACCTGCCATCGGAGAAAAGAATAGCCAGTAGCAAGGCCATCGGACCGGCATTAGCCATCAAGTGCGCAAAGTCAGCATGCAGCAGAGGACTTGTAAGGACTCCTATCAGACCAATCCAGACCCTTGGCAGGATACCCAATGCATCAAGCCGATTCCCCATACTGAAATCTATGATCTCCACAACGAGGAGCGCCCCTACCCATGCAAGACCCACCTCTACGGCCCGACCAAGATTCGCGGTCTGTCCATACCAACCCTTTTTGACTGAGGATCGTTTTGATTTTCTTTTAACCTTTACCACTTTGCTATCGTGATTTGATTGTTACCGCGCCAACAGTAGAAAATTAGTGCCCTTTGGCTAAAACCTCCAGTGAAGATTTTCAAAAGCTTCGCTTTACGCGAGAAAGGTTTGCCCGACGTATCGCTTTGCTTATGATGCCTGTGCCAATCAGCTCCGCAAGTAAATCGGCGAATCGATCATCAGGATTACGAAGCTGTATTGATTAAGAATAACGATGTCAAAAATGCTAAAATCTTCGGGAGCCATGGGAGCTGCGACACTGCTCAGTCGGCTTCTGGGAATGGTTCGTGAAATGGTTTATGCCCGATTCATGGGCGATGGCCTCGTTGCCTCCGCCTTTTTTTATGCATTCCAAATCCCCAACCTCTTCCGTCGCCTGCTGGGAGAAGGTGCCCTGACGGCTGCATTCATCCCGATGTTCAAGGAAAAAGAAATGCAGGAGGGTGAAAAAGCGATGTGGTATGTTGCCAATGCCACTGTTTCAGCCCTGATCATTGCCTGCTCCATCGCTGTCACGCTCATTATCATATTCTCAACGGCAATGATTGAGGGAGTGAATCTGGGTTTAAAGACTCAATTATTCTTCGGGCTTCTTCGTATCATGGCACCTTATGTCCTGATGGTTTGCGTGGCAGCAGTACTGATGGGTATCCTGAATGCACGAGGCCACTTTTTCATTCCGGCACTGGGTGCCACCATGTTGAACGTGGTCATGATTGCTGCAGTCTTTCTTATTGCGCCAAGGTTTGGGACGCATCTCGAAGACAAGATCTATGGCTTGGCGGTCGGCATCTTGATTGCAGGAGTTGCTCAAACGCTCTTTCAATTCCCTCTCCTTTTCAAGGAAGGCTTCAGGCTTCGATGGGTCAATCCATGGAAGAACGAAACCGTCCATAAACTCATGGTGCGGATACTTCCGGGCATCGTTGGGGTGGCGGCGTTTCAACTGAATATCATCCTTACCAACGCAATCGCCTTCGGTGAAGCCCCCCATGTCGTGGCATCCTTCAACTATGCAGTACGACTGATGGAGCTGCCTCAAGGGATTTTCGGGGTATCGCTAGCCACCTTCATGTTGCCCATGCTTTCAGGCCTGGCGGCTGAAAAAAAATATGGAGAATTCCAATCAGGCTTGAGGCAGGGAATGGGATATCTCATTTATGCTAACTGGATCGCAACTACCATGACTTTTGTAATGGCAACGCCCATAATACGCCTGCTTTTTGAGGGTAATGAATTCAATGTCGATTCAACCGCACGCGCCTCTTTGGCTTTGAAGTGTTTGATTCCAGGCTTGGTAGCATTTTCCCTGGTGAATATTATTGCACGCGCATTTTTCGCCTTGGGCGATGTTAAGACTCCCATGCGCATCGCCGTTTTCAGCTTATCCTGTAATCTGATTTTCGCCTTCTTTTTGATTCCAGCCTACCAGCAAGCGGGCATGGGAATAGCCAACGCGTTGAGTTCGATGGTCAATCTTGGACTCATTTTTTATGCGATTCGCCGCAAGTTCCCCAATATGAAAGTGAAGGAAATGATTCAACCCACCCTCACCGTCCTGGGATCGGGGATTCTGGCTGCATTCTTGGCTTGGGCATTGTGGAAGTGGATTGTGAGTATGATAGAGACGCCCAGTGTCTGGACCCAATTAACAGAAGTGTTCGTTCCTTTGATCCTGGGGACCGGGTCCTATGCAATCCTGACCTATTGGTCGGGAGTTCCTGCAGCCAGGGATATCTGGAAATTATTAAAGCAAAAACTGGACAGGAATTAGTAAATCTCATAGAAATTAAGTGTTCCAAATAAGTTATGGTTGTCAGGAGAATAAACCCTCTAGGACGCTATTATGGCCCATAAATCAAAACGTATGGATGTAGGGATCTGGATGAAGCTTACCAAAGTGGTGATGCTTTTGTTGGTTTTTGCTGGCAGCTTGGCTGTATTTCAGTGGTACAAACCAGTAATCCGCCAGAATGAGGGAATGCAGAAGCGCATCAATCTGTTGCAGAAACAAATTGCTGAGGAAAAGGCATTCGCCGATCAGATGAATGCAAGCATCGGTGCTATCAGTACTAACAAGATGACTTTGGAACGTCTGGCTCGTGAAAAGCTGGGCTACGCAAAACCAGGAGAAAAAGTCGTTCGATTTGAAACCATCAACGCCCAAATCCCATCCAATTAAAAGTGCTTCCCTTGACAAGGCTGGACTACAAGAGATTTGCTTTGAATAATAGTGGCAAACAAGTCAAAGCCTCAATCAGATGATTTTTACTTTCTGACACTGAACGGACTTTTAAGACCATTATCAGTGACACTTTTTTTGTGATTCTTCCACCTTTAGCTTGATCATTTGAGGGGCATCATGTTTACAGGTTGAATTGCCCTCACCTTGCCAAGCAGCTCACAAACGCGATTTGTTGATCTATTTTTTAATGGATCAAGATCAGGCTTTGTCATTTGCCCTCATATGATTCTCAAGCCAACCGGAAGATGTTACGAAATCCTGAGTGGAACTTGAGAACCCCTGCCCTGCGATGATAGCTCTCAGGGTCCAGAGCTTAGTCCAACTTGAGAAATTCTTTTTTGAATTCTATCATTTCATCAAAGCCAGATATCCCTCTTTGAAGCTTGGGAATTTCAACTTAAAGTTATTCAGTTGCTTTAATTTTTGATTACTGATCCGCTTATGAGTGACCTGACGCTTGCTTGGTTTGAGCGGATCGCTTTCTACAACCTTCGGGATAGGGCTGCCTGAAGCCGATGCAAGCCATTGATAGAATTCAAGCTGCCGAACAGGCACATCATCGGTGACATTATAAAATTCCCCTGCAATCCCTTCCATGAAGGCTGCCAGCACAGCACGGGTAGCGTCGTCTCGATGGATCATGTTCACCCATCGTTCACCTGGAGCTTCGATGACAGCGTTCCCCTGTTGAATGCGTTTCCAGGCATAGCCCCGACCTGGACCATAAATACCCGACAACCTCAGGATCATCCCTGGAAAGGCATTGGATTGATAACGATGGATTATTCTTTTTTCGGCTTCCACCAGAACTTGCCCCGTCTCGGACTTCGGTTGAACAGGCATGGTTTCATCAACCCATTCACCCTCGTTCTGACCGTAGACACCTGTACTGCTCAAGTAGATGAAGGATTGGCTCAAGCGCCCATTGAGCAAGGTCATCAAATTGTCTAGACCATTACAATAAATGTGTCGGTAATCGTCAGCGCCGCCACGACTTGAAGACGCGGCGAACAGTGCATGATCGAAATCCCCTTTCAAACCTGAAAGGGAATCCCTGCAGGTGAGATCAGCAGGAAACCAATGCACATTTGGGTGAGGTTGACGCAGCAGTCCCCCGGGCATGGTTCGACTGACTGCAACAACTTCGGTTCCGGCTTCTGCCAACAAATGCCCGACCAGAGACCCTATGTACCCATAACCTGCGACGAGCACTCGTTTCATACCCTTGTTCTCTTGATGTTTCATTGGCTCCATGCTTGGCACAGTCTTCCATGCAATGCTATGGTTGACCAGTCCGTCCGCCGAATTTTTCACGACAACCCGCTAAATCCAATGGTAGATAACGCCAAAAATTTTGAGTCAACACCAAAACCACAGTCTCCTGAACTTTTATCACCTGCGGGTAATTGGGACTGTGCCCGTGCTGCCGTCGAAAACGGTGCCGACGCCATCTACTTTGGTCTGACTGGTTTTAATGCACGGATGCGTGCGGATAATTTCACGACCGCTGATCTTCCTGAGTTAATGGAATATCTGCATCAGAGAAATGTGCGTGGATATGTGACCATGAACACCTTGATTTTTGCGGATGAAATGGAATCCGCAAAGGCCCAATTGAGGGCAATCATCGAAGCGGATGTGGATGCTGCCATTGTTCAGGATATCGGCTTATGTCGCATGATTCGTTCGATCAGCCCCGACTTCCCCATACATGCGTCCACACAGATGACCATCACCAGTTCTGCAGGCATTCGGTTTGCAGAAATGTTAGGTTGTCAGTTGGTCGTCATGGCACGTGAGTGCTCTTTGAAAGAACTCGAGTCGATTAAGAAGGATTTGAAACAGGATCCTGCGGTGGATGGAGTAGAAATGCCATTGGAGGTATTTGTCCATGGGGCTCTCTGTGTAGCTTATTCAGGCCAGTGTTTAACAAGCGAGGCTTTGGGTGGCAGGTCCGCTAATCGGGGTGAATGCGCACAGGCATGCAGAATGCCCTATGATTTGATAAAGGATGGAAAATCGATCCCATTGGGAGATCAAAAATACCTGCTCAGCCCACAAGATCTGGCAGGTCTGCCCGCGCTACCCGAGCTGGTTCGCCTGGGAATGAGTTCTCTTAAAATTGAAGGTAGATTAAAAACGCCCGAATACGTGGCAAACGTCACGAAAGTTTATCGGCAGGCCATCGACCAGATCACGGAATCACCGCACCTTGAAACAGGTGAAGGTCAAAGGCTATTTGAGAATTCAAAGTATGATCTGGAAATGGCTTTTTCCCGAGGCCTTTACACGGGATGGTTCAACGGAATCGACAATCAGAAACTGGTGCATGCGCGTTTCGGGAAAAAACGAGGAGTTTATCTGGGGCGAATTCAGTCCATCCAAGGAGATGGTTTCACCATAGAAACAAAGCAACCAGTAAAAGCTGGCGATGGCGTGGTGATTGACCAGGGCAATCCTGATAAAGCTGAGCAGGGTGGCAGGTTATTCAAAGTCACCTCTCTTCATCAAAATGCGCCTGAAGAAAAAAACAAACAAAGGCTGCGTCTGTTCTTCCAACATGACCGATTGAATACTGAACAGCTCAATGTTGGAGATCGCATATGGAAAACAAGTGATCCGACTCTGGAGCGAAAACTCCGCCAATCCGCCCGAAGGGAATCAAAACCTTCAGGAACCCCCATCTCAATAGTCGTCAAAGGAACACCTGGCAATCGACTTGAAGTCGTTGCCCATCACCCCACAGGCAAAACAGTCCACATTTTTTCCAGCACAGAAATCCAGAGCGCTTTGAAACGACCGCTTGACGAGGGCACTCTACGGAAGCAATTTGGGCGCTTGGGAAGCACGAACTTTCAGTTGGATCAGGTATCCTTCAGATGCGAGGGACCCTGCATGCTTCCTGTGAGTGAACTCAATCGCATGCGCAGAGAAATGGTAAGCCAACTAAGTGAATTACCCAACGAGGGTTCGAGGTGGCAACTGCGTTCAACATCAGCATGCACTGAACCCCAGTTCCCGGAAGCGCATCAGTCACTTTCAGATTTATCCCCTCAACTCATTCCGCTTGTCAGGCATCTTCACCAATTGAATGCTGCGATTGCTTTTGGAAGTCGTCAGATTTATTGCGACTTCGAAGATCCCAAGAAATATCGTGAGGCTGTTCATCTATTTCGTAAATCCTTTAACGACCAGCAGAAAACAGACCCGAGTTCAGGGATCTGGGTTGCTCCACCGCGTATCATCAAGCCAGGTGAAGAATGGATTCTCAAACAAGTTCAATCGAGTGAGGCCGATGGATACCTTGTTCGTAATTATGATGACCTTGATTTTTTCAGGAACAATCAAAGAATTGCAGATTTTTCATTCAATGTATCGAATCCCTGGACTGCATCATATTTGTTAAATTCCTTTGATATCGATCGTTTAACTATTTCCTACGATCTCAATTTCGATCAAGTCAAAGACCTGATTTCTTCCATGCCGACGGATCAGTTGGAGGTTACCCTGCATCAGCACATGCCCATGTTTCATATGGAGCATTGTGTGTTTTGTGCATTCATGTCAGATGGCAAGGATTACCGTGATTGTGGTCGTCCCTGCGAGAAACATGAAGTCGAATTGCGCGACAGAGTTGGACAAAAACATCCCCTGAAAGCCGATGCGGGTTGCCGCAATACGGTTTATAACGGCCGCGCTCAAACAGGCGCCGAATATGCGTCTCAAATGGTGGCTCTGGGCATCAAATATTTCCGTGTGGAATTTATCAATGAATCAGAATCCGAAGTTCTTAAAACGTTGGAGACTTATCGCGATCTGTTATCGGGAAAGGTAAATGGAAGCTATGTTTGGAAAAACCTCAAACTCATCAATCAACTGGGTGTGACACGTGGTACGCTTGAGTCTCCAGTGCACACGGATGAATGAAGGAGATCATATCATCCTGAATATACTTGAAAACGCTATCGGATCGTGACTCAAACAGATCACCAGTACCCAGATCAATCGATGGACTCAAATTAAGCCGACAGAGTGCCTTTTTCATCTGAACATCAGTGAGCTGAATTCCCTCGCTTTTAAGTATCGCCGGGGTTGATCCAGTTCTTTCTTTGTTCGGTTATCACACCGAACATGCAGTCATCAAGGCGCTGGCATTGCAGCTAATTTTTAAGTCAAAAAATCAAGAGGACCAAAATCGCTGTTCACTGATCCGAATTGACTCTCAGGTATTCCCAGACGATGAAGGAATGCGAGATGAATTTTAGACAGGTCAGTACCTCGTTTGAATCTCAATTGCCTCCCAGACCTGATACTACCCCCTCCACCTCCCGCAATAAGTGTTGGCAAATCTTTCTCATCGTGTTCATCTCCATCGCCAAGGCTACTCCCATACAGAAGCATACTGTTATCAAGAATAGAAGCTCCATCGGGTTCCTGAATAGATTGTAAACGCTTCAAAAGGTAAGCAAATTGCTGATGATGCCAACGAATGACTTCCGCATACATTGCCCGCTTGGTTTCCACTGAATCCCAACTGGTTTTCCCATCATCATCTTCCGTAGAACCCGAAGCATTGCCATAATGAGACAGGGCGTGCCAAGTTCCTTTAACACCTTCGATGAAATTAAAGTATCGATTGGATTGACCATGATCCAGCATGAAGGAAACCACACGCGTTGCATCTGACCAATAGGCCAGCACAATCATATCCATCATCAGTCGAATGTATTCCTCATGATCGCTGGGTATCCCCGGGGTCGGTGCTTTGAGTGCCTGGGTTAACGCCTGATCACGTTGCATCTTCAGGGTTTGAATCTCGGCAAATTCAATACGCTTTTCCAACGCACGAATCGATTCGAAATATTCATCCAGTCGAGCCTGGTCTGCAAGTCCAATTTGCTTGTTGAGTGCTTTCGCTTCGCCTAGCACCAGATCCATCACCGATCGATTCGATGCACCTCCGGTAGGCGGCCGAAACATGCGATCAAAAATAGCCCGAGGTTCCACCTCACGAGTCAGAGGTACGTTTGTGGGAGACCAGGAAACAGCATTTCTCGGCAGTGAGTTGGAGAAGAAGCCCTCCCCCTTCAAGGACATTTCAAGGGAAGGAAGCATTGTTTCCTTCCCCGTGTGACCGGCAATCAGCTGATCCACAGAAACACCCCCCGCCCGAACGGCTTGATCATCATATCCACCTCCAGTGAGCCAGGTAGCCGTGCCTGCGCTGTGACCATTTCCCTCTGGTGTCCAGATATCAGTGGGTATGAGCAACTGAGATTTATAAGCTTCAAGTGGGCTCATCCAGGGATTCAACTTTTGCAAGAACCCTTTACTGTTGACTTGGCTCGGGTGCCAGATCCCCCTCGGAATGCCGTTTGGAAAATAAAAATATCCTACCCGCTTGATAGAAGGTGATGTCGAGCGATCTGCCTTCAATCGGATGGGGTTCATCGACTCGAGCAAAGGCAAGCTGATCGATGCCCCCAGGCTGCGTAACATGGTACGGCGGGATAATTTAGGTATGGATGATAGGATGTTCATTGGGGATCGTAGGGGGGCTTTTTAAATTGAAATGGGTAACTGGTAACAATGCCATGTATCAAAGCATCAAATGCGTATTTTTGCTTCTTCAAATGGCTCATGATGTCCTCGACAGCCTTTTCGTCGTAATATTCCAGCTGACGCCCCAGAGCGTAGGATAACATTTTGCGAATCAATTGACGGCTCATGTCATCCAGGTGGCGAGCCAACAAATTCTGACGCAGTCCTGCGGGACCTTGGAGCCGAGTTCCATCCGACAATTCGACATTGCCAGTAATCTCAACCAAATCGAACCGATCTTCCCCGACATTTTCTTCCTCTTCCCAGTCCATGATTCCCAGGGCTTCCAGACAACCTGCAAGCTGATCCAGAGTTTCTTCCCCCAGATCGGATAATCGAGTTTTGAAATCCACCTGCGGCAAGTTCAATGCACGGCTGATTAAAATCAGGCATGCCTGATTCTCATCATCTGGTAATTCCAAGGAATTCAGTTTATCTTGCAGCTCTGCAGCCGGAATGCTCCGCAACTCATTGATGCCTTTATGAATTGACTGAAACCATGGGTCCTCCAACTCGAGTGGCTCAATTTCCATTTCTTTCAGGATCATGATCAATCGACGCTGGTCGACAGCGGTAATGGTTTCATCAATTTCAGATTTCTGATCGGGTTCGTCGAGCTGCATCAATCGGGCAAAAACCTGCTGGGCCCATCGAAAATCATCTGGTTCCAGATCAATATTGACCAGTCGACGATGTAATTCATTTGCATCCATCAATTGCATCGACTGCAGCAGCAGCCAGACATCATGGTTCTCCCGCTCTGGCCTCCAGATGCGATAAGAATCTCGCCACCGCCCGAAGTAATCGAAATTTTCAAGGCTGAAACCAAGCGGATCGATCTTGCTGTGGCACGATTTGCAGCTCGCACGATTCGAATGAAGCTCTACTTTTTCCTGAAAGGTGAGAGCGTCGTTGTTCTCCAATGCTTCCCTGAATGCACCCGCATTCGGCGGAGGCGGCGGTAAAGGTTTCCCTAGAAGGGTTTCAAGGATCCAATAACCACGTTTGATGGGGCTTGTCTCTTTGTAGTTCGAGGTGATCGCCATCAGGCTCCCATGAGTCAACATACCCGCCCGCTCAGAATCATTGAGCGTTACCTGCCTCATATGTTTACCACGAATGGAATCCAAACCGTAAATTTCTCTCGAAAGTTCCTCGTTCATGAACGTGTAAGGTGCATTGATCAAGTCCGTGACAGAACGATTACCGCGCACCAAGGAAACAAAAAACAATGCGGACTCTTCGCGCATGGACTGCATCAAACTATCCGTGCACCAGGGGTTGTCGATGGGGTCCAGGCGAATCCGGTTCCCAAGAAGGCCAAAACCCAGCCACTGAGCTGCAAATAAATCCCCTAGGGTATCCGCTTTTTCATCCTTCACCATGCGCCTGACCTGCTTTGCCAGTAATCCAGGCTGATGCAGGTTATCCTTGAAGGCTGCGTCCAGCAGCTCGCCGTCCGGCATACTCGCCCAGAGAAAATAAGATAATCTGGAAGCCAGCTCGAAGGAATCAATGCGGTATGGCTCGGTGGATTCAGAGTCAGATTCAGTCCGGAACAAAAATTTAGGGGAAATGAGAGCAGCTTGGATGCATTGTTTGATGGCCAGCTCATAGCCCTTCAAAGTGCTGTCAACTCTGTAGACCGAATCAAACAAAAGCAGATACCGCTGAATTTCATCGGGTGTCGAAGGCCTCCGGTAAGCCCTCAACAATAACTGCTGCAGCACACGTTGCGCCGCCTCGAGAGCAGTGGTTTCGGCGCTGGGATACGCAACAATCATGCGCTTGCGCACAGCTAGCAGTTTGGTGTTTGCCGTTGTATCAGGCATCAGTGTGGAGACCACACGTTCTGCTGCTGCAATGTAGCGACTCATCAATGAGGTCTGCAAAAATAAAGTATTTGCGGAATTATCAAACCCACTGGCGCCTGCCATCTCATCGGGGAACTTCAGATCCGGTAATTGGGAAACGCCAAACAAATCACGGACAGTGTTCAAATACTCATGCTTACTCAAGCGTCGTGCCTGTTCGAATCCGGGATCGTTAACAGTTGAAAAATCAAAATGATTGACCTCCTTATCCAGAAGCGCCAGGAGTGTACGTTGTTCCTCTGGAGTGATGCGGGAATCCTCTTCAGGTGGCATCTCTTTTTGTTGAACCAATTCAAGGACATGATCCCAGGATTTGCGATGCCTGATCAATGGTTTTGATTGAAGAAGCTGCTGCAGGTTAAGTCCACCTTTGGATTTTTGATCACCGTGACAATCAAAGCAGTGTTTGGCTATTATCCTTTCAAGATCCAGCTCATTCCCGTTCAAAACCAGTCCACCTAAAAACAGGGAGAGAAATAAGGTTAGTTGCGCATGCATGGAGTAAGCTATGATTAATTTTCTGGGAAAACATTCTTAACCCGGAATGCTTGATCTTGCAACTGATGAAAACCGAGATTTCGTTCCCCAAGCTGGACAAAAACGAAATCCTGTAAAATGATATGCATCCCGCCATTTGAGAAAATCCAATATTTTAGTATATTGAATTCATATGTTGAAAACAAATCTCCTCCTGCCATTGACAATTGTCCTTTTTGCATGCGCAAACTCAGGCCTGCAGGCAAGGGTGGAGTTGGGAAGTGACATGCTGGAAATGCTCAAGTTCGAGCCATTACGGGGGAAACGAGTGGGGCTTCTCACCAATCCAAGCGGGATCAATAGCCGGGGAGTATCTACGATCCAGTTATTGCACCGGGCCCCGGAAGTAAATCTGGTCGCCCTGTTTGGCGCAGAGCACGGATTGGATGGTAAAGCATCGGCGGGAAAAGAAGTGCGCGATGGAACGGACCCGGTCACTGGTCTACCTGTATTCTCGCTCTATGGACCAGGGCCCATACGCAAACCCACTGAGGCGATGCTGAGACACATCGACATCCTGGTTTATGACCTGCAGGATACAGGAGCGCGATCCTACACTTTTATCAGTTCTATGGGCATGGCAATGAATGCATGCGGAAAAGCTGGAGTGGAATTCATGGTACTGGATCGCCCCAATCCGCTCGGCGGCGTTCGTGTTGAGGGGCCACTGTTCAATCCACGCTTCAGGTCCATGGTAGGACAATGGCCCATTCCATATGTCTACGGGATGACATGTGGAGAACTCGCGAGATTGCTCAACAAGGAGGGTATGATTGAACACCCATGCGTGCTCTACATCGTTCCAATGCGAGGCTGGAAAAGGGACATGGTCTGGAGGGACACCGGACTGAACTGGAAACCAACCTCACCTCTTGTGCCTCATGCCCACTCTCCTTTATTTCAGGTGGCGATGGGCATGGTTGGAGAAATTGGTGGTTTGGATCTGGGATTTGGCACCCAAATGCCCTTCGAACTATTCGGCTCTGCTTGGCTGGATGCGAATAAAGTCAGTCGTTATCTGAACGCCCTGAAACTTCCAGGACTGAATTTCCGTGCCATAAAAACAACGATTGCGCGCGGGCGCTACAAAGGGAAGACCATTCCTGCGGTCAAAGTGGATTTCATAGATCCTGTCAGGGCTCCCCTCACGCCGGTGAATTTGTATGTCATCGAAGCCATGCGCAAGGAACAGGGCAAGGACATGATCCGCATCCAAAATGAGGCCGGCAAAAACTGGGGACTTTTTGATAAAGTCAATGGCACCAATGCCACACGGCTAGACCTTCAGGTTGGGCGCTCCGTCGATAATATTGTAGAGTCCTGGCGTCATGGCCTTGAAAAATTTCAGTCTAAGCGCCTCCCCTACCTGATCTACAGATCTTCGAAGTAAAGTGGACCGTTGGGACCTCTATTGAGAAAAAATACGGAAGCATGGAAAGCACATAGCATTATTTTATGATTGATGTCTGCTGGACACCCTCGCTATGATTTCATCATGAACCCCCGATTTGGAATGCTAGGCAAGGCATGCGTGATCCTCAGTGCGTCCATGCTTATTCAACACCATTCTTCTGCTCAAGTCTTGGACTTCGATTCAACTTCAGAAGGACCTTGGTCCGATATAGATAAAACAACCCTGACTGTGCCGATGGTGGATAATGGATCCATCTCCGTTGATGGCCAGACAAACCCAGCAGAATATGGTGGGTTTTCAGGGATCAACGTTACTCCCGGCGACAATGCATGGATCCTTGATTTTCCAGCAGATCGATCCTGGGACGATGCCGCTGATTCCAGCTTTACATACTGGTTGGCTCACGATGAGACCTATTTTTATGTTGGAGTGGATGTCAATGACGATGTTCTTAATTCCGATGATGAAAACACCCAGTTCTGGAAAGATGATTCTGTAGAAATCGTCATTGATGCCATGAACGATCGCTACGACAACAACACGGATAATTCAAACGATCCTTTCGGAGGTCATTGCTATTTCAATTACAAGGGTCAGTTCTCTGTATGGGATGAAGAAGCTGGAGCTCGTGGAACCGGACGCTGGAGCACCGCCGTCGAAGATATGAGTTATGGTGAAGACGGTGATGTATGGGGGGTCGGTGGACCTGTCGATGGAGGCTGGCAACTGGAAGTCAGATTTCACAAACGACTCTTCGAAGATCCAGATACAGGCAACAAACTACAGGATGGATATACCATGGGATTCAACATTGCCATTGATGACGATGACAAGGCTGGACCAGGGATCAATGGATCAGGCGATAGAAGCCAAGATCTGGAACTTCAATATTTCTGGGCTAATCGCGCGAGGTTCGAAGGTTGGAATGCTGAAGAAGCTGAGTATTACACGGAGGAGGAAATTGCCAACAAAGAGTATGAAAAATGGCATGACCCTATCATCAGTAGTTCGGGGCGGCTTTCACATGGTGGCACAGGCGAGATCATTTTTGCAGCTGCAAGCGAAACAGGTGGCGGTGGTGGTGGTGGTGGTGGCGAGCCCACTGATCCAGAAGAAAAGCCACCAGTGGTTGGAGATGGACCAGCGCTGGATGACACAAAAACTCAAGTGGCACTTCAATTACCCGAAGCACCAATCATTGATGGTATTCTCGATCCCAACGAGTCCTGGAGCTGGGCAGGCGGTGCCGCAGGCAACTATTGGCGCGTCAGCTATGATGAAAATCTGGAAGATTTGTTCAGAGGGGGTGGTCCCGTTGATGGTCCTACTGAGTTACCCTTTGATGCCAACGATCTAGAATACAACATCTATACTGGCGTCGATGATGAAAATTTATATATCGCCATTGAGGTCAAAGATGATTGGATTGAGACCGATAGTGCCGAAGCTGGATCTGAGAACGGTCAAACATGGCTGGATGACAGTGTTGAAATCTTCATTGATGGAGATAATAGTAATTTCGACGAGCGAAGCACAGACGGAAACCCGGAAGTGATCGACACGGGCGGGCAATTTGTCATCACTGCCAACAACGCCTACCGCCAAGCTGAAGCAGGTAATCCCGGTTACGGTCCAAATGATGCATGGTATGCGCTCACAGAATTAACGGATACGGGATATGTTGCGGAATTCAGAATCTCTCTCGACGCCATAGGCAACCCTCAACCGGGTGATGTTATTGGTTTCAATGTCGGTGTGAATGATGACGACACCAGTGGTGGATCCAATCGCCAGGTGCTTTGGTCCGGTGCCACGCATATTGAATCAACCTATGGCAACTTGTTCATCGGAGGACGCACTTACACTGCACCTAAATCCAGCACACCGACGATAGATGGTGTCGTGAATGCGGCCGAATACGAAAGCGCAACTGCTGTTGTTTTGAACAGTCACACCGGATCATACCACATTGGGGTTGGTAATGATGAATGGGAAGATGGCGATCATAGTTTGACAGCCTGGATCGTGCATGATGATGAGGCAATCTACGTGGGTATCGATGCAATTGACGACCAGATTTACACTGACAGCGCAGAAGCCGGGTCAGAAGACGGACAAACATGGGTCGATGACAGCATTGAGATATTCTTTGATGCCGATGAAAGTAACTTGGCTGGCCGCGACACTGAAAAACAATTTGAGGGTCAATACGTCCTGACTCCCAATGGGGCACGACGTGACAATGAAGCCAACAATCCAAGTTTCGGAGCATCTGCAGACTGGTTCGCAGCCACTACAGGAACAGATGAAGGTTACCAAATGGAATTTAAAATCACCAAAGCATCATTGGGCATTGCTGATGGTGCCAGTGTAGGTTTTAACATTGCGATGAATGACGACGATGGAGCAGGCCGTAAATCCCAGCTTAACTGGAATGGTTCTCCTCACAATGAATTCACCTATGGCATTTTGGTCCTCGGGCAAGCGAGTTCTGACGGCGGAGACAATGCGGCTGATGTTTCGATTAGCATGGCCGATGGTGTGATTGTGCTGACGTGGGAGGGCAATGGCACACTTCAATCAGCACCTGCTGTCACAGGCCCATGGTCAGCTGTTGACAATGCCGCTAGCGGCGTCGCAATTGAAGCTTCTGCAAGCCAAGCATTCTACCGGGTCAGGTAAGGCTTGATTTCACATTTAACTCCGGCGTTTTGATCCTTCATTACGCCGGAGTTTTTTTGTTTCTCCACCAAGCCTTCTTACCTTCTCGAGAACGAGATAATTTCATAACGAAACGTTGCATCCATTCTTTGAATTCGACAAAATACAACCCGTTGACAAGATCCCCATGAAATGCGAAGTGGTCACTCAGGAAGACGTATTTCACTCGATGGAATCTGCCGAAAAAATTGGTCGCGAAGCGTATGATGAGCTTATAACCAATCTCAGGGCAGATCTCCTGCTAGCGCAGCGTGCCCTTAATGAAACTTCACAGTCGGTGGTTATTACGATTGGAGGAGTCGATGGCGCAGGCAAGGGTGAAGTAATCCAAATCCTCAATGAGTGGTTGGACCCAAGAGGCTTGGACACGCATAGTTTTTGGGACATGGCAGCCAACGCCACAGATCGCCCTTATCAGTGGCGTTATTGGCAATCACTACCTAGCCGCGGGAGAATTGCTATCTGGTTCGGGGGCATGTATACCGATCCGATTGACAAATACGTCCACGAGAGACGCGGCACTGAATGGGTTTCTGAAATAAGCAAGGACATTAGATTCTTTGAAAACATGGTCCTTAAAGATGGCACCATTCAGGTAAAAATCTGGATGCATCTCACCAAAGGAGCTCAGCATCGGCGACTCAAGGATCTCTATGAAAATCCTCAGGAACATTGGCGTGCCATGCGTGATGACTGGAAACACCACAATCTTTACGAGCAGTTTTCAGAAGCCGCTGAACAATTGATCCTTTTCACACGCAGTAAGGAAGCGCCCTGGCATATCGTGGATGCTTCCATCAAGGAGTGGCGAAACGTGACTGTCGGCCGATTGTTGCACGAAGCAATGATTCAAGCAATCAAGCTGGAAAAATCAGCTCACCCCAAGAAAAAGGCTCAAATCACGATTCCTAAAGTTGAGAAAAATTTCCTTGCAGAGGTCGACCTTGAGCAACGCCTCGAAGTGGAAATGTACGAACAAGCCCTGATTACCTGGCAGGGACGCTTGCACCGGCTTTTCTGGGAAGCATACGACAGAAATATTTCCACGGTCCTCGTGTTTGAGGGTTGGGATGCAGGAGGTAAGGGTAGTGCAATCAAAAGGGTCACAGCTGCGATTGATGCTCGTCTGTATCGAATAGTGTGTGTAGCTGCACCTACTCCTGAAGAAAGTAATTACCACTATTTATGGCGATTTTGGAACCCTCTGCCAAGAGCTGGCCGCATCACTATATTCGATCGATCCTGGTATGGCAGGGTGCTTGTCGAAAGGATTGAAAAATTTGCCAAAGAACACGAATGGAAAAGGGCCTATGAGGAAATTAATGAATTCGAACGGCAGTTAACGGACCACGGCACGGTTATATGTAAATTTTGGCTGCATATCAATCAGAAGAAGCAAATGGAGCGATTCAAGAAGCGATTGAAGATTCCCTATAAACGCCATAAAATTACGGATGAAGACTGGCGCAACCGTGAAAAATGGACTCAATATGAATCCGCCGTCAACAACATGATCGGTCTGACCAACAAACAAAGTGCTCCATGGACTATTGTGGCAGGCAACAACAAGAAATTTGCACGCATCCAAATCCTTCAATCCATTTGTCACCAATTGGAGGATGCATTGGGTGGACAGGGCGAAAATCATTAATTTTTCCTCATTCCGTTTGCGGCAGAAGCAGCTCTGCTCCATAGTGCCGGTGTGAGTTTTGTCGAAACATTTCATCGACTCCCCCTGGGACAATGGCGCGACAGGAGCAATGCTGCAACGCCCGACAAGGTATTGCAGGCACTGCAGGGTTCAGGCAGCGTGATGCAACGCTTCATGGCGCTTGTTTCGCCTGAAGCAGAAAAGCATCTGGAGCAGCTCTGCCACGCATCCAAAACCATTACTCAACAGCGATTTGGTAAGGTCATTCGCTTGTTCGCACCGCTCTACCTGTCAAACGAGTGCATAAACAATTGCCAATATTGTGGTTTCTCCAGAGATAACCCAATCTTACGAGTGACGCTTGAAGTCGATGAGGTATTACGTGAGGCCAGAGAAATTGGCAGTCAGGGGTTTCGAAATATACTGCTGGTTGCTGGAGAACATCCTAAATTTGTGTCCTCGGGCTACATGGAAACCTGCCTGAAGGCACTCAAGCCAACCGTGCCAGGTTTGTCACTGGAGGTAGGCCCAATGGAAACAGATGAATATCGCCCCATGGTTCAGGCAGGCGCGGAGGGGTTAATCGTGTATCAGGAAACTTATGACCCTGAGATTTATCAACAAATGCACACCGCAGGCCCCAAGAAAGATTTCGATTGGCGATTAGTCACTCCGGAAAGGGCCTATGAAGCAGGATTCAGGCGCCTTGGCATTGGCGCTTTATTTGGACTGGCCGACTGGAGACATGAAGCGCTTGCTCTGGCAGCTCACACCGAGTACTTGCTCAAGACATGCTGGAAAGCCCAGATCACACTATCCTTCCCAAGGCTCCGCCCATGTGCCGGATCTTTTCAACCATTGACTCATCTCTCGGATATGCATTTGGTGCAATTGATCACTGCTTTCCGAATATGTTTTCCTGATGTGGGACTGGTGTTATCGACACGCGAACCCTCATCACTGCGAAACGGGCTGATCCCATTGGGTATTACCCTTATGAGCGCAGGAAGCCATACTGAACCAGGAGGTTACACTGGCGCAGGAAAAGAGAACCTGCACCAGACGACCAAGGGACGCATCATACCATTGGCAGAGGGTTCCAGTGAATGGGATAATGGTTCAGCGCAGGCAACAGGACAATTCGATATCGCAGACGAACGTACCCCCACGGAAATGGCGGAACAAATTCGAAGTTCGGGATATGAACCAGTTTGGAAAGATTGGGATGCCGCCATCCTTTCTTGAATACCCTCGAAGAATTTTTTTTACAGATCATGCCTCAAGTTATCGCTAACGGAGAAACACTGGATTTAGAGTCTGTCCCCTGCCCTTTGGACCAATTTCTTACAGACCAGGGTTTTCTGCCAAAGTCTGTGGTTATCGAGTTGAATGGCGAAGCAGTGTCTCCTTCTGAGTTTAAAAGCCATGTAGTGAAGGAAGGAGACTGCCTTGAAATCGTCAGGATTGTAGCAGGAGGCTGAGTCAGTCAACCCAAGGTTTTCACTTTAGCGGCCAAAGCCAAGGTATCACCAGAGAGGCCACTAGCCAGATCAGAAGGTTCAAAGGCAATCCAACTTTTATAAAGTCACTGAATTTATATCCACCCGCACTGTAAACCAACGCATTGGTCTGATAACCCACAGGCGATGCAAAACAGGCAGAAGCGCCAATGGCCACCGCAATCAAGAATGGTTTAGTTGATAACTCCAGGTGATGCGCCATCTCCAGAACAATGGGTGTCATCACAACTGCGACAGCATTGTTCGATAAAAAGGTTGTTAATAAAGAGGTAAGCAGAACAATACCGGAAATGACAACAACAGGTTGATTCCCACCCAGAACTGAAATCAGATGACTGGCAAGCCAATCAATTCCTGCCGTTTTTTCCAGGGCAGCCCCTAAACCAAGCATTCCGAAAATAAGAAAAAGAATTCGCCAATCCACTGCACGATAAGCTTCATCCATTTCAAGACATCCAGCCACGACAACAATCAACGCGCCAGCAAAAGCAAGAGTGGCTATTGGCATGCTTGAAAATGTGGCCGCAATGATCATCAGCAAAATTGTACCGGCCGCAATCCACTGCTTGCTACGTCGCGGCACCTGTCTGGGTTCATCCGTCAATACGATGACATCTCTGGAATCACGCAGGCGCTTCATCGAATTTTCAGTACCTTCCAGCAGCAAGGTGTCACCATACTGAAGAATAGTGGATTCAAATTTACTTCTCAAGTTGACGCCGTGGCGATGAACCGCAAGGACCAAGACGCCAAACAACCGGCGTAAGTCCCCTTTTTGAATAGACTTACCAGTAAGCGAGGATCTGGGGCTTATGACACATTCTACAATAACAGCTTTTTGTGTCCCCACCCATTCCAGCCCCATTTCTTCCTCACCTTTTTGAATTTCAAGTCCGGAAAGATTCTTAAGTTCAATCACAGAGGAAAATACGGTACTCAAACGCACACGATCACCGGCTTGAAATTCTACCTGATCAAGTGGCACACCAATCAATTCATCTCCTCGAATCACTTCTAAAATGCGCGCCTTCGGGATGGATTTCAAAGGTGAATCCTTCAGTTTTTTGCCAATTAAAGGCGAACTTGGTATGATGATTGCCTCCGTAAAAAACTGTTTGTTTTCAGTGGTCTGGAGGATCGAGGAAAGAGTTTCACGCTCAGGCAGCAACTTCCGGCCCATCGTCCAAAGATAAACCATCCCCACTAAAGAGAGAATCAACCCTACTCCGGTTAAATCAAACATCCCCAAGGCAGACTCGCCCAGGCTATCCGCAGTTGAACTGACAAGTATATTGGTTGAGGTACCTATTAATGTGCAACAACCTCCAAGGATAGAAGCAAACGACAATGGTATGAGTAATTTGGAAGGTTTGATATTTCGACGTGCTGCAAGCCCGATAACCATAGGCATGAATACCAGAACCACTGGCGTGTTATTTACAAAGGCGGATAGAAGGGCCACGAGTGGTAGCAAGGTCAAACTGACCGCCAATTCCGTGTGCCCGACAAATCCGTTGATCCAGATTCCAACGCGATCGATCACACCGGTGCGCTCCAGAGCCGCGCTTAGAACAAACATGCAAGCCACCGCAATCACCGCTTGATTACTGAATACAGCAAAAAGCTCTTGAGGTGTCAGCAACCCCGTGAAAACCAACACGACCATGGCCCCCACTGCGATGACATCTGAACGCAGCCGTTCCATCATCATCGCAATGAACACAAGCCCCATCAGGGCAAATACCATGATCATTTCCAGCGTCATAGGGAGCGGGCAAGGTTAAGCCCCTGAGCCCTGTGGGCAATATAATTCAACGCTTACTAGGAGTGAATCGTACGATCACTGACAGCCAGGGCTGATTCCTTCACCGTTTCAGAGAAGGTAGGATGAGCATGACAAATTCGGGCAAGGTCCTGACTCGTAGCTTTGAATTTCATAGCTACGACAATTTCATGGATGAGCTCCCCGGCATTTTCACCCAGTATATGAACCCCCAGGATCTGATCAGATGCCTCATCAGCAAGCATTTTCACC
>OJCR01000050.1_pt1 | contig 61892 bp, 37 predicted proteins | sample 1591611 | NCBI WGS metagenome assembly OJCR01 (sample SAMN05416815, study PRJEB24817) | seawater metagenome | isolation source: Sea water | place: Canada:Atlantic | collected 2013-07
AAGGAGTCGTCGGCAGCGTCAGATGTGTATAAGAGACAGTGTTGATCCCGTCCATCGGTGTAAGCACGGTATAATTTTTGGGTTTTTTCCCGAATGCTACCGTCTTTTTTCAAATCATAAATATTCGCTTCTCTCAAGTATTTGAAATGCTGTCCCTCAGCAGGAAGGCTATTCTTGGCGGCCTTGACTTTTTCAAGGATTTCGTCAGCGGAAAGGGAGGAAACCTGATCCGTGCGCTCAATCACCCCTGCTCTTGCCTCTTCCTGTGGCATAAAGGCAAAGAACACACTGAACACTTGTAAAAAAATACGAACAAATTTCATCTACTCAAAGTAAAACTAAGGCTCGAAGATTAATAATCCAAATACTGGTAGGCTGCAATCGACATTTCAAGTTTGTAACTGTAGGGTCATTTTGACATGAACCTCAAGCATCGAGCACGACCGAAACTGCCTGAATGGATCAGTCTCCTGACCTTTTGGCTTAGGTTCAATTTATTTTGCCTTGGCTTGGGAGCTGTTTCAGCCCAGCCGAATTTACATCACCTCATCGATGCGCAAACCGGGGAGCAAGCTTCAAAGGTTAGCGAGGGATGGTTATTGGTCAATGAACTTGGCTGTTTTCAATGCCATTCGAAGCCACCGAAACGACTCACAGGATTACCTGCGTTCGACGCCCCTGTCCTGACCGAAGTCAATACACGATTGACCCCTGAGTTCGTCAATCAATTCATTCAGAACCCCGATCAATCGCACCAGGGAACACGCATGCCTGCCGTAATGGAACATTTGACCAAAGATCAGAAATCTGAAGCAGCAAAGCATCTTACAGCTTTTTTGATGCATATTGGTTTTGAACAAACTCGGGAGGGCACCCTCTTAGCCGCCCCTGAGCAAGTGAACATCGATGAAGGGCGGAGATTGTTTTCAGCAATAGGATGCAACGTGTGCCACCCATTTCCGGAATCAGGGGACAAGGAAATGCCTGATTCATTGAAGCATGTAAGATTTAAATATCAATTTAAAGGTCTGCAGAACTTTCTACTTGAGCCCCAGAACATTCGGAAAGGATTTCGAATGCCCGACTTCAATCTCACCGAAGAGGAGTCCAAGAAATTAGCGATCTTCTTGATGAGTTCGAAACCGACTGCTCAGCCAACTTTTATCTCGACTGGTATAATCGAAAAAGGTGCCCTTTTGTTCTCTGAATTGCTGTGTATTCAATGTCATACAAGTTCCCAGAAAGAGGAAATCAAGAAAGCCATCGTTCCCTTTCCCTCGTCAGATTCTCTGAATGAAGGATGTCTTGCCGAGATTCCCCACAAAAGACTGCCTAACTATGGTTTGAACCAAATTCAAATAGATTTGATTCGTTCAGCCCTGTCTCAAGCAAATCGCTCAGAAGAATCCATCTATCAGGCAGACATGCACCTTTACATGAAAATCCTAAGGTGCAATGCCTGCCATGAGCGTCAGCCATTGACTCCGCCTCGATCTGACATGCGCGCTCACTTTACCAGCTCAGGGGAGGACTTGGGTGATGAGGGCCGAATACCACCAGCTCTAAACGGCGTCGGAAGAAAGTTAACCCGAGGAGCGTTGAAGAAAACGATTCAGGGAGCAATGCCTGTCCGTCCCTACATGAACACACGCATGCCAAATTGGGGAGATACTCATGCCGACATTTTGACAGAACATTTCATTGAATCTGATCTTGAAACGGACGAAAAACCAACTCCTCGAAAAGGCCGGGAAAACCAAGTTGGGCGCAATATGTGGGGTCGCGCACTCATGGGGATCGATGGGCTCGGATGCATTCAGTGCCACCCATTGAATGGAAATCGATCTCTTGGAATTCAAGCGATGGATTTGAAGCATTCGAGTGGACGTCTGCGTGCTCCATGGTTTCGGGATTACCTGATGGATCCAGCCAAGTTTCGTCCTGGCACTCGCATGCCATCCTTTTGGCCCAATGGGAATCCAAGTCTCAAAGGCCTTGGCGGAAGCACAGAAAGGCAAATCGACAGTATCTGGGCTTACTTAAATGAGTTAGGTCAATCACGCTTACCTGAGGGGATGGAATCCAAAGGTGATTTCGTGCTCAAACCTGAACGTCGGCCAATGGTCTTTCGAACGTTCATGAAAGATGCAGGGTTGCATGCAATAGCGGTTGGTTTCTCCCCGAATTTTCATGTCGCTTTTGATTCAAAATCATGTCGCTGGATGCTTGCCTGGAGTGGCCCCTTTCTTGACGCTGAAGCCACCTGGGATGATCGCTTTACGCCACTCACCTCCCCATCCGGCGACCAACTGCCGTGGTTCCCTCAATCAAATCCTTTTTGGAAACAGGAAGACAAAGGCAGGCAGGGCGCAAATCTGAACATCAATGCCGTCTTTTCAGGGTATCGTTTGGATGAGCAGGGGATACCATCTTTTCATTACACTTTGGGAGGTGGTGTTGTGGAAGACCAAATTGAACCATTACACAACGGAATTCAGCGGACCGTAAAAGTGTCGGCAGATTCCAACATTCACAAGTGGCTCATTTACGAATCGAAACGTATGACCAAGGTAGACCGTCTCCTTTTTCAATCAGACCAAAACTTTTTGATCCGGATCGAAAAAGGTATCCCACTCATTGTGGAGGAAGATCACAGAAAGCAGCTTTGGATTCAACTTTCTCCAGCATCCGAAATGGGATTCAAATATACGGTCAGAAGGCACACACCATGATACGATTCATTGTTTCGATCACAGCAATTTCCTTGGTCAATTTTTGGTCTGATTCTGGCAAAGCGCTTTATGCAGCAGCATCTGGCGTTTCGAATGCAAAAGCGGCTTATACACTCTCGACTTTTGAAATTCCCGAGCCGTTGAAACTTGAAGTCAGCGGGCTTGCTCCACTGCCGGACGGTCGGCTTGCTATAGCCATTCGTAAAGGAGAAATCTGGATTGCCGATCAAACCAGCCACCCTGAATCCACCCTTTACACCCCGTTTGCCAAAGGCCTCCACGAACCACTTGGCCTGGCTTTTCATGAGGACGCATTATACACGGTGCAACGCACCGAACTCACGCGTATCAGAGACCTGGACCATGATGGCATTGCCGATGAATATTGGACGATTGCCAAAGGCTGGGGTGTTACCGGGAATTATCACGAATATGCTTATGGACCTCAATTCGATCTGGAGGGTCACGCATGGATCACGCTGAACATAGGCATCGGTAGAGGCTCCGTACCTGATGACAATGCATGGCGAGGTTGGAGCATCAAAATTTCACCAGATGGATCCTGGAGTCCCGTCTCTGCAGGATTCCGCTCGCCAAGCGGTATTGGCATGAATACAGCAGGAGATATTTTTGCTACGGATCAACAAGGCAACTGGTTCCCTACTTGCCCACTGATACATATCAAACCAGGTTCTTTTCATGGCCATGCGGATGCATTGGAGCACACCCGCAGACCTGAGTCTTCATTGCAGTGGAGCGAAGAAATACCCAGCGGGATGTCTGTTGTAGAAGCTGCCAAACATTTGCAAGCCTATCAATTACCTGCCATTTGGTTTCCCTATCGCAAGATGGGCATGAGCGCAACCGATGTGCTTTGGAATACGACAAAAGGAAAGTTTGGTCCCTTTGATGATCAAGCGATCGTGGGTGAGTTCACGATGTCCATGCTGCTTCGAGTCTATCTTGAAGAAATTGACGGTATTTATCAGGGGGCATGCTTTCGTTTTTTTGAAGGGCTCCAATGCGGTGTTCTGAGACTCGCCTGGGACAATGAAGGTGATCTCATTATAGGAGAAAGTAATCGTGGATGGAATTCTCTGGGTAATAGATCCTATGGAATGGAAAAATTGAGATGGACAGGCGAGATGCCATTTGAAATGCAACGGATCAATGCCCTCCATGATGGATTTCGAATATCTTTCACCCAACCTCTCAGTAAAAATACGTCCATTACACCGAATCATGTAAAAATTCAGAGTTACACATATCACTACCATGCCAGTTATGGAAGTGATGAAATCCTGAAATCAAATCTTGAAATTACAGATATCGTTCTGGCGCATGATCGAACATCTCTCGACGTGCGGGTAAAGGGATTGAGGGAGGGGTTTGTTCATGAAATTGAATTAGAGGGGTTCAAATCGAATGAAGAGAAAAAACTAATGCATACTATTGCTGCTTACACACTTAACAGAATACCAAAGCAAACTGACTGAGAACCCATCAACACGGTCACGTGATTGAATCCAGACAGTAGATGATGGCAGCATGCATACCCCTCTTGAAATGCTGCATGGAGACGAAAACACCACTGTAAGGCAAGAACCTTTTGTTTGCTGTCAATTTGCTCTTTGGCTCCAACTCAGCAGCCGCTATAATATCTTCCATGGGGAAAGCCGAATTCGTCCATTTACACCTTCATACAGAGTATTCACTGTTGGATGCAGCCTGCCGGATCGACCGGCTCATGGAGCATGCGTCCAAACTGGAATTTCCTGCCATGGCAATGACAGATCACGGTGTCATGTATGGGGCAATCGAGTTCTACCAGGCAGCACGAAAAGCCGGTATCAAACCCATCATTGGATGCGAAGTTTACGTCGCACCCGGTAGTCGATTGGAAAAGAAATCCAGTATAGGCGGCAAGGAGGTTTACAACCATCTTGTGCTTTTGGCGCAAAACGAGATTGGCTACAAGAATCTGGTCAGACTGGTATCAGACGCACATCTTGAAGGTTACTATTACAAACCCCGCATCGATAAGGATATTCTGGGAGAGCACAAGGAAGGTTTGATAGCTCTTTCCGGCTGCCTGGCCAGTGAAATACCTGCCTTGATCACTCATGAGAAACTCAAGGAAGCTCGCGATTCCATCGACTGGTTCAAACAAACTTTTGGACAGGAAAACTTTTTCCTGGAACTCCAGAATCACGGCATTCCTGAACAGCAAATTGTCAACCGGCAACTGATCAATTGGGCGGATGATTTCGGCCTCAAAATGGTTGCAACCAATGATGTTCATTACGTCAAGAAAGAGCATTCCCATGCGCATGACTCGCTGATCTGTATCGGCACGCAATCACAGCTGAACGATACCAAGCGCATGAGCTATGTCCCTGAGCAATTTTACCTGCGTTCAGCAGAAGAAATGGCAGAATTGTTCAAGGAAGTACCCGGTGCCGTTACGAATACACTCGAGGTCGCGGAGAAATGTAACCTCGAAATAAATTTTGGCGAACTTCATTATCCTGTCTTTGAAGCGCCTGAACATTTCACGCGTGAAGGCTACCTTCGTCACCTCCTCGCCAAGGGAATGTATAAGCGCTATGAAATGGATGTTCGCGTTGATGGTGAAAAATTCATCGTCGAGCGAGTGGTGGATCCAACTAAACTGCCTACTTACGAAGGCCTGAAGGAAACCAAGGATCAACCTGATTACAAACCCGGAAAAGCGATGGAGGATACCGAAATCGCAGCAGCTGCCAACGTATTGACGGAAAGGCTCGATTCGGAAATGAGTGTTATCGAGCAAATGGGGTTTGTCAGTTACTTTTTGATTGTGGGTGATTTTGTTCAATACGGTCGGGAAAAAGGAATAGCCTGTGTCGCCCGTGGATCTGCCGCAGGGTCGTTGGTTACCTATCTTCTGGAAATCAGCAATGTGGACCCAATCAGATATGGATTACTCTTTGAGAGGTTTCTGAATCCAGAACGCGTCAACCCCCCGGATATTGATATCGATTTTGCAGATGATCAGCGCGCAGACGTCATCGAATATACACGGCAAAAGTATGGTCGGGAGTGTGTCGCCCAGATTGGTACCTTTGGTACAATGGGAGCTAAATCTGTGATTCGAGATGTCGGTCGAGTGATGGGATTAAGCTATGGAGAAGTAGATCGACTGGCCAAAATGGTTCCTAACGATCTCAAGATTAACCTGACCAAATCACTTGAGAAATCTCCCGATCTCAAGCAAGCCTACGATAGTGAGGAGGTTACAAGGGAACTCATCGATACTGCCTTTGTTCTGGAGGATGTATCACGTAATTGCTCGGTTCACGCAGCAGCTGTAGTGATTGGCGCCGAGCCTCTTTATAATGTTCTCCCCCTGAAACAGGACGACGAGGGCGGCACAGTCACGCAATACGCCATGAATCCAGTAGGTGATCTCGGCCTTCTGAAAATGGATTTTCTGGGGTTAAAAACACTGTCCGTCATTCGAAATTGCTGTGAGATGGTCAAATTAACGAAAGGAATAGACCTCGATGTAGAACTCCTGCCTCTTGACGATCAGGACACTTATGATTTGCTCAACAAAGGCAATACCGTTGGAGTATTTCAGTTGGAATCGGGTGGCATGCGTGACTTGTGCCGTAAATTTCAGATCGCTTCCGTGGAGCACATCACGGCATTGGTATCTCTGTATCGTCCTGGACCAATGGATCTGATACCCGACTTTATCAGGCGAAGACATGGAGAGGTGAACATTGAGTATCCGCATGCCTTGCTTGAACCCATTTGTAACGAAACCTATGGGATCATGATTTATCAGGAACAGGTCATGCAGGCAGCTCAAATTCTTGCCGGTTATACGCTCGGAGGAGCCGATCTTTTACGTCGAGCCATGGGCAAGAAAAAGGTCGAAGTCATGCAGGAACACCGAAAACTGTTCGTTGAAGGCTGTGCTGAATGTAATAAAATTCCCGCAAGCAAAGCCAATGAAGTTTTCGATCTATTGGAAAAATTTGCAGGATACGGATTCAATAAATCTCATGCTGCTGCTTACGCGGTTGTCGCCTATCAGACGGCTTATTTGAAAGCACACTACCCGGTCGAATTTCTGGCGGCGATGATGACGAATGACATGGGTGATACTGCCAAGTTGACTATCCTTATCGAGGAAGCCAAACAGATGGGTGTGGAGGTTCAGCCACCGGATGTCAATGAAAGCCGGGTGGTTTTTGCTCCCGCTCAAGGGGGAAAAGTCATCCGTTTCGGTATGGCAGCGATCAAAGGGGTAGGTGAGGTAGCCGTTCAGCAAATCTTGACAGCGAGGGAACAGGGAGAAAGGTTCACGACGCTATATGATCTTTGCATGCGTGTAGATGGTCGGTCGCTGGGACGCAAAGTACTGGAAGCTTTGATCAAGTCAGGTGCTTGTGATTGTCTTGGTTTAAATAGGGCCTCTTTATTTGGTCTTGTTGATAAAGCCTTGTCGAGAGCCGCAAGCGTGGCAGCCGATCGTTCCAAAGGGCAGACTTCACTCTTCGGAGCCATGGATGAACCGGAGAATATTGAGATTACAGAGTCTGACATGTTGAAGGAATGGCCAATCAGTGAAAGGCTACTGGCCGAAAAAGAACTGTTGGGTTTTTATGTGTCTGGTCATCCACTGAATCCGTTTGAATGGATATTGAAGCATTATAGTCTGGGCAATTCGAAAACTATCGGAGAACTACCCGATCGAAGCATGACTCGAATCGGTGGAATGATATCAGCCATTCAGCAGGGTTTTTCCAAAAAAAGCGGTAAACCCTATGCCATGATCACTCTTGAGGATCTGGAAGGTACCGTTCAGATCCTGTGCATGAACGAAAACTATGACCGGTATCGACATTTGTTTGAACCCAACAAGACGCTCATGGTCATTGGAGAGGTCAATAACGCCGAGGATCGCCCTAAACTTTTCCCTCAGGAGCTTCTTCCACTTGAGGACGCACCCAAACGATTCACCCAGCAGATCCACTTCAGGATACCGATGAACACTTTTTCCGCCGAAAAACTTGAGTCATTAGTGCAACTCGTTCAGACACACAAAGGAAACTGTCCTATTATCCTCTGTTTTACAAAACCTAACGGGCGTTTTGCTTTTCTCGAACCTCATGAAAAGTACCAGGTTCACCCCAGCACCAAAATCCAGCAAGCCATCGAAACGCTCTTCGGAAAACAAGCCTATTACGTCAAGGTAGACAAAGAACTACCTGAACGTGCAAAACCCAGATGGGAGAAAAAACGCAAGGAAGAATCCGACTGATTGCAGAGGCAACACGCACCGTCAGAATGGATTTGATAGCTCAGTGAGAGTGAAGACTGGATAATGTGGGCTTGATATTTATGGCCTTAAGTTAAAATGTGAAATTGATTATATGGGTTCCTCGGCCAGAGACAGACTTTTAAAGTTGATGACCGGTTCAAATTTTGGCAGGGAGCGGACCCTGCCCGAAACAAAGTTAGCGATTGAACCTTACCACAAGTCGTTGAGATCATCTGGGACTATGATTTACAGATTCGTGCCTCATTTAAAATAATGTTCACACCTGACAAACTTTCGTGAACAAAGCGTATACAAAGACAATCTCGCGAACGGATGTTACGCATACGCTCGTAGAAGACAGATGTGTTAAGGAAAAGTGCACGTAGCACTATTCGATGCTTGCCATCGTTGCAGTGCTAAAACAGTTGGCCATCGAGTATGGCATGCACTCCAACTCAAAGCATATTTGGAATCAGCCAAAGTAGATGAGTAGTCTCATAAAATTGAAAATACAATTGTATGCGCAGATTGCAGTTACTACACACAGGCAGCAGATGTATGGTTGCATGATGATATGATTATTATTTCAATGTGCTTGCTTGCAACAACACTGGTCTGGGTTTGCTCGTCCAGAAAGAAAACCCTTTCAATCGAAATGAATACCCGAGATCCAGTTCATTTAACCAACGAAAAATGGATTCTGCGTGATTATCCTGGTGATATGTTGTGACTGCAATTTGTGGTCTGCAGGTTTCAATTACATGACGAGCCCCCTTCAGGACATCGAAATCACTGCCTTCAGCATCAATTTTGATCAGATCTGAAGAGCTTAATTTAAGCCCTATTTCATCACAGTAATTATCCAGGCTGTTGGACTTGATCGCACCCAGGTCATCGTGAGAACACGGTATGACCCGTCCCGCATCCGGTGACTCGGACGCCATGAATTTCACAAAACCCTTTTGATCAAGGAGTGCATCGGATTCTACTAGCACAGAATCCGATACGCCATTCAGCCTTGCTCCCTCGTGTATCAAATGAGCCATGATTGGACTGGGTTCAAAACAATGGACTTTTACCTGATCAATACATTTTGCCATTCGAAAGGCAAACAAGCCTTCGCATGCGCCAACATCAATGACGTGGCGCATGCCATTGGTTTGAATGGGCAACGTTGTGTAGCAGTGAGGATTCAGATCGGAGCATTCCTGTTCCACCATGAAGAATAAATTATTATCAAGGACACCATTCCACAGGAAATCAAGATGAAGCGGTTTACAATGGATTTGGACGGGTTGATCACTTATGAGTTTATCAGTAATCCGTAATATGCGCTTGAAACCTTTGCTGGCTAAGAAGTCATTGAGTCGAGCCGGAAAAACCACACGATGAATTTGAAGCAAAGCATCAGGAAGTGAAAACAAACCGGCGTTATGACGCAAATGACTCCATGTCCGGTAGCATTGAAGGAGATGCCGTGCGCTATTTTTCATGAATGGGTTTTAGTATTTGTTTCTTCAAGTGAGTAAACGCGGCAAAACAGCATATAAAAAGCCCAAGTTCTCCACCTACATATAACCATGTGGTTGCAACTAAACCATACCGAGGCACGAAATAAAAATGTAATATGACACTGACTAAAACCGGGAAAAAGGCGCATTGAACAGTCAGCCAGTCTCTGTGGTATGCAAGTAAACTCCAAACAAGAATACCACTAGTCAGTCCTAGAAAACGTCCAAAAACAGTGATGGAAAGATAAGGTCCGGCTGAATGAAATATTTCATCGGGGAATAACAAGGGATACAACCACGGGTATGACAGATGCAAAACCCCACAACTCAGCAGACCGGCAAGTATAACCATTCCACATATAAGTGTTACTCTGAAAAAGAAGTCCCTCCTTTCGTTTCTCCAGACAACCACACGGGTATAAATAACCGAACCTCCAAAGGCCAGGATCATTTGTGTTGCCATGGCAATGCGCGATAGATTGGCATAAGAATCATCCTGATTTTCAAAGTCCCCGTTTGAAGTAAGACTTTTGATACTCAACATTCCAAAAGTAATCAGCGTATTATAAAAAAGACCAAATATCCAATTCGGTAAACCTTCGACTACAAATTGGAGTAGTTTTTTGATATCACCGAAGTTAATGAGATAAACACGCCATTGGCGACGTATGTAATACCAAGAGCTAATGGTAACGAATGCCTGTATGATACCCATCACCCATAAATCAGCTCCCATATGAATACCAGGCCTGAATATCAGAAGAAAATAGGAGGCTATGACAATAGATGTCAGCGATTGAATCAAGGAGAACAAAGGCATTTTTTGCAGACCTTGAAAAACCCACTGAAAATTCATACCGAGCACAAAAAGATTCAAGATTGCGGCGCACCACAGAATTGATTCCTCTGGTGACAAATTCATGGACCATAAACCCAATAACCAAAGAAGGGATGTTATCCCATAAAGACAAAGTCGTATGGTAAACAAACTTGAGATTAACTGTTCAAAGATGATGGATTTCGCAGCCAGATGCCGCACAGCGACAATATCCAAACCAAAAGTAAGTATGAATTGAACATATTGTGCAGAGACCAAGGCTTTATTTGATTCCCCATTCAAGTCGCCATAACAATTGGCAACATGAAACATACCAAGCATCTGAAATAGGCGAGCAAAAAGCTGTAGCAAGACCGTTAAACTCAAGTCTTTCAATAACCGGCCGTTCAGGTAGCCAATAATTTTTTTGATCCACACCATATCTGACTCCCTTTTTGGACAAAAAAAGACCAGGGGCAGACGAACTGCCCCTGGTTTGAATGATAAAGTTATGAAACGCTAATACTAAGTTACTTCACTTGGAAGAACCGTTGTTCTGCATCGGAAGCGGTGTTGTATGAACCCTTGCCATCAGCGTCTAGCACGATTTTGACGATTGGCTTGAATTCAGCGTCCACCACAGATGCGGAGTAGATACTTAATGACTCGAATGGGCTTCCAGAAACTCCCAGACTGACGGATCCATCGTCGTTCAACGAAGCTTCGGTTTGAGCTGCTCCCAAAGGAACACCGGTTCCGGTAACTTCGAATGAACGCACTTCCTCGTCTGCCGGCAAGTAATTTTCATTACCCAGTTGTTGAGCAGTCAGTGAAACTAATCCTGGTTGTGAGATGGTTAGTAAGTTGCCGTCTACTGTAGCTCCGCCTCTCAAAACGATGTATTTAACCGGCAATCCTGAATTTGAAGTAGCACTCAACACCAGAATGACTGGGTTGCCGCTAATGGACAAATTAGGGATTGCAGGGAAATTAATGTCCTGAGCTGACTTGCCAATCGTGAATGTAGCTGTTGCTGATCCTCTTACATTACGATCGTTGATGATGGCTTTCACTTCATATTCCCCTGGTGAGCTAGGTAATTCAAGCTTACCATTGTAAGTCATTCTGACATCCAAACCTGCAGGATCAGTTGTTGCCTGAGGAGCCTGAACGTTGTTCCAAGGGGCCTTCAGACTGCTGGAAACAAACGTAATCGTTGCAGTTGATGACTTGGTGATTTCGAATAACGCTTTGGCATTACCACTGTAGGTTGCGTCTTCAATGCTAGCTACTACCTCGTATGTTCCTGCTTCATGTGGAGCAGCGGGGTTTTTGTTGTAGGTGACATTAACCTTCAAACCAGCTGGAGTGGTAGTGATCGTTGGAGTCAAAGGATCACCTGTATATGTAGCCAACAGACCATCAAAGCTGATGGTAGCGGCTTCAAGGATAGTCAATGTTCCTTCAGCACTAGCATCATAGTCACTGCTCTGAACAGTTACACTTACTGCGTATGTTCCAACAGCAGATGGGGCAGTGGCTGCACCGTCGTAGGTTACGACTGTTGAGAGACCCGCTGGAGAGGTAGAAACTCCAATTGCTTTTGCAGAACCATTAGCAACCTGAGACAGGTTTGACAACGCAATCTGCGCGACACCTTTGCCAATCACAAGAGTTCCCGTGGCGGAGCCTGAGAAGTTTGGATCTGAGACATTAGCTTCCACAGAATAGGAACCTGCTTGTGTAGGTGCTGCCGGATTGTTGTTGTATTTAACTGCTACAGCAACCCCTGCAGGATCGGTAGAGACAGAAATGGCTCTTCCTGTTCCATCGAATGGTTGTGACAGGTCTCCAAGGGTAACAGTTGCCACACTAGGAGCAATTGTCAGTGAACTGACAAACGTTCCAGCGTAATTTACGTCACTGACATTCACTTCGACGGTGTAGGTGCCAGCATTGACTGGCGCATCTGTTCCACCATTGTAGGTGACGCTGTTGCTTAATCCTGCAGGCACAGTGCTTACTGAGACCAATTTAGCAGTTCCATCATAAGCAGCTGCTGTGTCGGCAACATTGATGGTTGCAGGAGCTTTAGCAACAGTGAGCGTCCCGGTGGAATGAGTGACTAAGTAATTGTCACCAAATGCACCGTTGGCAAAAACAGTGTAGACCTGAGGAGCTAGCAAGGCAATGTTGGGCTGTCCGCTCAGGAAAGCAAAACCAACGTTGGTTAAGTTGTCAGCAGATTCGCCAGGTGCAAGGTTAGCATACTCGAGTCCCAACGAAGTGGAGTTACCAAATGTTGTTACCGAATCACCAGCCTTCACTGTGATAGGACGCCGTGCAATAGCCATTGTGCTTTCGAAGACAGTCAGGTTGTAATTTTTACTGGCTGCTAGCTGACCAAAGATAACGTCTGCAGGGCTGTGTGCTACCGAGAAGACGCTGTCTTTAATAATCCTGTTTGGCACGATGGCAACCACTGGTTGAATACCTCCGTTCGCAGGATCGAAGATGCTTGAGTCATCACCGTTTACAAATGAATTGGTAAGCTTGTCACCAACCTTGGTGCCGAACGTTAGCTCAGATGCGGCTATTCGAGGAAGAGGATCTCCATAAACATATCCCGTGATTGCAGGAATACGAATATCCAGATTGGCCTTCGCAACGGTAAGGGTAACTGTCTTTGTTCCGGAGAGAAACGCGTTGGCGTTGTCTGCGTGAGGAACATAAGTCACATGTAATTTGTGAGTTCCTGAAGGGAGTTTAAGACCTTTGGCAGACTCACCATTACCATCGCCGATTCGGTAGGTAAATGTTCCCTCCTTGTCTTTGACAAGAAGTCGAGCGTCAGCAACGGTAGCGTTCAGGTTTCCATCGCCTACAGCTTCCCCATATGTTAAACCACTGTCAGCCCAGTTGATAGCAGGCTCAGCTTTTCCAACGCTGTATGTTCCAGAAGTGTTTGTTCCAAGATCGTAGTTACCGGCTATTGAAATACCATCACCATCATCAGTTTTGGTATCCAAAACAGTGTTGATGGTAAATGATTTTTCGATTGCATTGGAGAAATCAGGAACCGTAAAGGAAGGGAAACCATCGGCGTTAAATACCTTAGCCAAAAGATTCAAAGCCTTGATGCTGTCAGCAAGTCCTGAATCATTATTGTTGTAAGTTTTGTCACCGATTTTGATTTCTTTGCTACCATGTGCTGCAACGATTTGAGCAGCTGTAAGTTCAACACCATTGAGCACAGCGGCCTCTGCTTTCAAACCAGAAAGTTTCAACGCCAATGTGGTTTGAGCATTGTTGACAGCACTTCCTTTGTTAACCGTTTCAATGTTTACAATCGCTTTGTTAACATTGATCCGATTTTCGTCGCCGGAGTTCAATTTGATGGTGTAGTTCCTGAGGCGACCGCTAGTGTCTTCATATTCAGCCGTGATGAAGTAAACTCCAACATCACTACCTTTGATAGCGTCGGTTTTAAACGTGGTTACGATACCATCACCATCCAAGAAACCTCCATTGGCTGCATCTGATGTACCACTGATAGATGGCATGTCATCGCCATAAACCATATCGAACCCTTGCGGGACAACTTCAGCAGAACGCCTCAGAATATTCAGAGTTTTGGCAGATGTTGATTTGCTGTAATTTGCCGATGTTGGAGTAAATGTAGCTGTCACAGAATGCGTAGGCACGGTGAGAGCTCGAGAATCGTTTATGTTAATATCATAAGTGATCGTTCCAGAAACTCCGTCTGGCCCCTTGGCATTGGTGTTCGGAGTTGTTGCAAGAGCAGTTCCGTAAGTGATGTGTTTTTTGACATCAACACCAGCTGCTTCCGGATCCCAAGTGACCGCTGTCGTAGCAGCTGTCACTTTAAGTTTACCTGAAACATAATTGAAAGCGTAGTTGGATGACTCACCTCCAGATGCAATGATGGAGTATTCCCCGACATTGCTTGCTGCACTGCTTGGGTCAGCAACTGTTGGCAATTTTGTGAGGGCTCCTGCAGCATCTCCAAGAACAAAACCCTCGTATTTAACCTTAGTTGGATCAAATGCGACAGCACCATAAGTTCTGGTCTGTTCGTTGGCGGTGACTTTAAGTGATGCCTTGCTGACAGTAAAGTTGACAGCATAAGTGCCCACTCCAAAATCAACAGGCTGTCCCGCATCAGGAGTAAATGTTGCTGTTATCACCCATGTGCCGGCTGCAAGAGTATTACCAGCAATTACCGGAATCGCCGCAGCATCGCCCAATTTACCAGAATAAGTAACAGTTCCGGTGAGATCTGTCGGAGTTCCAGCGCCGTTCAGATAAACCGTAGATCCCTTTGCATTGAGGTGTTTAGCCTCAAGAGCCTTGCCATACGTCAATGTTGTTGCTTCCGGAGCCCATGTGAGCTGAGAAGGTTGCAATGTGACGATCAGGTCACCTTTATCCAAGGTAAGTGCGTAATTGGTAACTGCGGGCGCGCCATCAAATTCGATTGCATCCACATAAGTTCCTACCTTAAGGGAAGGTCCATCGCTCAGGTTAGGAGATAAAGGAGCAAGATAGGCATTCGCGCTGTATTTCAGTTTTGGTGGGTAAGGATCAAGGATCCCTGATGCTACATCACCAAATTTAAGCTGACTTGGGTCAGGGAAAGATATCTGCAAGTTCGCGATACCAGGTAAGGCAACTCCAGTTATTTTTGTTCTGTCCAAAGCCTTGACTGTCAATGGTGCTTTGTTAACTGTGAGCGTATCCTTCACTCGAACTACGGTGTAATTACCTCCAAAAGAGGTCCCACCTGATGTTGTTACATCGTAGGCAGTTGCTGATGCATTGGAATTTGCTGCTGGCAGATTTAGTGATTCTGCAACATCCAAAACGCCTTTTGATGTTTTCAGCGCGTCACCATTTTTGGCAACGTCGGCTATACTGAAAACGGAAGCTCCCTCGTCAATGGAATAGTTTGCACCAAAAGCAGGAAAATCCCCACCGTAAAGAATCACATTACCACCGCCAGGTGTGACGGTAATGTTCAAATTACGTTTATTGACGGTGTAACTACCGTTATTGATTAACACATCATAATTATCTAGCACACCTGCTGCGGCTGCGGTAAGTGAGACAGTGATATCGTAAGTTCCAACGGATGAGTCAACCTTGACACTGTGAACTTGACTGATGTTGACTTTTGTTCTGTCGTCTCCCTGCCAACCAATGCCTGTTCCGGATGCTGGTGCAATTGCACCAAAATCACCGCCACCTGCGACGATATTGTTGTCGTTCGGAATTGGAGTTTCACCATATTGCTTATTAAGGTCGGCCAACGTGAAAACGAGTGCCTTTTTGCTAACCGTCATCGTACCGTTTACAGCCGTGATGGTGTAATTGGTTGCAACAGGCTTCACATCAAACAATACAGGTTTAGAAGATCCCGCTTTTGTTGTCGCATCAGCTTCCAACTTCAAAGTAGGTACAACAGTAAGAGAACCTTTTCCATCGGTGATGACCCCGTTGCTGATGAAACCTGAATAACTAACGTCGTCAGCTTTCAAAGCTGCCTTGAAAGCGGCCACACCAGCACCATACTCAGGAGTACCGCTAGGGGCAGTAGCTGTGAGCGCAGCCTTGGCTACGTTGACAAATACAGTTTTATCAACTGACCCCCCCGCAACCCCTTGTCCTCCATTAGGAGTAAAAGTGACTTTGAGAGCTTGTTGAATCCCGGCATTCAAAAAAGTGCCGGCCGATGGGGTGTAAGTTACTGTCCCCGTTAACTGGGCACCGGTATCTGAATTTGTGAACGCGGCATTCAGCTGAGTGTTACTCAGCCCTGTGCCGTATACAATATCAGCCGGATTATCCCAGGTTATTACGGCATTAGCCGCAAACAACTGGGCCACACTGGCGAGTGTGGCAACGAAGGCCGCCAGAAATGTCCGGCAACCGCCTGATGGTTTTAGTTTCATAACTCTATTCATGTTAGTACGTGCGTTTTCCCAATAAAATTGGAACTCAATCTGCATCACTTCAAGCCAATCGTCAAATTATTTCTATTTAAAATACTTTTAAACAGGCATAAGTAAGAAGTGGATACATGTTTAAAATACATCAATTCCTGAAAATAGCAAAATTCAGGCCAACTTTATTTCTTTTTTGTTTAGTTATGCCGTTCATTTTATGAGATTTGTTTGCCTTGAATATCCCATATAATCACGAACAAGAGTCCTGACAGGCTCAACAACTAGCCCAAAGGCCAAAAGTGATTCTTTTATCATTCCGATCTTATATAGAACTCAGTTCAACCATTAACCCTCATACACTGCAAAAATCAAAATACGTATTCAACTAGTTTTACTGGCAAGTCGACACTCACCCAAAAGTAATTTTGGGTGAGTGTCGACTTATTCAAAATTAAACACTTTTCATATTTTCTCCCAACTTGAAGAAAACCTTTTCTATAAAAGTAGCTTTTCTTCAACTCCACCTCTATTAGATCCATTCAACCTTTACTGGATCGTTACTCAGAACTCTAATTTTTCGACCAACCAATCAAAAAAAAAGCCGCCCTCGCATTGAGGACGGCTTGATGAGAACGGTAAAGTTCAAATTACTTTCTGCGGCGGAAGAACAATGCTGCGCCACCGAGAACTGCCAAAGCAATTGTGGAAGGCTCAGGAACAGCAACAGTTGAGATGTTCAATCCAGAGAAATCTCCAGGCAATGCAGCTGCAGGAGAAGGAGGAGTTCCAGCTCCACCAAGAGAAACAGTGAAAGGATCAGAGAAGGAGTAAGCAGCTCCGTCAACTGTTCCAGCAAGTTTCAATGTTACTTCGCCAGTCAATCCGTCAAGAGTGGTAGATCCTCCGGAGAAGAAACCAGCACCAAGGATGGAAGCTGTGCCACCAACTAAGTTGTTGTTAGCATCAGCATACTGAACAGTGGCAGAGCCAGGTCCAGCGGCTGCACCATCGATTGATACGATGCCTTTGCCAATGTTTGACAACTGAATGGTTCCTTGTGCGAAAGCACTTACAGAAACTAGTGCGCATAGCGCCGTTAATACGAATTTTTTCATAGCTATATTAGTGTCCTATAGGGTTTGTTTGGTGTGTTAACAAGTTAGTTGATGGAGAAATTACGATCCCATGCACCACCTTCTGCTTTGTCAACGAAGACAGCATCAGCAACACCCAAGGTAGGATCAGCTGGCTGCCAGCCTTCCAAAACTCCAGGGATGACTACATATTCAGCAGAGTCGAATCCTGCACCGTTCCATGAGAAAACGACATCGCCTGAACCAGCAGGGAAACCGTGATCTGTCATTGTTCCAGAAACAGGAACAGTTGAGCCTTGAATGCTCAAACCAGCAGGAACGTCTTTGTTACTGTCACCACCTTGAAGGACTTCGCCAACAAAAGTGATAGTGGTTGCTTCGGCTGCTTGGATGAAAAATCCGTCACCGACAGGAAGACTGAGGTCAGCAGGCTGCCATCCGGACAATACGCCAGGAATAACAACAAACTGTGAAGAATCGTATCCAGCACCGTTCCATGCGAAAACAACTGATCCGGAAGGAGCAGTAGGAATCACGTCACCAATGGCGTTGCCACCGTTGGAGAGAGGGTTAGAAACTAGATTCAAGCCAGCAGCTAGATCTTTGTTAACGTAACCAACAGCGTTCACTGAGGTCACCTGCGCAGAAGCGGAAGCTAGTCCCGCTGCACCTAGCACAGCCGCGATAAGTAGTGTTTTTGTTCTCATTGCTTTTATTCTCGTTACCGTGTGTGACGATAATTTCTGAAAGATTCAAACATTTGTCAATGCTTTTTTTCTTTTGCGCTACGAATTAAAGGTTTTTGATGATTGAATGCCTAATAATATAGGACTCTGACTGATTATTGTCAATCGTGGCCCTGTCATTTCTTTGGCAACCGCTCAATGAATGAAACCTCAATTTTTGATTGAAATCAGTGGAATCCTTTTTTCGTTTATTGTCGTAATAACTCACTTTTATTTTGGGCCTTTAAGAATGTCTTCATTTTGACTTCCTCTTTTTTTTACGCGGTATAACTTTACTGCCGAGTTTTATGAGATGGCTTTATAAGAAATTGGTTCGACCAGTTTTGTTCCAGACCCTGGCTGAGCAAGCCCACAATCATTCATTGAGGCTGCTTTCTGGTGCAACTAAATCAGGTGCGCTCATGAATATGATGGAATCCTTTGCAAGCAGCCCGCCTTTGAGATCAAATCTCCAGCATATTCATTTTCCAAATCCACTGGGCCTGGCCGCCGGTATGGACAAAAACGGAATTGCACTCCCTGTTTGGGAAAAGTTGGGGTTTGGCTTTTGTGAAATCGGAGGAATCACTGGTCACCCACAACCCGGAAACCCAAAACCTCGAATGTTTCGAGCGCCCAGTGATCTAGCCATCATCAATCGCATGGGTTTTAACAACGAAGGGCTCGAAAAAACCATCAAACAGATGGTCCACTGGAAAACCAACGGGCAATGGCCTTCTTCCCCTGTAGCGATCAATCTGGGCAAATCCAAAATCACACCACTTGATGAAGCACCCGAAGAGTATTTACAATTATTGAAGGCGCTTTGGCCTTACGGTGATTTTTTTGTCGTAAATGTAAGCTCACCGAACACACCTGATCTGCGTAAGCTGCAACAAACCGAAGCATTGAGAGAGATCCTTCAAGCATTGCAACAAGGACAGAATTCACTTCAAAATGAACATCCAAAATTGCCTAAACGCCCCATCTTTCTCAAGATCGACCCTGACATGTCGCGCAGCAATCTTGATGAAATCATCGATGTTGTTCAGGGGTCAGCACTTGAAGGTATCGTTGCCACGAACACCACCCTTTCAAGACCAGAGACAAAAGATAGACCAAATTATCCACACATTTATTCCGAATCAGGCGGCATGAGCGGAAAACCACTCAAAAAACGCAGTACTGAAATTATCCGCCACATTTATGCCCGCACCAAAGGCGAACTCTCCATCATTGGAGTCGGTGGCATTTTTAATGCTCGGGATGCCTGGGAAAAGATAGGAGCAGGAGCGAGTTTGATTCAGGTCTACAGCGGTATGGTTTATGAAGGCCCCACCATGGCTCGATCCATTATCGAAGGAATTCGTAATCAAATGGAACTACACGGGTTTAATTCCATTCAAGATATTGTCGGCAAAGAACTTGAATTTATTGAAGAAACTTAATCTACCCTTTCCATGACTGAACCTGGTCCTTGCACATGCGCATGTAACTATTTAGACACTAAAAGGTAGGCTTTGGAAAGTTCGGTGTATCTTGAACAACCATAACTGCGTTCAAGTTCACAGCGGGCAATCATGAATGTAACCGATTTTTATGGCGCCAAGGGAAAACTTTGACGCCTCCAGACGATGAAGGGTTTCTTTTTGCCTCTGCAAATCAATGGGATGAAGGAGGCAGTGGTGAGATGATCAGAGGCCCATCTCGGGTCTTTCCAGTGAGCGAATTGCTCAACGCGATATCCCCAACCAGGTTTGAGTTCGACGTTGAGCGTTACTTTTCAACTCGGGCCCAAATGGATGGACAAAGCTTGTTCTCAGGCATCCAGCTCGGAAGCCCTCATCAAAAATACATAAAATACTCAGTGATAACGATTAGTTAACATTTTTATCTTCAAGTATTTACAATTTTAACTTACCAGTTTAATAAAATCCTTTCCCGATGGCTCCTGAAACGCCTGCAGGTCAAATTCTGGTAAAACGGCAAGGAAGTGGTCAAACAAGTCGGATTGAATATCTTCGTAGGGAACCCAGCGCTTTTCCTTGGAAAAAATGTAGATTTGTATCGGGAGGCCATGTGGAGTGGGTTCCAGTTGTCGCACAAGCAGGGTCAGGTCTTGATTAACCTGGGGGTGATTTCGCAGGTAGGCCTCGATGTAGGCTCGGAAGGTGCCGATATTCGTCATTCTGCGCCCATTGGCAAGGCTTGAGTTGTCAACTCTCCGTTCTTTGTTATGTTTTGACAGCTCTTGTTTTGTTTGATCGATATATTCTTTTATGAATTGAATTTTTGAAAAGCGCTCCAGCATTTCTTCATCGCAAAAGCGAATCGTGCTGATATCCAAATAGAGAGACCGTTTGATGCGTCGACCATCGGATTCAGTCATTCCACGCCAATTCTTGAAGGCATCACTGATCAAGGCGTAAGTCGGAATGGTAGTGATCGTGTTATCCCAGTTTTGAACTTTGACTGTTGTCAGCGTGATTTCTAATACGTCACCGTCTGCGCCATATTTAGGCATTTCCAACCAGTCACCGATAGCGAGCATTCGATTGGTTGTTAACTGAATACCAGCGGTTAAACCAAGAATAGCATCTTTGAAAACGAGCATTAATACCGCAGTCAAAGCTCCAAGACTCCCAAACAGTACGGCAGGATTTTTGTCCATGATGGTCGCCACTATGTAGAGCCCGCCTATGAAAAAAACGATTAGTTTGAAGACTTGCAGGAAGCTCTTAATGGGCACCTGTTTGGACCACTTGAATCCTCGGTAGATATCCTGAAGTGCTCCCAATAGGGAATCCACCACCATTAAAACGATGACAGTGATGTATATTTTGATTCCTGACTCGATGATCTTGCCCCCGTCAGACTGCACGCCCCAGATCACGGGAAGAAACCTGGATAATACAATAATAGGGGCAAGGTGCGAGAGCTTGTGGAATACTTTGCGCTGAGCCAGTTTGTCATCCCACTTGATTTTGGATTTCCGAATGAACAGGTGAAGAACACGAACAATGAGGTTCTTGGCAAGATAATTAACAACAACAGAGATGCAGACTACCCCCAAGGTGGCCACCCATTTGACAAGGGCGGGCGCCCATTCCTCAGGCACACCACTTTCCATGAATAAATCAATCAACCATTGCATGCCCCGGATAATAGCAATTAAGAACCATAAGAAAACATATTACCTTAATTTAAAAGAGGCGGAAGCATGATTGAGAGTCAAGAAACGCCCTAACTGACGCTGCACCACAAGATCGATTCGGACCATTTCACCCGATTTCAGGGCATGCAGCTGTTTTGCAAGTGTGACGAGATCGTTGGCGCTGCGCTGGTTTACTTTCAAGATGATGAAACCTGTTCTGATGCCGGCCTTTTCTGCCGGGCTTCCCTCTTCAACATCAGCTACAACAACTCCCTCGGTTGATTCCAGATTCAAATGACGAGCCAACTGAGGTGTGATCCCCTGCAAGGTCAAGCCCGTTCGCTCAGCAATCAACTGGGCATTGAAAAAATCCGATTCCGGTTGAAGCTGAACTTGAAGACGAATCAGATCACCGTTTCGCTCCAAATCCAGCTCCACGGGAGCCTCACCTTCTGATTCTGTAAGTCGCTCGTAAAAGTCAATGATGTGATCCGCCTGAGCCCCGTTTAAACGAAGGACCGTGTCGCCCTGGAGAAGACCAGCTGATGCAGCAGGACTGGACTCGGCAACTTGCCTGATTACGAGCGGAACCTTGCCACCCTCAACTTTGGCCCCAAACCACAAACCATGAAGCACTTCTGGGGTCATGATCGCAGTAATGGCATCGTTGACCCGCTTGATTGGTATTGCAAAGCCAATTCCTTGTCCCTCTTTGAAAACCGCCACATTCAGGCCGATCATCTCACCAACAAGATTGATCAAAGGACCTCCACTATTTCCTGGATTGATTGCAGCATCGGTCTGCAGCCAGTCCTCAATATCGAGAGGCTTATCCTCCATGGGAGGGCGACGGTTTTTGGAACTGAGTATCCCGCGACTGACTGAGCTTCCGAGCCCAAAAGGGTTTCCTAGAGCAAGAACAGTCTCGCCCAGCATCAGATCGTCTTCCGAAGCAAAATCAATGGACTGAAACGGGGGCAGAGGCTTTTCATCCTGAATTCTGAGCAGGGCGACGTCAGTGGACCGCATGCCAGCAACAGGATCGGCATCATAGCGTGTTCCGTCATGTAGAATGACTTCAACCCTGCTGGCTCTGTTGATGACATGTGCATTCGTTAAAATATAGCCAGACTTGTGAATAATAACGCCAGACCCCAGGCTGTAGGTTGATTCAGCAGGCCGCCCCCGATAGTAAGGACCGAAATATTCCCAGAGCAGATCGTAGTAAAAATCTCTTCGCTCAAGAAGGATCTCAGTGCGGATGTTAACCACACTCGGCATGACTCTCTCGACTGCCTTGACCGTAGCGTCTCTTCGAATTTTCTCATCAGCCAGACCTGAGTATATCTCTGGCCCAGTCAGGAAAAGAAGCAACGTGATGATACAACGATGAGTTCTCGAAGCAAAAAAAACGACTGATTTTCTGCTGGACTGATATGGATCCAGCAAACCTGAACCACTGATTTTTACAATACTCATTTTGCGACTTATCTACTGAATTTACGACGCCTTAACGCATTCTTTACCAACTATTAATAATTTTTTAAGTTTTTATTTTTATAACTTGACATATTATTAATTATTGTTCATTTCAAGACGGTAATAGCATGACCTCTTCGAGAAAATTTTACCAGCAGTGGCGCTCCTGCGCAATGGCTTCCATGCAGCTGAAAGAATCAGCCACTAGTTCATTTTCAGAGAGAATATTGCACATGATTTGGATGCATCAACGATTCAGGAATGAAAAATGCATGACAACTGACGGTCATCCCCTGACGATTCTGCACCCTGGTTTCTGGAACTATGGTCCGGGTCCAGATTTCAGGTACGCGGTCATTTCGGTAAACGGCAAGAAAATGAAGCAAGCTGACATTGAAATTGATGTCAAAGCTTCCTATTGGCGCAGCCATCGACATGATTTGAATCCCTCTTTCAACAAAGTTTGTTTACACGTCATTTGGAAAGGTCCCGTTCCCGCAAACCATCCACTCCCTGTTCTGGAGTTATCGAAGTATGTCAGAGAAAGCGAAATCGATCTCAAAAAGTGGGCGAACCAGAGTCTGCCTGAAATATGGCCTGAGCTCATCCAGGGAAAGTGCAGTGCTCCGCTGGCGAGACTGGACGAAGAATCATTGCAAATCTTGACGTGCCAAGCCTCTCTCATACGTCTCAGGATCAGGACAAGAGAAATTGAAGAGGAAGCAAAGCGAGTAGGGTTTGAAGATGCCTTATGGTTGCGTTTGGTCACTGGACTGGGTTACCGAAACAATCAATGGCCGCTGCTTCAAATTGGCAGAATGAAGAAAATACTTATCGAGGATTTAAGTCAGCTTGATTATGAAAATGCGTTGATGACTCTGCAGGCAAGACTGTTGGGGGTTTCCAGTTTATTACCTGAAAAGATTCCAGAGAGCCAAAAACCCAACCAGAAGTATCTGAAAAAAATCTGGACCATCTGGTGGCGGGAAAGAGATAAATTTGAGTCAAACATACTACCGATCAGCATTTGGAACATGCAGGCAATTCGCCCCGCTAACCACCCTGCTCGTCGCTTGGCTACCGTTGCACACTGGATGCTGGACAAGCGGTTTTTCGAGAGGCTGGAAGATTGGTTCAACAAACCCAAGCAAGCCCGAACAGCCATGCAGGAAATGATAGAACTTCTTGGAAGCTACCCGGATGAGTTCTGGTCGTCTCATTGGAGCTTGAAGGGGGACGCCATGAGGAGACCCACACTTTTAATGGGAGGGCAGCGTGCAAGTGACTTGGTCATTAACACCATTTTGCCCTGGTTTCTGGCGCGGATCATTCAGTCTGGCCAGGAAGATTTGAAGAAACGCGTTGAACGTCTGTATTTGACTTGGCCTCGTCTAGCCGACAATCAATCTCTCAAATTAGTACGGCGAAGGCTGTTGAAAGGGCAGCGATGTGACTGGATTAAATCGGCCGCGCATCAGCAAGGTCTTTTGCAGATTATGAAGGATTTTTGTCATCACTCCAATGCTATGTGCGAGCAATGTTTATTTCCCGAGGTTGCACGCTCATTGAAAAACAATCCACCATCTTGAGCTACCGTCCATCTGGAAAAATATGTCACTAAAAGATCCTATTGAATATCCGAATAATAAGGGTTTCCGGTAACGGGATCCAGAAGGGGCGGAAGGCCGAGGTGCTTTTTGAGAATGATCAAGTGCTTCTGAGCCAAAAAGTTTCCATACCATCTGAGATTCCAGGATTGCTCGAAGTAATCATGAGCCGATTTAAAATCTCCCCGCTCAAGTTCATGCAATCCCATATAGGCAACCACAAAGATATTGTTGGGATCCAAAAACAGTGCTTTTTCAAAATAAGGGGTAGCTTCTTCAATGCGCCCCAGGGAATCCAGACACCTGCCAATCATGGCGTATGGATAGGAGTAATCTGACCAAATCTCCAGACTCTTTTCAAACCACTGAATGGCAACTTCCAACTCCTCCTCATAGCCAGGCTCAAACTGCCTTCCCATTTGCATCAATATCTCACCGACCTGATAAGGCGTTTCGAAATTGGACGGCTTAACTTGAGCAGCTTGAACAAGAGCGTTCATCCTGATTGAGGAAAAAGGTTCGGCTTCATTGGCCTTTCTCAGCAATCCAGCTTCCTGAAAACGAGCAAACAAGGGAGCACTCATGAAAAAGGCAATCAACAGGATCAGGGCACATGCGAACACACGATTGAAAAGATTCGATTTCCACCAATGTCTTTCAGTCGTAAAGCGAAGCTGGCTGACCAGTATTCCAGCCAAAGCGACAGCCAACAACCCATTGGCAGGTATATACAGATTAAAATCAAATAGAGAGTGCACACTGATTGCAAGCAATGAGATGGAACAACCAAGCACGCAAGCGGCGCGATTACTGTGGCGATTCTTACCAAAGTCTCGCGCCTCTCGTAACACGTACTTACGGGTTTTCCATGCCCCAGCGGCGAGCAGGGCAAGCCCAGAGCCAATGATTCCAAAACCGATGACTCCATACTCTGCCAGTAGTTGAAGGAAATCGTTGTGAACCCAACCAGGCCGCTCCTGAACTTCGGAATGCCGATAATACTGGAAAGCATGGTCAAATTGTCCAGGGCCTACTCCAACCCACCGATGATCTTTCCACATATCAACGGTGGATTCCCAAATCAGGGAACGGACACTCACGGGCGCGCTGGAATCTCTTTCCAATGTCTGATTCAGTCGTTCCTTGAGTCCTTCGGACCGATCAAAGACAAGAAAACCTCCGATCAACAAACAAAGTAAAGCCACCCCAGCCTGAATCCTGTATTTGCGATGCCCAAGCAGCATCACCAGGAAAGCCATGATTGAAATCCCAGTCGCCAGCCAGCCACCACGTGACATGGTGACACCAATGCCGGCCATGATCACAAGACAGGCGTATCCAAGAAACACTTTGAATGTTGTATTGAGCCTCCCGGCAAATAAGTAAGCCAGTCCCAGGGGAAGCACCATTTCCAGAAATCCCGCAAGGTGATTCGGGCAAATGTAAGTGCCGCCACCTCTCCCCATGTATTGAGTGGGTTTGGTGATGTACAGGACTTTGTCGGAGTAAGTGAAGTATTGAAATAAGGCGTATGAGGCAAGGATCATTCCGAGAAAAACAAGAAGCAAAGAAAGGAATTGAGTCGTTTCTTGCCCATGCAGGAAGTTAACAGCGAGCATAAAAACAGCAGCATACAGAAACACACGCATGATTTCGTATTCTGCAGAATACGAAACCGGGGCAAAACGAAACTCCCAGAGTGAGTAGGCCAGAAACCCCAAAATGATCCAACAAATTGGAGGCCAGAGGAGTCGATACCGTTTACCGCTTATTATCAGGACCAACCAAAGGCCAAGCGCAGTGGAAACCAAACTAAGCAGCAATAAAAAACCAGAAGCATAGGCACCACCAAAGATCAAAGGGCCCAGACAGAGAATGAACCCCAGTAAAGCAATGATGCCCCATTCAAGAGGGCCGTCTTTCCTTTGCCTTGGCATGGGAACTATTTCCAAGCGTGCACAACAATACGGTCGAATCGAAGCCCGCTCCAGAACTGGTGGCCTCGTTTCCACTTGTAATAAGCAGCTTTGGCAATGCGCCATGGTAAGGAACGCACTCCAGAAACGACTTCCACCCGCTTGAAACCTACAGTCTTGAGCATGCCAACGACAGCGGCTGTGTTGGGACCACACCAGTTCGTCGGATCAGACCCCACTTCGTCTGTGGGATAAAATGCAATGGCCGGGCGTCGGTGCCACAACATATCAACTGCCGTCTCAAGGATGACCATTTCTTTGGTCACACTCGCAACCTTTTCGAGAGATAATAAGGGGTGCCGCATGTGATAAAGCACTCCCAAAAAGAAGACGACATCATGCATCTCAACCGTTTCAGGTGAGATATCCAAAATGTCAACTACCTGCTCGTCCACTTTAGAATTCAGGACGCGCTTGGCCAGATCAAATCCTTGTTTGCCTGCCCAATCAACACTCCCTTGCCATATGAAACTATCCGTGGCTAAGACTTTCTCAGCTCCTCGACGCTCAGCTTCAAATGCAAAAAAACCATCCCAGGAACCAATATCAAGCACCGTTTTTCCCTTGAAGGACTCAGGAAAATTCAGTCGCTTCATTTTCTTGGCGCTGTTGTCCTGCCCTGGCGTCACGATACCATTCCCTAGATCGATGGAGTGATGCCATTTTAAAGCCTCGACTTCTTTGCGAATTTGATCAACCGATGGATTGGAAGCGTTACTCATAAGGGTGTCTCAGGTATTTTGTAGGTATCAGGAAATCACAGGAATTGGATTAATTTTTCTCGATGCTACTGGGATTTGGTCTGCATCCTCTTCCCCCTCTTCAGATGTATTTTCAATGGCATGACGTGCCAATAGATTGCGCCTGCATGCCAGCATCATCCCTATCTGCAATGAGAAGGTTTTCATCGCGTATTCGGCATCCCCATGAAAAATAAAGAACGCGATGATGTTTGCCATCCATGTACTGGCCACAATGCATGTCACGCGGGAAAAATTGTCATGAACGCCATATATCCTCAGATACTTGATCAATCGCCAGGCAACGAGGGACCCCGAGCCAAGAAACAAGGTCATGAAAATCGTTCCAAACAAGCCCGTATTGACCATTAATCCAATAAATCCGTTATAGAAACGTCCTTGATTCACGTGGATGGTGACCTGTGTTGGGTCCCATAGATGGGAAAAATCCTGATTGGGCATACCAAAGCCACGCCCCATCCAGACATATTCCGGAATCAATCTCGTGCCCGCATCTCTTAACAGCCGGCGCGTTTCGAGGGTACCTGAACTATCCGAGCGGGCCATGCTGTTGATCTTCACTCCTGGAATGTAGGACAAGGCTCGCTGAGCCGAGAGAGGCATACGCTGTATGTTTGCGATCACGATCACAAGCCCAAGCAACATGGCTGCCCCCACCAGGGCAATATCGGTTAACCGATAAAACTTCTGCGTGAAGGCAATGAAGAAGAATGCCACGATCAGGATCAGGGATAGATATCTGTGGCCACTTAAAAGGCCCATGGAAAAAAACAGGATGGTCAAGGGCACCAGGTAAAATCCCTTGCGCGAGAAGAAATCACGGAAATTATGGAAAACGAGAATCAGGAAAATCAAACCCTGACTAACGATGTTGAGGGATTGATAGCGTCGAATCCCGCCCATCTGCGCCATACGCTCAAAATTGGCCGCATCACCGGGTAATTCAAAGAAATTCAAAATAAACCAAAGACCAGCCGCTTTTCCCGAGGCGAATACGAAGTCAGACACAAAAAATGTCGACGTAAGCAAACATTGTACAATGAAAAGCTTCAGAAGTGTCTTTTCGTTTATTCTCAATAGGATGAACAGGATAGGGAAAATGGCGCATGAAAACTGCTGAAAGTAAAACCGCCCTCCCATTTGATCACTTCCAATGATACGTAACCCGACTCCACGATAAAACATGGTTATCATCAAAACAACGCAATAACCAATGATCCCAAGAAACAACCACCTGTGTCTGCGTAAAACCTCTCCGGCGTCAGGAGAGAATTTGCGTAAAGATATCAGGATGATCAGTCCACTCCAACCCAACAGTGCCGCAAACTCCCACAGGTAAGGTCGCCCAGGGAAGTAAGGAAGAATCAAAGCGGAAGTGTAGGTGGTCAGTGACAGCCATGCAGACAGGTTCGCGTGATAGGGCAGCAGAAAAAGCCATGCAATGGCGATGATACCAAAGGCCAATGTGAATATGTTAGAAGCTAGATAAAAGCCGATCATCAAGGCACAAACGCCAATGACACCAAACCAAAAAATTTGCTGGAATTTGATTCTACTTTCTAAACTGCTGGCCACCGCTCTTTACTTAGAGACTAAAGTCATCAATGCAATCTTTTTCTTGGAAAAGCATGAGGCACAGGCTCGTTGGAGATCCAGTACGCTACCATTGACACGCAGCCCAAACGCACCTTTGGGAAGAAATTCCTGCCAGCGTTTGCAACAAAAATCAAAATCCGTTCACATTGGATCAAACGAGTGCAGTCACGTGTTCATTTGCCTTTGCAAAAGACTACAGGAGAACCTTCAATTGACACACATTTGAATATGAGATGTGGATGTTTTTCTTGGGTATTCTTTGGGTCAATTAGGCACCATTTTGCTGTGCGTTTAAATCCCTGCACCTCGCCATGGACGAAAGCTTTCTCAAGCGTTTGATTGTTGTCGCTGACAATTGAGGTGCAAAGAGGACATTTACCCATTAATCTTGAGCCACAATGCAAACATCATTCATCCAGCTCATTCCCCTGCTGCCTGAAGGCGCCATTTGGATCATCCCATTGTCCCTGATCCTTCTAATCGCAGGCTGGATGAGTTCCATCGCGATTGCAGTGAAGAGCAAATGGCTGGCATTGTTTGCCATTTTCCCTCTGACCAACCCTATTGCGATCATGGGAATGATTTACAGAAACAGATCAAAATCAATGATTCCCATCGGTTTATATGCGCTGGCCTTGATGGTGTGGTTCACGGGAAGCAATCGGTCTTACAAAATTGAATTTGAACGTCTGATCGCTTACGAAGCAGGGCTCATCGAGCAAGGCGAACCGATCAAGCCGAGTGATATTCCTGATCCCAAGGTGAATGCGGATGAGAATGTTTGGGAGCACCCTTTCTTGAAACCGCTGACAATGGCAGGCAGACCAGGCAAAACAGGTGATGTCGCTCGCGAAAAATTGGATGCATTTTATGAGCTGCTTCAATTGCCAAAGCACCGAGTGAGATTGAAATACGAGGAAACTTCACCCGAAAGACTCCCCATGTTTTTGCCTACAAGAAAACTGGTTGAATTATCAGTGGGAATCAAACTCGAAGCTAATCAGGCAACACTCACGGAGGATCTACCCCGTTCCCCAATAGAAGCAGCCCGTGCTTTGGAGCCATTCTTCAAAACGATTCAACCAGATATCAGCCTACTCGCGGAAGCGGTTTACCGGAAAGGAGATGCCTATCCATTCGCCTGGGACCAGGGATTCAATTTACAACTTCCACACCTCACCAAGATGCGTGCCTTCAGCCAAATAGCGCACATGGATTCCATCATGCACAGCACGCTTGGTCATTCAAACGAGTCTTTCGAAAGCGCAAAGCTGGCCTTCCAGTTATCGGAAACCGGAGATTCAGATATCCTCATCTCCAGGCTCGTGCAGATGGCTCAACAAACCATTGCTCTGGACACGCTTGTCGCAGCACAAAACCACCACGCATGGAACGAAGCCCAATGGATCGAAATTCGTGACAAGCTTGACTCGATCAACATGATTCAGCTCATGCCGGACAGCCTGAGAATAGAGCGTGTCATGGGGAGAGCCTCTATCAGCCCCCTTCTTGAACAAACTTGGAGTGACGCCATGCACACCATCGCTAATATGGAGAGCGGAGACCGCTTGCCGATAGAAGGCATGATTAAGTCTGCATTGGATTTTTTCGGTTCCAATTTTTCCGGAGCCTTCCTGGCAAAACAATGGCGATTATGTCAGGAGGCTTATAGCTTGATGATAGATGATCTGGAAAAGGCTGCAGAAGCGTCAAAATCGCAAGCGTGGAAAGATGTTCAGATTAGCTGGGATGATGCGGACCTCAGGCAATACGGTTTATTTGCCGCGTTGTTGTTACCCGCTTTGGACAAAGCTCTGAATAAAGCCATTCTTCAGCAGGCAAAACTGGAATTGGCCAAGGCAAGCATCGATATCGAACGTTATTTCCTCAAAAACAAGGTTTACCCGGAAAATTTGGATGCTCTTGTTCCAGTCTACACCGATACTATTCCTCTGGACCCAATGTCAGGAATAAGCTTTGCCTACAAACAATTGTCGAAAGATAGTTTCGAGATCTATTCGGTGGGGTGGAACGGAAGGGATGATGGCGGTAACCAGGCAAAAAAACATCGCAAAGAAGACACTGTCCCAACAGATAATTTTCTTTGGGTGATCGGCGATGCAAGCAAAGGGATCCCGCCTTACACAATTAAGTAGTATTGTTCGCTGATATAACTGGCCTCTTTGGGGTCTTTCTGATAATGAATACCTATTTATAGGGGTAAGTATATGGCGTTTATTTATAACGAGAAGCAGCTAAGTAACATTTCCACCAAATTTCATATTTATGGTGAAATCCAGCATGCAGAGGCATGCAAGATTGGCCACATTAATGAAACCTACACCGCAACTTACGGTCAAGGCGGAAACTTGGTTCGATACATTCACCAGAAGATCAACGGAAATGTATTCAAAAGACCCGTTCAGGTCATGGAGAATGTCGATCGGGTCACAAGACATATTCGAAGCAAACTCGTGGCCAGTGGAGAGAAAAATGTCACGCGCAAAGTGCTGATCATCGTACCCGCTCGTGACGGCAAATGCTATTTCAAGGATCCAGAAGGAAATTTCTGGAGGACTTTTGTATTCATCGAAAACATCCGCACCTATGAATCCGTCAACTCTTCCATGCAGGCTTTTGAAGCAGGTAAAGCGTTCGGCAAATTTGTAAGTCATTTGTCGGATATGGAGGGTCCGCGACTCCATGAAACCATCCCGAACTTCCACAATGTCAGAATGCGATTTGATAGTTTTATCAAAGCAATGCAGAAAGATCGTTTCAATCGAGCCACGAACGCCGCCGAAGAAATACAATTTTTTGCAGAGCACGAAGCCATCGTTAGAAAGCTGGAGAAAGCGCTCTCTTCGGGTGGTGTACCTGAACGAATCACGCATAACGACACTAAATTCAACAATGTTCTGCTGGATGCAGAGACAGACAAAGAACAGTGCGTTGTTGATTTGGATACTGTCATGCCCGGCAACATCCTGTATGACTTTGGAGACATGGTCAGGACCACCACCAGCCCAACAATGGAGGACGAGATGGATTTGACCAAGGTCAAGATGCGGTTGCCTCTTTTTAAAGCATTAGCCAGAGGTTATTTAAAATCAACAAAAGATATCCTGACCAAGAAGGAAAAAAAACTCATCGCTTTCTCGGGAAAATTGATGACCTTCACCATCGGACTGCGATTCCTGACCGATTATCTCTCTGGAGACACTTACTTCCGCGTTCACCGTCCCCGACACAACCTTGACCGCACGCGAACTCAAATCAAACTGATTCAGTCCATTGAGAAGCAGGAAGATAAAATGCAGGCCTACGTGGATAGCCTTTGAGCTGCAAGCTGATCTGTAGAAGCCACTCGGAAGGAGAGGTCATCCATGATATTTTTCCGCAGGATTGAGTCATGCATGCCCCTCTGTGAAATTCGGTGCACACAATTACGTTCTAGTCAAATACAGTTTTTCATGTTAGGTGATTGTTATTGGGTCTGCCTGAGGAAATTCCTCCCCACATTTCCTTTGGCCTCAGGTAAACCTTGGTGAACTGGTCAATTTATGAAAGACGTATTTGAAGTGATGGAAAGTTGGCGTTATGGCTTGTGGAGACGCGGAGGAATCCACAAGAACAGTGAAATTTTTCTGATAGACGCAGCCCATTCGATGGCGCTGATAAATGGCGCGGTAAAAGCCATGGTCTTCGGTGCAGCCATCATGATTTTCTGCGATGCCTCTGCTCAGGCATTACTGGATTCAGATGGAGATGGTATTCCAAATACGCAAGAGATAGCCGATTACAGAACTAACCCTTTCAATGCCGACACCGATGAGGATGGTATCCCGGACCCTGAGGAGATCTCTCATCCAGACTTGGACCCGAGAAACCCAGAAAGCTATCAAGCGCGACGACTCTTTCACCTGTCGTTTGAGACATCCAACGGCTCAAACCCACAGAACCTGAATCCTATTGCTGCTGAAAACGTGGGCTTAGAGGATGGATTCATTTTCAAGGGAAACCATTTTTCTCAAGAGAGCCAATCCAAGCTTCAATTCCCATATCTCGGCGAGGATCTGGCGCCACTGGTGACTCTCAGGCGTGGATCCATTCGATTTTGGTACCGACCTGACTGGTCAAGCAAATCAGCCGGTGGCAGGGGGCCGGGCACATTTGCGCGGTTGCTCGAAATAGGGGAACTTTCAAGTGACTTCGACAAGGGTTGGTGGGCACTTTATCTGAACTCCTTTACCGATCGGATACATTTTGCGAGTAAAAGTTTTGGTTTCATCAACCCTCAAATCAGTCATCAAATCGAATTTAAAGAAGGAGAATGGTATCAAATCTCACTGACTTACGAGCCATCTCGATCAAAGTTATACATCAACGGCGAAGAGGTCGCCAACGGCCCTGGGATTTTCAGTTACCCCTCCCCAACGGATCGTCAAGAAAGTGGACTTTGGATTGGTTCCTCTGCCACTGGCTCCTTTCAAGCCAACGGTACTCTGGACGAATTGGAAACCTTCAACTACGTCTTACTCCCGGATGATATTCGCTCAAGCTATGAAATCACGCGCATTGACAGTGATGATGACGGGATCACCGATTTCCAGGAAACGATGATTTATGGAACAGACCCCCATCAATCTGATAGCGATGGAGATGGAGTCCAGGACCTGATCGAGATTCAAGCAGGCACTGAACCCAATAATGCCAGTGATTTCCCAGCCCTGAGATTGGCTTTATTTGAATTCAATACAGGAACCTTTCAAGGTGAACGAGGGCAGCTACCGACTCAAAAGCTTAATATCGACTGGATTCGAAGCTGGAATACCGCAGCCATCAATGTTGGGACACAATCGCCCTCTGTCATTTCATATGCTTTTCAAGAAGACGATCTTTCTACCAATTTCAACCCTGCAAGGGGCACTGTCAGGTTTTGGATTTCTCCCAATTGGCATTCTGGATCCGATCATACATTGGATGGTCGCATCCTTGAATTGGGAGCGTGGTCTCCAGACGGGTCAAACGGATGGTGGGCTCTTCAATTCAATGCAAATCGCGATGAATTGAACTTCATTACCCAAGGCAATGGGCAAAGAGAATTTAATATTTCCCATCCGATCAATTGGAGACCTGACCGCTGGTACCATGTCAGTGTGACATACGGACTTTTCGAATCCACGCTTTTCATCAATGGCGAATTGGTGGCTAGAGGGAGCGGCGTCTCTGCCTATCCTTCACATGAGACAGCGCTGGCAAGTGGGATCCATATTGGAGGATCTGCGCAAGGTGAATTCAACGCTGATGTCAGACTGGATGATTTCGAAACGTTCAATTATGCACTGAGCGAGTCAGATAATCTGGATTACTACCTCGCAACTCGCCCCGATGAAGATGGTGATGGTATCATCACCTATGATGAAAACCTGTTCCATCTGACCGACCCGCACAATCCGGACTCCGACTACGATGGTGTAAGTGATGGGAAAGAGTTGGATGAAGGCACAGATCCAAATTATGAATTCGATGGACGTCCAAGGCAGTTGGCTGCCTTCGATTTTGAGGGTGCCCGCCTGGAAGGTAATCGCAATCAGATACCAATCATCTCCGGGCAAGCCCCACAGGTTCCTGGTTGGAAAGGGTATGGCATTCAACTTTCAAGCGAATTGATAGATGCTTTTCATTACAAAGACGTGGAGTTGAGCGGCGCACCAAATATCAATGTCAGGCGTGGAAGCATTCGTTTCTGGTTTCAACCTGAATGGAACGTAGGAGAAGGCCCCGGAGGTGTCGTTCCGATTATTGAAATGGGAGAACAGTCCACCGGCCAAAGATACGGCTGGTGGAGCCTTCACTTCCATGAAAATGGAAGCCGCATCCGGCTCCAAATGCAGGGCAGGGGCAGGACATTTTCAGGCTTTGACCAGACTCTCGACTGGAAAGCAGGTGAATGGCATCACGTGATAGTTACCTTCAGTATCAGTGGCAGTGCTCTTTGGATTGATGGACAAAAGATGGCTAGTGGAATCGGCACGATTGAGTTTCCGAAATTGGAAGCAAGGACTGAATCAGGGATGGTCCTCGGAACGGATGTCAAAAGCGGTCAGGCAATCAATGGTGTATTGGATGAGTTAGTCACTTTCAATTACGAACTCTCTCAAAATCAGATTCTTAATGACTATTCCCCGACTCCTCCGGACTCAGATGGCGATGGATTGAGCGACCTTGAGGAATTGACCATTTACAACACAAACCCCAATGATCCTGATACAGATGCAGACGGAATACCTGATGGGCGAGAGATTGCGGATGGAAGCAACCCCCTGGATGCATACCTGTTCAAACCCCAAATGCTCAGTCAATTTTCTTTTAATGAAGAAAATCTGGTTGGAAACAATGCGCAGTTACCTCTCGTGTCGAGGGCAATAAAACTCGAAGACTCTTTTGAAATGGGGGGCATGGGGTATCAATCGAAAGAAGGCAGCCTGTTAATTTATAAAGTTCGCGAAGAGAACGGCGCACTGAATATCGATCTCCGCCGTGGCTCTATCCGTTTCTGGATGAAGCCAAACTGGAGCACGGGAGATGTGGGGCACCCTTTTGGCTCGCGTGTGCTGGAAATCGGACGAATCAACACACGAAGCAGTCAAAGTGAAGGGTGGTGGGGGCTCTATATGGACCAGGACCGATCCACCATGTATCTGGCATCTCAAGCACCGAACGAACGACAGTGGCATGTTCACCTGACATCCGACCGCTTAGATTTCGAAAAAGATCAATGGTATGAGATTGAACTTAATTATGGTCCAAAGACAGTTTTTGCATACGGGGTTAACACCCCTCAAAATGCTCAAACATTCGCGAATTCCTTCCTGTACATTAACGGAATACAACGAGGATCCGGCCCCGGAATAGATCCCATTACGCTTCCGGGGCCTGAAGCGTTGGCGAAAGGATTTGCCGTTGGCAGTCAACTCGATGGAGCATTGAATGTGGATGCCACTATTGAAGAACTTACGTGCTATAATTTCCCCCAGAATATTTGGAATAAAGTCGTCGTCCAGGATCGATCATGGGCTGCTGAAACATCCCTTTCACCACCAATGGTTCGCCTCTCAAGGATCAATAGAGCTTCAGCAAAAGGGCTCAACTCTGTTTACATAGAGCGGAGAAGATTAGGGGAATATGAGTGGCGTATCTTGGAAGAGAACTATACAGAGGCTTCCTGGATAGATGATGATATTAAAGAAGGGGGCATTTATGAATACCGATTACGCGATACGGATTTCGACAATGCAGATTTCCGCAGAGTTACACTGACAGTAGGCATTAATTTGCAGCCTGTACATTTCAGGGGGAATGTCATTTTAGTCTCTGAGGCTGGTTTACCTCAGTCATTGGACTTAGATTACGAGCAATTCAAATCAGACCTGACGGGAGATGGCTGGCACCTGATTGAATTGGTTGCGCAAAGCCATAACGAAACCAACTGGCTGCAAAATGCCACGGAAATTCACCGTATCCGTGCAGAGGCAAGGGCTGTGTACGAGAGAGCTCCGGAGTACCCGAACGTCATGTTGCTTCTAGGGCATGTCCCCGTTCCTCGCTCAGGTCTGGAGGCGTTTGATGGGCATGAAAACCACCGGGGCGCCTGGGCCGCTGATAGTTATTACGGGAGTTTCGATGACGATTTTTGGACCGATAAAGCAACTCGCCTTTCACGGGCAAACCCGCGCCTGGAAAACCGACCTAACGATAAAAAATGGGACCCCGATTACCTTCCGCGGGTTATTGAAATTCCGGTTGGTCGTATTGACTTTTCAAATCTTCACTCGTTCGGAGAGTCTGATTTCCTTGATCTCAGCGATGAAAAACCTTGGACACTTGAAGTCGCATTAACCCGCCAATACCTGCAAAAAAACCACCGTTACAGGCACGGTCTGACTCCTGTGGAGAAACGCATAAGTTACTTCAATGGCCTGGGTTTCCTGCCTTTGAACAACGGGGAGTTCCAAGCCGTCAATTTGGCTTCATCTTTATTTGGTTTGGGCGAAGCACATGCCGTTGCGTCACGCCCCCTGTATGAAAATGTGCCCGTCATGTTTGGCTATCACGAAATGCGTGCATCACCTTTCGGCATCCAATTAGGCTGGGAATATGGGCGCGCCTCCAACACCTACAACCATTACACCTGGCATTTGAATCAAGCACAAAACGAACCATCAATCCTGTTCTACATGATGTTTGGATCCTGGTTTGGTGACTGGAACCTGACTGATGAAAACTGGCTGCGTGGTGTCCTGGCAACACCTAACTATGGCTTGATATCCGCTTACTACCCAAAATTCTGGAAACTGCAGAAAATGGCACTGGGTGCTCCCTTCGCTGTGGCCATGCTTGAAATGGGTGATTTAACGGACAATTACAGAGAAGCACCTCGAATGCTGAGCATCATGGGCGACCCTACACTGAGAATTCATACTCTGACACCACCTCGCGCGGTCACTGCGAGACTTGTCAATAATCAGATCGCGTTGAATTGGGAGGGCTCGACTGAGGAAGGATGCCGCTATTTCATCTACCGCAGGCATCCGGCAGAGGGATATCAATTACTGAACGACACACCAACAGAAGCGACTTCTTTCGTGGATGATAATCCTTGGTTCGTGGAGCCGAAATACATGGTGCGTGCGATGAAACCTCAATCAAGCGGAAGTGGAAGCTACCGTAATTTAAGTCAAGCTGCCTATTCAAACATGGAGTAATCAAGGTGCAAGAAATGCCACTTTACTGCGATCATCGCGGCATTCTTTGATCAATTTTTGATACGTTTGTCGTGCGTGATCATATGCACTCAGTGCCTCCTGCATTTCATTTTTTGCAATGAATCGCTCTTTATTTTTCCAGCATTGATTCACCCCGGCCAAACACCATTCAGCGCTTCGGCGACTTGCTCGAATGGGTTTGTCATCGACAATCACAAAAACGGGGTTGGTGTGTGCACTTGGCAGGATTCGAACAGCGATCCAGCTACTGAACTGAACTGGCACATTGAATTCCAAATCATTCAACTTGCCATCAGCAACAATATCCTGCCGCGCAACAGGATAACCGTTGACGATCAATTCAACCGGGACCGTTCTGGTGTCACCAATTCGAGCGCGCTCAACATGCCAATAAGGTTTCTGCTGATAAGGTCGGTCCCTGAGGCTTGGATTTATCTGCTCGTCAAGGCGTGCTGCAGCACGCACTTTGACAGAAACCTCTTTTCCCGTATCCAACTTCAATTCACTACCCAATTCGCCCATGGCACGGTTTTCCACTTTGAAATCCATTAAATGACTAAGGCCGTCACTCACATAGTTTTTCCCTTCACGAATTCCTTCACACCAAGCTTCGTAATTTAACTGACCTTCAAGTTTGACATAACTTCGCCCCAAACCAACGCGCTCACCGTAAATGCATGGAAAGTCCGTCTCACCGCTGATACGAGTACGATAACCGACATTCAATGTGTGATACCAGATATTCAACTCCCAGGCATAAGGCGTATCTACCGTGGAAATAAAATCCACCGCTGGCACTAAACGCCCATCAGGATCAGGAACCTGATGAGTAACATCAACGATGTATTCATTGGCACCGATGCCATTGAACGGTGGCACTTCGTAATTAGGCAAAGCAGCGCCCGCCACTTCAAGACCCCAACCTGAATGAGCAGGGCCCACCAAAGCACCTTGGGTTTTGGCCCATCGGAGTGTGTTCAAACAAAGCGTTGGCCAATGATGCTTGGAATCACCTCCGGGATAAATCTGTTCCTTCAGGCGCAGTAAACACAGATGACCCGATTGGTGCGACCCGAAACCCGAAACCTCAACATCATAGCGGAGTAGATAGGGATAATGTGAAACCGCATCGTCTTCTCCGGTAAAAAATTGTTTCTGGTAATCAAAACAGGGCCCCCAGGTCAAGTTCGCCCCCACTTTCAAATCTTCTCCCAGAATATGACGCAGCATGTCAGGCGCATGCACACCCTCAGTGGGATCTGTGTAATGTGCGCACCCGGCAGCATGAATATGGTGATCACCGCTCCAATAACCAAAAAGTGAGGGGTCAATCCATCGCTGGACTGAAAAATGCAAATCACGTGTCTTTTCAGTGACCTTCACAATCCGCTTGCTCGGAATTGATTCTGGCCCGCGAGCAAATTTTATTTCATAGGTACCGGACGGTAACAGGAGCTTCTCGCCATCATTCCGATAAATCTGGGGATGAAAGGAAAAATCAGGAGCAAGGCGTTTGGCTTGAGAAGGATAAACACGCCCGAGAGCATCACGAATTTCAAACGTTCCTGTCGTGGGTTGCCCTTCTTCGTCTTTGACTTTGAGCGTAATTTCAACTGCCGGACGACAGGTAAACAAAATATCAATTTCATTTCGAAACCCGATGTCCTGTGTCCCCTGCCCCACATTGAATCCCATCCTTGCTTCACGCTTGCCTGCATCGCGGCTGTAAAGCTGAACCAATCTGTACTCAAGCTCCAAACCTGACAGGGTTTTGGTCAGGGGCTGCGCGTCGAATGTCTGAACCTCCAGCCAGCGATCGTCAACCGCTTCTGCGGGTGAGTTATGAAGCCGAGCAGCATTGGGGCTCTGAGTCTTCAATGCTGCTGTGACTCCAGCCTGATTATTGACTTTCACGAGGAACTGAGTCCATCCGTGCTGCATGAGGTAGGGATCTGCGGGTCCCTGGGCTACTTTCACTCGCATCTCGGGATTGATATTGACCAAGTAAAGACAGTGCTGGTCTAGGATCGCTTGAATCTGACTGGAACCATATTCTGGATCCTTTGCCTTCATGGCAGATTCGATGGCGTTTTTTTCTGTAGTGGAAAATGGAACACCCAGATAGTCAGTCGCTTCAATCAACCTCCTGACCTGAGCTCTCAGTGGTTGCCATGCCACACCCGGGATCACAGGTAATTCCGCAGAAACCACGGAGAAGGCTGGGATTGTCAGTGATAAGAAAAGCATCCAGACAAGAACGCTACTTCGGGAGAAAAAACATTGATTCCGCATGGTAATTTGGTTCGGATTAGGTTGGTGATGTTATCAGGAAATGGGGGATTGTCATGAGTTTTTTTGAGTTGCACGAGGGTATGACACATCCCTTGCGGCACCCCTTTTCTCTCGATGCCAGTATAAGCAGCCCTTGTATCCGGACTCAAATGGGGTTATCGGTGTGCTCTGAATGGATACGAGATTTAGATCTGCAACATTGATATTGGCAATACACGGTTCTACCGAGGACACTCGGCCTGAGGAGGCCGGAAACAGCCTTGCCGCTTCTATTCGTAGCAAGGGCATCTTTGGTGAGGTTAAAGCTGCTTTTCACAAACACACTCCGTTACTTCTGGATTCATTGACTCAAGCAAATGAAAAGCTGGTCATCATCGTCCCCATGCTGATGAGCAAAGGGTATTTCACTGAAAAAGTTTTTCCCGACGCCTTCCAACTGCAGGCAACACCCGATGTGGCCTTTCCTTGGGTTTCTATATTTGAAGACAAAAAAGTTATTTACGCAGGACCTATAGGACTTCATCCAGGTATGGAAAGCCTGGTGCTCGAATCCGCAGATCGAGTACTGAAAGAGCATCCATTCCCCATCAAAGTCCCTTTATCCAATGCATCCATTGCACTGATCGGACACGGAACCTCGCGTCATGCTAAATCACGCGAATCAGTGGATAAATTAGCTGGAAAGTTGGCTATGGACTCAGAAAAATGCCAAGGGGTTCGCACTTTTTTTATCGAAGAGGAACCCGCCATTGAAGCGATCTATGAATGGAACACTCCCAGCGAAAACGTCGTCGTTGTGCCTTTCATGCTCGCGGATGGACCGCATGCAGCGCAGGATATTCCTGTTGCGCTCGGACAAACGGAAAAAGAATTGAAACGTAGTCTCAAGCAAGGAACCTCGACTTGGCGTAACCCAACAGAACGTCACGGAAAACGCATCTGGATCAGCACCCCTGTAGGTTTATCTCCGCTTTTGCCCGATCTGATATTGGAATACGTTTCCAATGAAATCTCAGGGATTTTGATGGATTGATTCGTTCTTTGAATCCATATAGTCTTTGGGGTGCGTGGGGGATTTCTTTGACGAATACTGCAAATCACCCTGCCAGCAGGACGATGGAGTGGAACAAAGTTAGTTTATTGGGATTAGGCCTCTTGGGAGGCTCTCTTGGAAAATCACTGATCGCCGGCAACCATGCAAAAAGGGTCGCCGGTTTTGTGCGTCGTAATGAACGCATTCATGAAGCACTCCATGCCGGAGTGGCCCACGAGGCTTCCATGAATCTGGAAGAAGTGGTCAGGGACGCAGATCTGGTGGTGCTCTGCACTCCGGTGTTGAAAATGCTGCCTGTCACCGAGGCAATGCAAAGCTACTTGAAGCCCGGGGCACTTGTCACGGACGTCGGGAGTGTCAAAGGCCCTCTAGTTCAATTACTTGAACCTTTAATTGCAAAAGCAAACGCCACTTATATTGGCTCACACCCTATGGCCGGCAGTGAGCAGCAGGGGCTTGCGCACGCCAGATCCGATCTTTTCCAGGGTGCTACCTGCGTGGTTACTCCAACACAAAATTCACCCGAGAAGGCCATCGGAAAAATTCAACATCTGTGGAGACAAGTAGAAGGTATCCCCGAACTCATGGACGCGAAAGAACATGACATCAGGGTAGCACGTTGCAGTCATTTACCCCACGTGACTGCAACCATGTTGGCGGACTGGATTCTGGCCCCGGAACACGGCGATCAGCAGGCCAAGCTCTGCAGCACTGGATTCAAAGACACCACGCGTGTCGCATCCGGTTCACCCGAGATGTGGTGCGACATTCTGGCATCCAATAAGATCGCACTTTTAAATTCATTGGATTCTTTCGAGGAACAGTGCCAAAAAGTCAGAAAATGGATCCATGAAGAGGACGATGCCGCACTCTATCAATGGCTGAAAGAGGGTAAATCCAAACGCGATTCCTGGCTGAAAACTTTCAATAAACGCAGACTCGACCAGGATGTGAAATAACAGGTTATCCAAACCACTTCCACCCATTCTTCATTACTGTTATGCCACTACCTGAAGCCATCCTACTTCACCCGATACAAACACCTGCGAAAGTCAGGTTAGGCGTACCTGGATCAAAAAGCATCACGAACCGCGCCTTGATTCTCGCCGCCCTCAGTCATGGAACAAGGACCCTTGAAGGCGCTTTGTGGAGCGAGGACACGCAGGTCATGGTCGATTGCCTTCGTAAAATTGGATTTGAGATCAACATTTCAGAGGATTCGAGTGACGAAGCCAACCGCCGAATCCAAGTTCACGGCTCAGGGGGTCGTTTACCATCTCAAGCATGTTTGAGCAAACCACTGGACTTACATGTGGGAAATGCTGGAACAGCCGCCCGTTTTCTTCTGGCAATGACTTGTCTGGGCCATGGTCAATACCGGTTATCCGGTGTGGACAGAATGCATGAACGTCCACAGAAGGAGCTGATCATGGCACTGAGAGAACTTGGATATCAGATTGTTTCCGAAAACGGAAATCTACCAGCAATCGTTCATGGTCAGGGTCCCAGACCTGGTAGATCATGCACGGTTTCCATGCGGGAAAGCTCTCAGTTTGCCTCTGCCCTGTTACTATCCGCCAAAGCAGGCGGATGGGACATCAACACTCCGTTGGAACAATCAGAACACGCACCTTACGTGGAAATGACTCGATCCATGATTGAATCATTTCCACAAAATGAAGGTGCGGCCTGTCAAATCGAACCGGACGCATCGGGCGGAAGTTATTTTTGGGCGATCAAACACTTGATGAGCAAGCACGGAAACAATCCCTCTGAAAATATTCAAATCACTCATTGGCCTCAAACCGATTGGCAGATTGATACAGAATTCCCCAAGTTCCTGCCATTGCCGCCACAGATTTCGCGTGAGCAAGACCTAGGTGACAGCATCATGACATCTATTGTGATGGCTCCATGGTCGTTTCATTCAACCACTTTTTCTGAGTTGGGGCGCCTGCGTGTTCAGGAATGTGAACGTGTTAAAGCACTGAAAACAGAACTTACCAAGTGCGGCGCTCAAGTAGAAGAGCATGGGGACACACTCAAGATTCACCCAGGTCGACTGCACGGGGCCAGTATTGATACTTATAATGACCATCGTATGGCGATGTGCTTTGCAGTTGTCGGGACTCAAATACCCGGCATCGTCATTAAAAACCCTGCTTGTGTGAAAAAAACTTTTCCAAATTTCTTTCAAAAGTTAGCTTCTCCAGCCCCGGAAGGACTGAGCATGAAGATTTGTAACGCTTCAACCGGGGAGTTACTGAGTCCGAACGATTTGATTGCCTAAAAGAACCCATGAAGAAAACATCCCCCAATGTGATTGCCATCGATGGCACAAGCGCAAGCGGCAAGAGCACCAATGCAAAACTTGTCGCCAGTAAATTGGGTTTTACTTATGTGGATACCGGCGCCATGTTCCGCACCTTGGCTTGGTATTGCCTTAAATCTCGCGTCGACATCCACGATCCGAAAGCCGTGGCTCAACTCTGTAAAAAGTGGAAAACCAAATTGATGTGTATTGAGGGCAAGGTCAGATTGCTGGTAGATGGATATTTTCCAGAGTCAGAGATTCGGACTGCGGAAACAAGCGCAGCCGTCCCTCATGTCGCCGCAGTGCCGAAAGTGAGAGAATGGATGAAGCTCAAACAGCGCGATTGTATCGATTTTGGTTCTCTCGTGATGGAGGGACGTGATATCGGTACTCAAATTTTCCCTGAAACCGAACATAAGTTTTATCTGGATGCCAATCTGGCAGAACGTTCCAAACGACGTGAAGCCGAAGGTGTGCAGGAAGATCTTGCCAAACGTGATCAAAGAGACAGCCAGCGATCCACCGCTCCCCTGATGGTCCCTCTGGGAGCGCTGGTGGTGAATACATCCGGCTTGTCACCTGAAGAATCCAGCCGGCTGATCATTGATGCCATCACTGAAAAAGCTCCTGATATTAAAGAAGCTTGCAAAAACCAGGCGCGATAATGAAGTTCGCGATCAAGCATTAAGCAACGATTAAGATGGATAGAAAATGCGGTTCGGTTATTTTTTATTTTGGTGTGCTTTTCGAGCAATGTTCAAGGTCCTCTTTGATTGCCGGATATATCACGCAGAGCGTGTTCCACTGAGTGGACCGGTTCTGCTTGCAGCCAACCATGCCAGTTTCATGGACCCTCCCTTGATTGGCTCCTGTCTAAATCGCGAAACACATTACCTGGCACGCAACACTTTATTTCGTTTCCCAATATTCAGAAACATACTGGATTACATTAATGTCATTCCCGTTGATCGCAATGGAAGAAGCCCAAAAGGACTCAGGGCAGTAACAAATAGCCTGAAAAAAAACCATTCTGTGATCCTGTTTCCAGAAGGAACCCGAAGCCATGACGGCAAATTGCAGCGAGCAAAATCGGGTGTCGGGTTATTGGCCATAAAATCCGAGGCTCCTGTCGTGCCAATCCGCGTATTTGGAACTTTCGAGTCTTATGGGCGCCACCTCAAGTGGCCAAGACCAAAGCGTTTGCACATCAAAATGGGAAATCCTATGTGGCTTAATGATTTAAGAAACGAAGCAAGAACCGCAGATAAAGAACGAACGAAGCAAATTTACCAGGAAGCAGCGGATCAAATCATGACTGCTATCGATAAGCTGACACCTAACGCAGATTGCAAAACTTTCGGAAATTAATGCAGCGTGGGTTGTCGCTTGCTTCCATTTCTTCTCACAGGCAGGATTCCTAAAAATATGTCCGACAAAAATAAAAAATTCATCCATCTGACATCACATGCACACGAGCTATCCTGGAAAACGGAAGTCATCGGTGAGGCAGATACATGGATTTGCCTGAACAAGCAAACACACCTCGGAACGGAACATGACCACCATCATCAAGATCGTCCACACATGCAGGCAATTGTTGAGCAGGACATCAAGCGGCAGGCTGGATGGATGCGTGAGCGTGGTATCGACTATTTGAAACCAGCAAACATCCTGGACTTTGAAACGACAGGAGCCAGCTTGTGGGGCAAAAATGAATCTGGCGCGCTAGCCTTGAAAGATTGTATCCATTCCGAAAAGACTAATCGTTTCTTCCATGCCCTTGTTCACGGCAGCCCTGAAGAGGAACAATTCGAAGTCGACCTCAAGCTCACGCCTCATCGTTTTCAACCCTGGATCATGAAGGCGAGCAAAGAAGGTAAAAAAACCGTCACTCAGTTTGAAGTTCTGGAGAAATTCCAGGGCTACACTCTATTAAAATGTATTCCCGTCACAGAGCGCTACCATCAGGTCCGGGCGCACCTGGGATGCAGACAGCTTCCAGTTGTAGGAGATGCAATTTACGGAGGAGGTTTGTTGATGCTGTCGGAAATGAAACGTAATTACCGCCAAAGGAAAGATCGCCCCGAACGCCCACTGCTGGACCGGGCCGCCATCCATTTGACAGAATTACATTTCCCTGACCCCATTTCAGGTGAAGATCAGAAAATCCAGGCCCCCATGCAGCATGATTGGGAAGTCGCTTTCAAATACCTTCGAAAATACGCCACTGGCAATTGATCCAACACACTTCTCAGAGTCGAAAAAACGCTTTGGCATTATACGAAAGTATTTTCTGTCCAAGCTGAAGTGCTTGCTCCGCTTGCAGGTAACCGTTGGACACTTTTTCATCCAGAACTTCGATCAACAAACTTCTGAAGCTTTGCATGGTTCCAACCGTTTCTTCAACGTGCCAATTGTCACCACCTAACATTATCCTTCCCTCGTCCGGCAATATCTCAATGGCTTCGTGCAACGCGAGTTTAAAATGTGAGGGGCTCAGCAGCCAGGACCAGGTAAGATCAATCCAGATATTCCGATAAACAAAGGCCATACCAAGCAGATCACGGCTCCAGGGATATGCCAGGTGCATCAGCAGGAATCGTGTACCAGGATGGCGTTCAATCAACCCCGCCACATGCATGGGATGTGAACTTCGTATGAGAGCCGTTCCTAGATGCATCTGCATGGGAATGTCCATTTCTGCCCCAAGGTGACAAATAAAATCCACCACATAATCTCCAAAAGCTTGTTTTTCCTCTTCACTTGGATGACTTTTTCCCCAGGCACGCTTGGCTAGTAATTTATTTGGCACCTGAAATTCAATATTGCGATCATAGGCTAGCGCATTCTTGAAGGCTACTTGCCCGCGTGATTTCATTTGCCCAGCCAATCCACGAATGGCTTCCAGATAATCTTCGAAAGATTCAGGGTGAAAACCGGCTTTACTCAAAATAGCAGCTGCCGAATTCCCATTATGATCCTTAGATTTCGAATGCCACCCCAAAGCAAAAGCATTTATCCTGACCACAGATTGATACTGCGATCCCAGAGATTCCCGGGCATTCAGCATTGGATTCGTATAATCATCCGTGATCACCTGAGTCACATTAGACAGGAAAAGAGATTTTGATTGAAAACCAATTTGAATGCGGCTTGCGGTGACACGTGCATTCACTGATTCCCAATTGCCTTCATCTATCCAGATCCAATCAGAATTTCCATGAAGTGCAAGGATCCCTTGAGTCAGGTTCCGAACAAAATTGTTGGAACCCCGCTCCACCAGATAGGGCCTCAGGTCATCCCAACCGAAAGGTTTCAATGTGGGTCTCAATGAGGATTCCTCGTGGGGTTCACTTGGCAATGGATAGGGTCTTTTCACCGTCCATCCCGCGTAGCTTTGTTGAAATAATGCTAAAAGATTTGTCTTGGATGACAAATATACTTCAGGGATGTGATGTTCATGTACATCCAGTATAGGTGCGTTTCGCAACGATTCATGCCATGACTCCTTGGAATGCATCATCGAGTGTAAAAATAAAACTTACCACCGCTAGTTCAACGATAAACAGCTTTGTATGCTTCAGTTTTTGAATTTGAAGATCTGTGAAACAGTTCTCACATACATGGAATCCTCATCAAACGCAGGTGTTGAATGGGTTTTTGTATCGAGATCAATGCGGTTCAGTATCTCAAATTGATCACTGGCTGCAGTCACTACAATTTCGCCCGTAGTTGACACGCAGGCGATTTCGCTTCCATTGGATACAGGGGACCCAAAATACCTTCCACGAACGCGCTCCTGATAATGGATCTTACCACTTTCCGGGTTGGCACATGTCAGGATACCTCCATCACTCCAGAAAAAAGCCAGACCATCGACGGCGATAGGCGTAGGAACATAATTCGCGGAACGCTTGATTGTATAGGCAAGCTTAGGTTTTGCCTGTGGAGCGCCTGCAGGAGGATCGATCGCAACGACGAAATTACCACCACCACCACTACCACAGGAACCAAAAATCCGGCCTCCGGCAACGATTGGAGAGCTACAACTGCGCTTATCAAAGGCATCGGCATAAGACCAAAGAACTTTTCCATTGTCTGGATCAAGACCGCTGACACCATCGGCTGCGCTATTAACAATTAATTGATCTTTCCCATCAGGTCTGCGGTAGACACAAGGTGTCGAATAGGCAGCTTTATCACTTCGTCTTTTTGTTTTCCAGATGGTACTCCCACTTGTTTTATCCAAAGCAACGATGAAACTCTGCCCCAGCTGATCATTTGCGATGATTAATTTATCTTGATATAGAACAGGAGAAACGCCCACACCGTGTTGACTTCTAAAGGGCCCCAGGTCCTTCTTCCACAACCATTCTCCAGCATGATCCAATGCAGCAACAAAGTAATGCTTGGGTGTGGCCCAGGATAGATAAACCCGATCTTTATCAACCGTGGCTGAAGGCGAGGCAAAGCTGTTGAAGTCATGCTTTGAAAACGTCTGATAGGCCATTTCACGACTCCAGCTGATATTGCCAGTTTCTCGATGAATGGAAAGCATATGAAAATTGGATGAATCTTCATTCATGCAAGTCAGGTAGAGAAAGCCCCCCCAAATCACTGGCGAAGAATGCCCTTTACCGGGAAGATCTAATTTCCATGCGATATCGCCTTTTTGAAGGTCTCTTAGCTTGATAGTTGAATCTGCGATACCTGTTCCATTGGGGCCACGAAAACGATTCCAATATTCTGCCGCAGAAGAAAAAAGAGGTGTCAATATACAGAGAAAAATGCACACCCAATGAAGGAGGTAAGTCTTACGTGTTTGCATTGGCTTCATGGTGGATAATAGTCGCTACCTTGAGCTGAGAATCAAGGTAAAACCGATCGATTAGACCCACTTGAGCAATCCTTCTTGTACCCAGTTTGGACAATTGGCAGCGCAGATATCAACCATTCAGAATTTCAATGAAGAAAGCGTCAGAGACCAAACCTGGATCCGGATTTGCCGATAACCCTTGGTTTTCTGTCACTGCCATGAGCTTCGTATCATCTTAAGGAATCTCGCCAAGAACTTCTCACTGGTAATTGAGGTGAGAAGTTTTGGGGGATCAATCCCCCACATTGAAAAGATCACGTCATGAAATGCCGCTGCAATTAATGGTGTGCTCAAATTGATGTGTAAACGCGTTGGGGAATTTTTACGGCAGATCATAAACAGCGCTGAAACTACCCAACCGAAGGCACTCGTTGTAATCGGGAGAAAAGCAACTAGGATGGTTTTTCCGCTGAAGGTGATTCAACATCGTTGAGCTGAGCCCCCACTTGTTCACCGGCTATCATGGCATCACGGATTTGACCTGCCAGATCATTCATATGCCCGGGTGAATGAGGAATCATGATGGTATTCGTTCTGGATTGGTTCCCCAAATCCTTCAGGGTATCGAAATACTGGGTCATCAACACCATGTTCATGACATCAGCAGCACTGGCTGAACGGATGGTCTTTTGAAATTCGTCCACGGATTCCCTCAACCCTTCAACAATCGCCCGCCTCTGATCCGCAATGCCTTTACCCGAGAGGGCTTTGCTTTCGGCTTCAGCTTCGGCTGCCTTGACACTCAAAATCTTGTCTGCCTCGCCTTTTTCAGTCGCTGCGACTCTGAGGCGTGTGGCCGCGTTGATTTCGTTCATGGCTGCCTTGACCTTGGCATCAGGATCAATGTCAGTCACAAGTGCTTTCAAGATACCATACCCAAAATCATCCATCACCTGCTGAAGTTCGTTTTTCACGACATCGGCAATTTCATCTTTCTTCTCAAAAACATCGTCCAGACGAATCCGGGGCACCCGCGCGCGTACCACATCAAAGACAAACGATTTAATCTGCCGTTCGGGATGTTCAAGTCTATAAAAGGCCTCGTAAATTTTTTCTGGAAGTACGTAAAATTGCACAGAAACAAGCACTTTTACAAAAACATTATCAGCGGTCTTGGTCTCAACCTCGACATCTAGTTGGCGCACTCGCAGGTTGACATATCCAGCAACTCGCTCAAGGAAAGGAATCAGGAAATTTAGACCGGGGTCGGCAATGCGCGTGAATTTACCAAATCGAGTGACAACGCCCGCTGTTTGCTGTTTGACAGTAAAAAATGGAATAATCATAAGTACTCATTCTGTGTGAAGCTGTATGGCAAGTTTGAATCCTTTCACAATTACAGCAATTATAAAAAGAAGATCAGATTGTAACCCAATATTATAAAGACCATGATGGAAAAGGTGATTAAAGAATAGCCATGCAACCCAATGTCCTCCTTACAGAAGTGAGGGATAATTTCAGATTAGGGGGCGGTCTTGATTGACTTGTTATCAAATTCTAGGACTGACATGGATTTATCACGAAGATTTCGGATTCTCAAACCTTTCAGATACCAGACGCCCTCAATCTTTTCTACTCCAGCGACCTCAAACACTTTCATTTTGCGATCGTTGATATCGAATGCTTCAGCATAGACGATGCCTCCATTTTCAATTGAAATCCATGATCGAACCTTGTAATAGCCGCTTAAAGATCGCGTGGGTCGCGAGCTTTCGAGCAGCTTGCAAGCAACTCCCTTGCGTCGTTTGATTTTGGACTGGAAAATACGTTGATCTGGCCAGTGTAGAAAATCCAATCCCAAGTCAACGATCCAAAAGTCGCTCTCGCCTATGGATGCCATTGCCTGCTCGGAGTTCAGGTTCCGGAAGTCGTCAGGGGCTGTGGGTAATTGCCGTGAAACCGCTAGTTTGTAACTGGGAGAAGCACCAGCAGAATGATTGATCCAGAGCCATTCGCTCTCAGCGTTGGAATCTTTGCTGATCTGAAACAAATCTCTCCAACCATTTTCGAATTGTTCTGTGTGCTTTTGAACGTAATGCTCGATTCGAGTTCCATCACGTTTTCTTATTTTGAACGTTGCAGTAATCGGTCCGGGAATACCTAGTTGAACCAATCGCAGTTCCTTTGCTAAAGCCTGTCCTTCACGAATGGGATCAGCACGCAAAGAGGTAAGACAAGCAAGGAAACCAGCAAACAAAAGACCTAAAAGAACAAGACTCCACTTTTTCATTTGCAACCTTTTTTGAAGTAAGACAGAAATTCAATTCCGTTTTGCATTATTCCCGAACATGACGGGTAACATCTCTTCGACGTGACGCACCCAGTGAATCTTCAATTTCTTTTGGACTTCAGCTGGTGCCTCAATCCAATCCTTTTTGTTTGCCTCGGGCAGTATAATCTCTTTGATCCCAGATCTGGCGGCAGCCAGAAGTTTTTCCTTGATACCACCCACAGGCAACACTCTGCCTCTCAAACTTATTTCACCTGTCATCGCCATGCGCGATGAAATGAGTGTTTGAGTAAACAAGGATGCAAGCGCAGCAAAGATCGCAATGCCAGCACTTGGTCCATCTTTAGGAGTAGCACCGGCAGGTACGTGAATGTGAATGTCCAGATTCTCTATGCTGGGAAGAGCCAGCCCCATCGACTTAGCTTGGCTTCTGAGGTGCGTCAGCGCAGCTTGAGCGCTTTCTTTCATGACCTCGCCCAACGAGCCTGTCAGTATTAGTTTTCCTTTGCCCGGTAAGGAAGTTGCCTCGACAAAGAGAATTTCTCCCCCGCTGGGTGTCCACCCCAAGCCAACCGCGATACCACTGTCTTCGATTGTTTCGTGATCCGGGGCTGGATGCTTGGGTTGCCCCAGTTGTGTTTGAATCCATGCTTCGGATATCGTTATCTTTCCTTGGCGATCAGGAGATTCAAGTTGCTCTCTTGCGGCTTTGCGCAAGGTCGATGCAATGGTCCTCTCCAGTTGTCTGACACCTGCTTCACGGGTGTATAGATCGACCAACATACGTATGCTGGCGGATGGAAGTTTGATCTGGCGAGTTTTAAGACCATGATCTTTGAGTAATCTGGGGAGAAGATGCCGTCTCGTGATTTTTATTTTCTCAGCCGTCGTGTAACTGGGAAGTTCAATCACCTCCAGACGATCACGTAGAGCAGGATGAACAGGGTCGAGCCAATTGGCAGTCGTGATGAAAAGAATTTCACTCAGATCAAACGGTAATTCCAGATAATGGTCACTGAAGTGTTTGTTTTGCTGAGGGTCCAACACCTCTAAGAGCGCAGAAGCAGGGTCACCTCTGAAATCGGAACCCAACTTATCGATCTCATCGAGCAAGATAACGGGATTCTTGACTTTCAGTCGCTTCAAGGTCTGGAGTATGCGACCGGGCATGGATCCAACATAAGTTCGACGGTGCCCCCGTATTTCACCTTCATCGCGTACTCCACCAAGTGAAATGCGTGCAAACGGGCGACCCAAAGCTTCGGCGATACTTCGCCCCATGGATGTTTTGCCTACCCCCGGCGGCCCTACCAAACATAGGATCGGACCACGCACGGGATTTTGAAGTTTCATCACGGCAAGGTGCTCCAACAAGCGGTTCTTGACCTGCTTGAGTCCAAAATGCTGAGCGTCCAGAATCCGGGATGCCTCCTGTAGATCCAATTGGTCTTTTACCGATTGACTCCACGGCAATGATGCCAGCCATTCAACGTAATGCCGGGCTACCGTATATTCGGGCAATGATGTGGGAATGGTTTTCAGTCGATCAAGCTCCTTAAGTGCAATTTCCTGAGTATCGGCAGGCATCCCACTTTCCTCAATGAGAGCCTTTAAAACTGCCATTTCCCTGCCGGCCGAATCATCTTCACCTAATTCACGCTGAATGACCCGAAGTTGTTCCCGCAGGTAGTAGTCCCGCTGACTCTTGGAAACAGAAGCTGTTACTTCCTTCTGGATACGCGCCCCTATCGATTGAAGCTCCAGCTCATGCTTGAGTAGAGGCAGTAGAATCTTGAGTCTTTCTGTGACGACATGAGCACTCAAAAGCTTTTGATGATCAGCAAGACCAAGATTGAGGTTGGCCCCTATGAGGTCAGATAGTTTCTCCGGATCTTCCGTATTCAGATTCGAGGACTTAACCTGATCGGTGAGCGTCGGAGATTTTTCAAGTATGGCTTCAAACAGTTTCTTGGCACTCCTGACAAGCGCCTTGGCCTCTAAGCTTGCTTCGGCAGGCTCATGAAAATACTCCACATTGGCAAGCAAGTAGGGATCAGTTTGCTTAAAATCGAGTAAACGGATTCGTTTCAGACCCTCAATCAGGATCCTGACTGAATTGTTGGACTGCTTCACCATTTTTTGAACTCGAGCCATGCAGCCGTAAGGGTGCAAGTCCTTGGGCTCTGGTTCTTCGACATCTGGTGTTGTTTGAAGCACCAAGCCGATGAGTCGATTGCCCGAAACAACATCGTCTACCAAACCTGAGCTTGGCGCGGATTCAATCAACAAGGGCGCAACCATGCCCGGAAAAATCACAATGTCTGATAAGCCAAGGATCGGAAGCTGCTCTGGAAGTGTTGCCTTAGGGCGCTTTTGAGGGTCTTCTACTGCTTTTGTAGAAGCCTTGATCTTAAGAATGTCTATGATGTCCTGATCCAAATGCATGCCGCTTGAGGGCAGGAAGAAAATTATACGACGACTCCCTCGCCTATCGTGGGTTGAAGGTATCCGATCTTGGCTCGACTTGACGAGGGAAAAGTCGATATTTCGATGTAAATGGAATTTTAGAGCAATTCTGAGGTATTTTTTTCAAGTCAGGCTTTGCACATCGTCAGAGAACCGTATAGTCAGTTGTCTTTGGAATAGTATGATACAGGATACAGACGATTTAAGAATACAATCATTACACCCGCTACTTTCGCCCGCCATTCTTAAGGAGGAGATTCCCCTTTCGGAAAAAGCTTCAGTGGTTGTTTCAAATGCCAGAATTGAGGCGGAGCAGATTGTGCGCGGTCAAAGTGACCGACTACTGGTGATCGTTGGCCCTTGCTCAATTCATGACACCGAAGCAGCGATGGAATACGCGGAACATCTCAAGGAATCCTGCGATCGGTTTCGTGATGACCTGTGTATCCTCATGCGTGTTTATTTTGAAAAACCCAGAACAACCGTTGGTTGGAAGGGATTGATCAATGACCCCAATATCGATAATAGTTTTAAGATTAACCAAGGACTCAGGCAAGGAAGACAGCTTTTGCAGAATCTGGCCGGAATGGGCATTCCTGCGGCCACAGAATTTCTGGACACAATCGTACCTCAGTTTATTGCGGATCTGATTGCATGGGGAGCCATAGGGGCTCGTACTACTGAAAGTCAGGTCCATCGTGAGTTGGCTTCGGGCTTATCGATGCCCGTTGGCTTTAAAAACGGCACTGACGGCAATGTCCAGATAGCTATCGATGCAGTCAGCGCGTCTCGCCAACCTCATCATTTTCTTTCGGTGACAAAACAAGGGATAGCAGCCATCGTGCAAACGAAAGGCAACGATAGCTGCCACTTGATACTTCGAGGATCGAAGGCTGGCCCCAATTACGATGAAGAGAGCATTCAAAAAGTCTGCAAAGCTTTGCAGAAAAGCCAATTGCACCCAGCGGTAATGGTCGATTGCAGCCACGGAAATTCGGCTAAAGATCACCTGAAACAGCCTGGCGTGGCTGAATCCATAGCAAAGCAAATTGCTTCAGGATCTACCCGCATTTCTGGCGTCATGCTCGAGAGCCATTTGGTCGAAGGTAATCAATCCTACAAGCAAGATGGTTCGGCAGTATATGGCAAAAGCATCACTGATGCATGCATGTCATGGAACCAAACGCTACCCGTCCTTGAAAAGCTGGCGGAGGCGGTCAGCAAACGGCGCCAGTCTCAATAACTTCCCTTTAGTTCATCAATGCTGGCAAATCCATCGGCCCCTAAACGGGCCAATGGGTTCACTACTTTGGCACATACAGATGGGACTGGCGAATCTCCTTCGATCGATGCCACTTTGTCATCCAGAAATAAAAGTTTGATCTTTCCCAGCACTAGAGCTTGAGGCCCATCACCAAGCAGGATGATGCTGTGCTTTTCGCAGTAAAAAGCAACAGGAGCTGATTCGACACGCGGAAGAGGTGAGCCATCAAAGGGCACTAGGCCTACTTTTGTGTCCTCGACTTCTGAAACACCATGGTCAAGCGGTCGAGACGATTGAAGCAATGGATCAACATCTTGGATATTTGGAATATGAACCACGAAATGAGAGCGTTCCTCAATATTTAACCAGGTATCTTTTTTTAAACCGCTCTTTTTATGGCCAATGGAGATCGATAGCATTGGCGGACGACTGCATACGGCGTTAAAATACGAAAAAGGCGCTAAATTTAATTTTCCATTTCCATGATCGCTCAAAACCCATGCAATGGGTCTCGGAATAATAGCCTGAGTCATGGTGAAATACGCCTGACTGGATGAGAGTTGATCAAAATCGATTACCATAGTTTGGATGAGACTGGATTATGGGAATAATGCGTAACCTCCATGTGATTACAAGGTTGAACAATATATGCTGCAACAGGCGGAAACACAAAAAAGCCCTTTGGGAATTCCCAAAGGGCTTTGCTGTAAAATTTTAATTTGTTATTGGTTTAAATAAGATCGTTAACACGCTCAGCTGGGTGTTTCGCTGTCTTTACTGCTGTTTGGAAGGGGAGATAAAGAAGTTAAAGGGACGTGTGAAAGTCTCAGTAGGAGGGGTAACGACGCCTTCCGGCAATGCAGCGATCTTGACGCTTACATCGTTGATTACTTCAGGTGCGATGGGCGTGATGCCTCCTGTTGTGGGGTTGAACTGATTACCTCCTCCAATGCGAACGCTTCTGACAACTCCATCTCTGGTGTAAACAAACACACCGTAACCGGCAAGAACGTCAACCCTGTCAGGTGTGGAAATCTGATAACTTGTTTGCTCCTCACCTGCGTCGATACCGATGACGCCGGTAGGAACTTTAACTTCAAACTTGGAAAGTGCTGAGGAAAACTTGTTGACTATACCAAGAATACTCCCGTCACGCAGGTCAATCTGGGTGTCGGATACGATACCAGCACCTGTCTTCTCGATGCTCAAACGGTCCACAACGACAGTCGTGTTGGAATCAACGACCATTGAGCCGATGTTGTTACCAAGTGCCAGAGTGACTTCACCACCCTCGGCAGTGCTAATGACGCTACCAGGAGTCAAGGTTGCACCCTCGGTAATTGCTGCAGCACCGCTGCCGTTGTCAAAAGTAGCACGCCCAGCAACTGAGGTGACAGTTAAAGTAGCTGTTTCGGCGTGTGTTGACACGCAAAGTCCTATGGTGAGCAGCGTAATCGCCGTCAGGAGGAGTTTCGGTTGGATACGAGTATTGTTAATCATATATGCTCCTACAGTGATCGATGTGATTTCGATTTGTTATAATTCTGCAATTTTTTTTGGTAATGTCAATCAGATTCCATGTTACCCACCGTATTTGAGGCAGAGCTGAACGGAAATGCTTACGACTTGGGAAAACTACATTGAGGAAAGTTAGGGATCAAGAAAGTAATGGGGAATAAAAGGTTTGTTAGAAAAAATTAAAAAGAAAGACACGGCTCACTAAAATCTCGGCCGTTATCGGACTTTGCTATTTCCAAAACGGGGTCATGGTAGCTTTCCAGATATTCTCATTTTCTAGTTGAAACCTGTCATGCCAAAGTGGAAATTTGAGTTCCGCCACCTCAAAAATTTAGCAGAATTGAGATAAAACTGTGTTATTGATATTTCCAGAAAGCCCGCAAACCTTTAGTAACCAACTTGAGAAGTTCAATCCAAGTGATCATCACACCCAAAGCTACGAGGAAATATTCGCAAAAAAAAGTTGTCACTTTTGAGAAAATGCAGGAGACTATAACAAATGCGGTCACTGGTCTCTAATGGAACCGGGGGCCTAATTTGTTAATAACTTAGAGGAACTGATATGAAACTTAACAAATGGACAGTCGCACTAGCCGCCGCAGGGCTGGTTAGTTTGGGACAAAACGCACAAGCGGAAGAAGCCGGCAATGCCGTGATGACCGCTTTCTCAAAAACAACCCTTAGCGGGTTTGTGGATACGTCACTTTCGATTTCCGAAAAAGGCGCAGACCAAGCACTGCATGGGCGTGTGCCTTACCAGAGCGGAAATAAAATGAACGGTATTAACCTAGACGTCATTCAGCTTTCATTGGCAAGTCCTTTGGACGAAAGCGATTGGGCGGCTGGCTATGCTGTTGATTTGTTATTTGGCCCTGACGCTTCAGCATACAGTGTTTCAGGCACTGGCGAAGCTGACGATGTAGCTGTCCGCCAAGCCTACGTGAACACACGTGTTCCTGTTGGCAATGGCCTGGACCTTAAAATGGGTGTTTTTGATGCGATCATTGGTTATGAAGGTTTTTCCAACCGCGACAACCCCAACTACAGCCGTAACATGGCTTATAATCTTCAGCCTTTCAACCACACCGGTTTACTGGGCGGCTACCAGATCAACGATCTTGTAAGTGCTCAATTTGGTGTTGCCAACACTGGATCCAATGTTCTCACGGACCGTGCAGCTGATTCCTCTGACATTTCCTACATGGGGTCTGTTGCTGTTGAAGCTCCTGAGAATTTCGGAGTATTGGCTGGTGCGACCGTTTATGTCGGATACATGGAGTTTGGAGGCGGTGGTGACGAGCAACAAAACCTTTACGTCGGATCTACAATACCTACTCCGATTGATGGTTTAGCGCTTGGTGCTGCTTGGGATAATGTTCAAAACATCACCGGTAATGGTGGCGATGCAAACATTCTTGCTGGATATATCTCCTACCAGGCTACTGATAAGATGGCCGTGAACGGCCGCATTGAGTATCTTGATGGTGATCAGGGCGTTCTCTTCAACGCATCAAAAAATGGTGTTGCTGTTGACTCTGAAATGTTGTCCTTGACCGGAACTGTTCAGTATGACCTGTGGGATAATGTCCTTACTCGTGCTGAAGTTCGCTGGGATAGCCAAGAAGATGGTGATGGTCTCTACGGTGGTGATGATGATATTCTCACATTCACCTTGAATGCTATTTACAGTTTCTAAGTAAACTTTAAACATTCATATTTTCACGTCCCGCAGGATCCTCCTGCGGGATTTTTTTTTACCCAGCACTTGAGTCTCACAAGGATCGGTTTATGATATATCAGAATGAACTCTTCCTTTAATTACTTATTACACGTGTCTTTTGTTGCTGCCAGCTTGATCTCCACTGGCGAATATTTGATCGCAGGTGAGGCAGCGGCATACGACAAAGCAAAAAAGACTGAACTTCGAGAATTGGCAACCACCTTCTTTGGCGTCCTTCCTGCAGCGATGCCTGGTTCAGAAAAAGACAATGATCATCGTCGCCATCTGGGTGAAAAACTGTTTTTTGATACTCAGCTTTCCAAAAATAATAGTATTTCATGCAACTCATGCCACCGTGTGGATCAAGGCCTGGGAGGAGTGGATAACGCTCCAGGTTCCACGGGTGCTTTCGGTGGAGTAGGAGACCGCAATTCCCCAACGGTGCTGAATGCAGGTTTTCAGTTGGCTCAGTTTTGGGACGGTCGTGCAGAGGATCTCCAGGCTCAAGCCAAGGGTCCAGTACTAAACCCGGGGGAAATGGCGATGCCCAGTGAGGAAGCTGTTTTAGACCGACTGCGTATGGATGACACCTATCGGGCTCTTTTCGTTAAGGCCTTTCCTGATGCAGAAACAGCTCTGACCTACGACAACATGGCCGAAGCCATTGCTGCATTCGAACGCACCCTGATTACCAAGGATCGCTTCGATGATTTCCAGCGTGGCGATGACGAAGCCATGAGCGATTTGGAACTCAAGGGCCTTGAGGCATTCACCAGTATTGGGTGTACGACTTGTCATACGGGACCTTTACTCGGTGGAGCCGCGTATCAAAAAGTTGGGTTGGTGCATCCCTATGAGAATTTCAGCGACATCGGGCGTGAAGCGGTCACTGAGAACGAAGATGATAGGTACAAGTTCAAGGTACCGACCCTGCGTAACGTGGCCATCACCGGACCTTATTTTCATGATGGAGGTGTAGCGACTCTCGGTTTTGCTGTTCGTAAAATGGCCTACATGCAGTTAGGCCTCGAATTAACCACTGAGCAGACCGAATCCATCCTGGCCTTTCTAGGCTCACTCACAGACAAATCACGCACAGGCCGATAAAATTAAGGTAACTCCATGAAAAAACCCCTTGGAAATTTTTCCAAGGGGTTTTTTTGCTCAAAAATGAGGCTTCAGAAGAGGAAAGGATCATGTGCATCCATCATTGCTTCCGAAACTGAACCCACGTTGGAGAGTGGGTCAACGTCAGGGTAAATAGATACTCATGAGATAATCATATCTGCCACAGTGTGCCCTGCAGGAATGAATGGAAGGACATGTTCCGTGTAAGGTACCACTACGTCCAATAAATACGGTTGATCCGAGTCCAGCATCCTCTGCATGGCAGCTTTTAGATCCTTGCGAAACATCACTCGTTCACATGTCACGCCAAAACCTTTCGCCATGGTCACATAATCAGGGTAGATGGCTTTCATGTTTTCAGGGTCTCCCAAGTAGGTATTTCCCCGATTACCTTGATAGAATCGATCTTCCCACTGCATGACCATACCTAGATGCTGGTTATTCAAAATGATGGCTTTTGCTGCAATTTTCTCAATATGTGCCGTCGCCAATTCTTGAACGTTCATCAGGAAAGAACCATCACCGTCGATATCAACCACCTGCCTGTCAGGACAGGCCACCTTGGCTCCCATTGCAGCCGGATATCCAAATCCCATCGAGCCTAGTCCTGCACTCGTGATATATCGACGTGGCTCATCGTATTTGTACCATTGTCCAGCCCACATCTGATGCTGTCCAACACCGGTTGTAACGATGGCATCGCCCTGAGTAAGTTCATACAACATGTCAATGGTCATCTGAGGAAGAATCACCTGATCCTCCATTCCTTGCAAATGATCAAGCATATGCTGTGAACGCATGACTTCTTCGCTCACATTAAAACGAAATGCTCCACGCTTTTTCCAGTCTTCAATGCGCCGATGCCATGCATCAAAGGATGTTAGGATTGGACGTTCTCGGATCATTTCAACCAGACGCCCCAGTGCGTATTTCACATCACTGACAACGGGTAATTGAACTTTGCGATTTTTATTATGCTCGGAATCGTCGATGTCCACATGAACGATGGTTCCATTTTCACAAAATTTCTCCACCTTACCAGTGACTCGATCATCAAAACGCACGCCTAGGGCAAGTAACAAGTCCGCACCCGGATGAACCTCAGTGACCCTGACTTCACCATCGGCATCCGTTTCCTTCTTGAATTCACCACTGACAGCCCAGTTGGCAAAAGCTGCACCGTGCATACCTAACCAACGCAATGAAAGGGGATCCGACTCAGGGAAAGCCCCGCATCCCATGATAGTTGAGGTCACAGGTATACCAGTCAATTTGACGAGTTCCCGAAGCTCATGATGCGCTTCGCCACTGATGATACCTCCGCCAACGTAAAGCACAGGACGCTCTGCTTTTTGTATCAGACCTATGATTTCATTGAGCTCCAAGTCGCTGGCTTTTCTAATGGGGTCATAACCACGGATGCTGACTGTTTTGGGGAAAACGGGCTGTGCCTTGGCTTGCTGAATATTCTTGGGAAGATCAATCACGACGGGACCAGGTCTTCCGGTGGCAGCGACATGAAACGCCTCCTTGACAACACGTGGTATATCGGCGATGTCCGTAATGAGAAAGCTGTGCTTCACGATAGGCAGCGTCATCCCGAAGAAATCTGTCTCTTGAAAGGCCCCTTTACCAATCATGGCCTGAGGGACTTGCCCAGTAATGGCGACCAAAGGTGTCGAATCCATGAATGCGTCCGCTATCCCTGTAACCAGGTTGGTGGCACCAGGTCCACTTGTCGCCATACAGACTCCAGGTCTGCCTGAAGCACGTGCGTAACCTTCTGCAGCAAATACACCTCCTTGTTCGTGTCTGGGGAGAATAACACGTATTTTATCTGATCGGGTCAGAGCCTGGTGTAATTCCATGCTAGCGCCTCCCGGGTAAGCAAAAATGGTATCAACCATTTCTCGCTCGAGAGCAGCTACGAGAATTTCACTACCACTCATAGTAGGGCCGATTTCGGATTTATCCTTGCTTTGGGAACGGACTTCCATTCCCGGCTTTTTCGTTTTGGTATCGCTCATTGCGGTTTAGTCATTTCAAACAGCCAACATGCCTGAGTCATAAAAAAACCCACGACCGTTGCCAGCCGTGGGATTTTATCGAAAATTTGTATTAAGTTCGACAAGCCCCGGCTTTTCGCAAGACCACCACCACTACCTCAAGGAGTGGAAGGCCGTTGTAACGGGAGTTTACCTGTCGTGTTTTACTGTCCATTTAATGAGAAAAGATTAGCGAACTTAAAATGGCAGGTCAAACAGGAAATGAACGAATTCAGCTAGAATGTGTTTTCACTTCGTGCTACCCATTTTGGGATAAAGGATGATATGCCCGTCGTTAACTTCCACACGATTCAGAACGAGAGCTAAATCATGCAAACGTGAATGGACTTTGAATATGCGATTGAAAGTATGCTTTTGAAGAGGCCCAAAAATGGAATTCATGACACTATTTCCCTGGTAGCTGATCGATTCGAACATCTCACCTGTCGGGTCATCAGAAAAGGTGAGATGTATTTTGACAGGTTTGGTATTTGTTCGAATTTTGACATCTTTACCAATCCAGCCCATGGGAATCTTAGCGATTCTTTTGAGCCCATTCGACGCTGTTTGGCGCAAACTTGAGTTGTGAATTCGATGCAACCAGCGGAGCATGTTTTTATTATTGACGTGCAAGGAATCCAAATTCAGTTGCAACTGCCCATCCAGCATGCCTGCGCGGAATGAGGCGTTTCCTCTGGATATAATAGATTCCCTTGAGAGAAAATTTGCATCCATTAAGTTGATATTAAAAAAAGCCTGGATCCTGTTTTTTTTGATTTTTACTAATGTCGTATTGCGCGAGCCTCCTAGTCGGGAATCATACTTTAAAATTGCATTCACTTCCTTTTCTCCCAATTTGATCGGCTTCTGAGCTTTGCCACTTAGAGCGAGAGAAAAAAAACGATGCAACTTACTCTTAACGTTCGCGAATTCTGTTGCAGAAATTTCAAGCTCATCTTCAAACGCAAGATTCTGGTATTCTCCAGGATACCCACCTAATGCCTCCGTTTGGCTCACTTGAGGCAAAAACAAGGATTTCACCACAAAAAGAGAGATTAAAGCGAGAAAGGCTGCACCAACCATAGTGAAAACACCACAGGTCAGGAAGATTAGTGTTCCATTATTTCGCTCCTGATGATCCTCAGCTACAGATAGAGCTTGCTGCTCACCCCGTGTCAAAGTCTCCAGACTCCCAAAAACTTCAGTCACATTTACAAATGACTGGTCGGAGTGGGGAGATGATGGTTTATCTGCAGACATTAGTTTTATAAATATTGGGGTCAGCACTCAGAATGCCAAAAATGCCAAATGTTACTTAAAACCGACATCAGAGGATCTTTTTCTAGAACTTAAGAATTTGCTAAGCCCTTTGCGGCATTTTCGCATCGACAGCAAAACACATTATACTGTGTACAGCATATAGTCTGTCTCTTATACACATCTGACGCTGCCGACGACTCCTTA
>OJCR01000051.1_pt1 | contig 60744 bp, 61 predicted proteins | sample 1591611 | NCBI WGS metagenome assembly OJCR01 (sample SAMN05416815, study PRJEB24817) | seawater metagenome | isolation source: Sea water | place: Canada:Atlantic | collected 2013-07
GAGATCAGCCTCGGTCTCGTGGGCTCGGAGATGTGTATAAGAGACAGCTTCAAACCAAGTCGATGAAGTTACTCTTCTCATTGGCATGTATCTCAGGTATGCCTCCATGCGGCCCGACCGCTTGCAGGATCTTGGTCCACAGTTGGAATCCCTTATCGCCAAAAGCTCTGAGATCGCCAAAGAGCAGCCCGCCTTGAAATTATCGATTTCGGATCTTTTGATGCTGCAGGAGCGATTTGAGGATGCTGAAAAGATGCTGAAGGATCTCAAGGACGTGGAGCCCCCGGTTCCGCTGGTTAGTGAAAAACTGGTGGACTTGTTCTTGCGAACAGGCAAAAAAGACATGGCGATACTTGAATTGGGCGAGCTCACCCGTGAGAACTCCAAAAACCCCCGCCCTTATTTTCTTCTCGGCTCCCTGAAAGCCGACGATGGTGAGTCAGCAGAAGCTGAGAAGCACTATCGCAAGGCAATGGACATAAGGCCCGAATTTGAGCCCCCTTATTATGAGTTGGCTGCAATGAAGCTGAACGAGGGTGAGGCGCGTGAAGCTCTTGAAGTTTTACAACAGGCCCGTGAACATTTCTCCGATCAGTTTATCCTGGAGTTTTACTCTGGCCTGGCTATGTCCGCGCTTCGCCGCTATGAGCCTTCCCTTGGGTTTCTGAGGCAGGCAGAGAACATTGCGGAGAAGCAGGAACCAGAGCGATTGACAGGTTTCTTCTATTTCAGGGTGGGTTCCGTTCTAGAACGTTTGGGAAAGTTCAAGGAAGCTGAAGTCGAGTTTCTCAAATGTCTGGATAGAGCGCCCGACGATGCCACCACCTTAAATTATCTGGGTTACATGTGGGCGGAGCAGGGAGTAAAACTGGATCAAGCCCATGAATGGATCATGAAAGCCCACGAGCTTGAACCAGAAAGTGAAGCGATTCTGGACAGCATGGGATGGGTGCTTTACCAGAAGGGGAAACCTGCTGAAGCCCTGCCTTTCCTTGAAAAAGCCAAGGAAAAACTGACCGAACCCGATCCTACGATTTTGGATCACCTTGCTGATGTCTATGAAGCTCTGGGTGAAACTGAGAAAGCCGAAGAGGTCTGGAAGCAGTCGCTGGAAATCGAGTTCAACGAAAGAGTTTTCAAAAAATGGCGCATCCTCGAGGATCAGGGCGAAACCAAGTCCTGATCTTTGATAATGTTTTTATTGCGTCCTACAGTGTCATGTCGGTTTCTTTCCAATACTCAAGGCATTACACCCTGGAAGAAGCGCGAGAGATGATCCCTCGAATCGAGCAATGGCTCGGTGAAATTCATGCGCTCAATTTCCAACAGGAGGAGTGTAGGAGGTGGCAACATGCCATGTTCGAAGAAGGGCATGATCTTGGTGGTAATCAAATTGAAGCTGAGGTCAGAAACCTTAGTCGATTGCTCCATCTCCTGCAGGAATTCAAAGATAGAGAAATTCTTATCACAGATTTATCCAGAGGCCTGGTGGATTTTCCCTCCATGATGGGAGGTGAAGAAGTCTTTCTTTGCTGGGAAATGGGGCAATCAGACATCATACACTGGCATGCCCTGGATTCTGATTCAGCTGATCGTAAGCCCGTTTGATCAAGTTCAGTATTTTTTTGATTTTCCTCATTTCAGTGCCTGTGTTTTTAAAGGTAAGCTCAGGAATCTGGTAAACTCCGGGTATCGTTTGCCAACACTGAAAACCATGAATCCATTTTCTGAATTACCGACCCCATGCTATGTGGTAGATACGCAGAAATTGCGTCAAAACCTGGAAATCATCCGCAGCGTGCAGGATCGAACGGGGGCTAGAATTATCCTCGCCTTGAAGGGTTTTGCCATGTTTCGCGTTTTTCCTATCGTACGGGAGTATCTCTGCGGAACGACCGCCAGTTCAGTAAACGAGGCCAAGCTTGGTAGCTACGAATTCGGTGGAGAAGTTCATGCTTACGCGCCTGCCTACAGTGAAAAGGATATCCATCAACTTTCACCATTGATCAAACACATCACATTCAACTCATTTTCGCAATTTCATCGTTTCAAGGAGCAGGTCTCAAATATCAATCCCCAAGTATCCATGGGGCTTCGTATCAATCCTGAATATTCGGAGGTTGCCACCGAACTCTATGATCCGTGTCGGCCCTGTTCCCGCTTGGGCATGACATTGCAGCATTTTGAGGGCGAAGCATTGGAAAGGATTGAAGGACTTCATTTTCACACCATGTGTGAGCAGAACTCAGATACACTGGAACGCACACTCAAGGTGGTTGAAGAGAAATTCTCGCCTTACTTCGAGCAATTGAAATGGATCAATTTTGGAGGAGGACATCACATCACGCGACCTGATTATGATGTTGATCGACTTTGTCGTGCTCTAGATGCCTTCATGCAAAAATATTCACTGCAGGTTTACATGGAGCCTGGTGAGGCCATTGCCTTGAACACGGGTATTCTCATCGCAAGTGTCATGGACGTATTTGAAAATGACATCCCACTTGCAATCCTTGACACCTCAGCTACTGCCCACATGCCGGACGTGCTTGAAATGCCCTACCGTCCAGTTATCCAGGGGGCCGGGGCTCCCGGAAGCAAGGCGCACACGATTCGACTCGGAGGTCTGACCTGCCTGGCTGGAGATGAGATAGGCGATTATGCCTTTGATCAACCTCTGAAAGTGGGCGACCGGCTTGTGTTTGAAGACATGGCCCATTACACCATGGTTAAAAACACCACTTTCAACGGGGTGCATCTCCCATCCATAGCAACATATAACCCCTTGACTCAAACCGCAGAAGTGGTGCGTGAGTTTGGGTATGAGGATTACCGCAGCAGGCTTTCATAAGGGAGTTTTCTTATCTGCACCGTCTTCCAATTCCTGATGACTCAACCATTCCAGAGCAGCTTCCACAATGATTTCATGTGTGCCTCGGAAAAGGGTGAGGCGTGCTTTACCTGATTGCCTTCTGAGTAAGGGGCGTTTTTTGCCATAGCTTGGATCCCTCGAAGTTTCGTTCGACAAAAGTAGCGGGATTTTTGCGTTGGTTTCAATGAATTGAATCTGATCTTCAGAGAATCGGTTATTGTGTGATGCGACGGCATTGAATGCCCGTAAACTGTGCCCCACCGGGACGCTCCCGGTATGTCCATCCATAATTCCTGCGTTGATATCCAGTCTTACTTTTTTTGCATTGGTCAGAAAATGAATGGGAGATCTATTCCAGTATTGGAAATCGATTGCGGCGTGTTGATTGGGTTTGCCGCCGCAGGATGCCTCAATCATGGCCGTGTATTTGAGTTCGCGGCTCAAAGTCTCTGCGTGCCAGCGCAATAAATCAGAAATAGGAACCCATGATGAAACACCAGCCCAGATTTGAGGCGCCTTGGCCGCCAGCATGAGGCTTGCCATTCCTCCACCAGAGGCTCCCACCAAATAAATTCGACGAGCATCCACATTTGCATCAGTGCGTGCGAATTCAACAGCATCCAAAATATCGCTCACGACCAGATCCGAGCAGGTTGCTTCTGGTCGCTGGTTGATCCCTCTGAAATCAGGATGAATAAAATGCCAGTTTCGCTCTTTAGCTTGCTTGAGGTATATTTCGCCGCTGGCCTGCAAATAGTTACCAGACCAACTGTGCAGGGCGACAAGCAATGGTCGGGGATGCGTAGTTTCCGGGGCTGGGCACCAAATGGCTTTTTGTAATGTGCCGTCAACCGTCGATGTGATGTCAACCTTCAAGGCCCTGCTGATTTTCTTGGAAGATGTTTCCGCTCCAATGGACGTGGCTACTTGTATCCATAAACTCACCCAGAGAACTGGAAGTAGATGGTGTGATTGAAAAGGCATGCATTGTTTCTATCCATTAAATGTTGTCATGTAAATATTCCCGATGTTTTCAGACTTGATGTAGACCGGCGACTGGCTTTATGTAATGGCTTATGCCAACGCGTAAGAATCTGAGCAAGCCTGTGGGAAAGGCTGGAGAAAGAAGTCCATTTGATCTGAAAGATTATTTGGACCGCTCCAGTCGCGAGGTGGATCGTGCCTTGCGAAAATACCTGCCAAGCGGAAAGATTAAGCCCGCAACGATCCACAAGGCAATGCGTTACTCCATTTTTGCGGGAGGAAAAAGGATGCGTCCTGTTTTATGTTTGGCGGCAGCTGAGGCTTGCGGGGGAAATTGGGAGCAAGCCATGCCTCATGCTTGCGCGGTGGAATGTATCCATACCTACTCTTTGATTCATGATGATTTGCCTTCGATGGACAATGATGATTTGAGGCGTGGAAAGCTTACCAATCATAAAGTCTATGGTGAGGCGATTGCTGTGCTTGCTGGAGATGCATTGCTCACGCAGGCCTTCGAGATTGCTGCTCATTGTAAGCCCACTAGAAGATATCCTCTAAAGGATGTGATCCTTGAATTGACACGTGCCTCGGGATCTCGTGAATTAATAGCCGGGCAAGTCGCAGATGCAGAAGCCGAAGGTGGTGAGGTTATCGAATTCAAGCAGTTAAAATACATTCATGAATGCAAAACAGCCTCCCTTTTGAGCTGTTCGGCACGCCTGGGAGGAATGAGTGCAAATTGCACGCCAACTCAACTCTCCGCATTATCGGATTTTGGGTATCATGTGGGATTAGCCTTCCAAGTGATTGATGACATCCTGGATGTCACTCAAACCAGTGAGCACTTGGGCAAGACCGCAGGAAAAGATGAAATGGCTCAAAAGGCTACTTATCCGTCATTAATAGGTCTCGAACCCTCAAGGGAAATTGCGAAAAAACTTACAGATAAAGCCTTCAAAGCACTCAAACCGTTCAGTCAAAAGGCGACCGCTCTTCATGTCATCGCGGAATATTTGCTGAAGCGAACGCATTAGCCCTGCGTTTAATCAGTCTTCATACCATCGAAGATCTTCAACCGAGGTTGCGCATCAATGGTGACCTTTAGGCGCGCCGCGTTCCGTCTGATATCAAATTCGATTTGCTTTTCAGCTGTTTTGAATCATATTATAAGATGCGACTCTGGCGTCTTGGATCCAATTATTCTTATGTGAATAAGCAAAACGATCATCCGAGATATCTCGGGTAGATAAGTTAGCTGTGGCGAGGCATCCCAGTATTGCGTCCACCAAGGTAGAAAATTTTGATTAAGAATTTCATTCATCTGACAATTTTGAATGGACGATGCGTTCGGTTTACGTCGTTCAAGGTTTCTAGTGGTTTGAGATATCTGTTTTCTCGGCAATCAATTTGTCTGGCGGCCTTCTTATGCTTTTCGATTAGCTTATCCAGTTGCAAAACTGCTTCCAAAACGGAATCAAAAACGGAATCCAAAACGAAATCTAATCCTCCCGCTGAGAAGGAACCTGCGGCCCAGGGGGCTCTCGAGATGAAACAATCTGCGATTCTTGAAAATACTGTCTACAACAAAGAGTATGATGCTGAATTCCAACAGGTTTTTTTGTTGGCCAATCGTGGAAAGTGGGAAGATGCAGAAAACCTAGCCATTGAGTTGCATAATCGGGAAAGCGCAAAACCCGGCCTGATGGATCCATCTGTTGAGCGCGTTTACCGTTGGGTCTCCAAACAGTCTCAAATCCTCAGAGATCAGGCTTTGGAAGATAAAATTCGGCAGATTGATTCCAAAAATTCTGTTTTCAGCCCTAGTGTGAAGTCACTCGTTACTGAGCAAATGGATCGAGGGCTTCCTCCTCGCAAGGATCTACGCGATGCCGTCCAGGAAATTGAAGCTACCCCTTACATTCCAGACTCATACAACAAAACCAAAACGATCATTCGCCAGAGTGAAATGTTTGACTTCACCAGCCAGCAAGGCCGAATGGCGCGTGAGTTAAACAAAAAGGTCTCTGTTAAGATGGATGACGTGGATTTGGAGACCATTATTTTCCAAATTGGTGACAAGGAACAAATTAACTTTGTGGCTGATCGATCTCTGGAAGCTTTCAAACAAAAGCTCAGTATCAACTTCGATGACGTACGATTAGGCGAGTTTCTTGACTATATTTCCAGGAATTTCGATCTCCAATTCCAGGTTGGCGACGACTTGATATGGATTGTGGATGGCAAGGATATGACAAAAGCCATTGAAGAGACTCGCATTTATCGGCTGCGAAAGGGGTTTGTTTTGCCTGCCATCTTCGGCGCAGATGAAACCACCAAGACGGAAACCAGAAAAAAGAGTGGTGACGTTACAACGGTTACAGTCCAGAAAGCCAAGTCGTTTGTGCGTGATGGTGCCGGGGGGGCTCCATCCATTGAGAGCGCCATCAAAAAATTCTTCAAAGGTGAAGAATATGAAATTGACTATGAACGTAATATCATTCTAGCCACAGGAACAAGGGAGCAACTAAGTGTTCTGGAGCGAATCATTGAGGAGTATGATCGTCACCTCCAACAGGTGTTGATCGAGGCAAGGTTCATTACCGTCTCTGAAGCAGCATTTTTGCAGTTAGGCGCTTTGTGGGAGACAGGCCGCAACCCAACCTCCGAGAATCGGTCATCAGAGGATCTTCTCGGATTTGGCCCCGAGAACATCGGACTTGGACTGCAAGAAACTTTCAACAATATCCTGGATAGAGATAACCTGAGTGTCACACTTACCGCCTTGGAGCAGGAAGGTGAGACGCAAACCCTGAGCGCTCCCAGATTGACATTGATCAATAATCTTCCAGCCACCATTTCCGATGGTAAAGTTCAGTATTATTACGAAGAATATACCATCACACAAACCACCACGGACCGAAGCGTGGTGGCTTCCCTGGTTCCCAAAGGAATACCAAAGCAAATCACATCGGGAGTGAAACTGGATGTGCTGGCCAGCATTGGTGGGGATGGTCAATCCATTTATTTGGCGCTGAGCCCAGAGGTCAATCAGGATGTCGAACTGGTTCCTTTTGCCTCTGTATCGGATGCTTCAGGTAACAGCTTTGAAATTCGGTTGCCGGAATCCCGAACCCAAAGCCTTTCCACGCGAGTGATAGTTCAATCTGGCCAGACTGTTGTCATGGGAGGGGTTTTAGAGCGGGAGCAATCAACCTATGTTGAAGCAGTTCCCATCCTTGGGAAAATTCCTCTGATCGGGGCAGCTTTTCGACGGCGCACTGAGGTTGATAAACCCAGATATCTGCTCATATTTGTTACCGCGACCCTTCTGTCAGAATCAGGTGAATTCCTTCGCTATGAGGAAATCCCAGAAGGTGAACCCTTGTCATTTCGTTCACTGCGGTGAAATTGACTTCAACTTTTATGATCACGGGCCTTAAACAGGTTTTGTGGCGCAATCGCCATTTGATAGTCATGGCTCCTGATTCGGATGCCGTGCATGTGGTCGTATTTGAGGAAACTTTTCGAGGGCCTCTGCGGCGTGAATCATATCGTTTCAATCTGGATGGAGATCCAGACGATACGCAGTCCATAGGTGGCCCCTTGGAGTGGGAGCATTTCGTGAGTTGTCATGTGGATGACTCCTGGATCATTATACTTCCGCATCAAGTCACGATTTCTCAATGGATGGATTTGGATTCCTCTCAACCGGATCAATTAGAGAATCGGTTGGAGGAACAGACGCGGCAGCTAGTTGGTTTGGGGGAAAGCAAGATCGTTGTTGATTACGTTGAGACCCCTTCGCCTGATCCGGATCGCTCAGCGTATTGGATCACTTATTGTCAGGAATCCGAAGTTCACAAAATCATTCAGGAATTCGGTCTCAAGAATGTCGCCATATGTGACGTGGTTGCGGATGCTGATGCTCTTGCTGCAGGATTGCAGTCAAGCCCAGAAATCAGCGGGGAATGGTTGATGCTTGATGTTCGCGATGGGGGAACTTCGACCATTGTCTTCGAGGGCGCCCATCCCCGATATTGTTCCTTTTTTCCCGTTGGTAATGAAATGGCAAAAGAGCAGGAGATTCATTCCGCCGGGCCAATCCGTGTGGGGATACGTAATGAAGTCAAGGGTTTGGAATGGCTGCGTATCAGGAAAGGTATCCCTGAGATTGCTTCTGAATGGACTCGTGATATCAATCGAGCATGGCAGGAATACCGGGCATCCATCTTGAATGATCATCAATCAAGCGCTTTAACTTGCCCCGTGATCCTTCTGGCGGACAGTCCTGTTTTTCCTGCATGGGAAACGGCGGTCAGGGAGAAATTACAGGTCTCTCTTCTCAAGACAGAATCCATATGGCCTGAACCTGTTGCAAATCTTCAGCCGGATGAATGGCGTCATTGGGGTGCTGTTTTGGCCACGCATCGCAAGAAAGTTGAAGTGCCCTCCTTGCTTCCTGAATCGGTAAAGGCGGCATGGAACGAAAAACAAATAGGAATCATTTGGAGGTCTCTGGCGCTTTTGAGCTGTGTGTTCGCTATGGTGGTGATGCTGGTGGCAGTTTTCCAGAAAGGAATGCTCTGGAAAATGAAAACCGAGTTGATCGAAGAAGTGAAGGACGTTGAACTTCGATTTGATCAAAGTCTCGTGGTTCTGCGGAGGCTCAAGCAGGAATATCGCATGCTTCAACCGTTGATTCAGGTAGAGCAGGATACGTATACAGCCATAGAAATACTGGGTTCAATGCAGCATATCCGAACTAATCAAAATGCTTGGATGGTGCTTCTGGCTGACCAGGATTCCTACTACGCGAACGATGTTCTTTCCTCAACGAATACCACCACGTCGTCGGACCTTGAGCTCAGTAATAGAACCAATCGTGTCAACATGCATCGTGGATTCATTCTCGAACTTGTATTGAAGTCAGAGGGGGAAGCCATGCGTCAAGAATTGGCAGATGTTGTTACTTTTTTGGGTGATCAAGAATTCCTATTCAATGCAGACATACTTCCTGCAGATACCAGGCGTCCCTTGGTGGATTCCAAACTGCTCATTCAAGACAGGCACTTTGCAGTCAGCATGGAAATGGATGCCACTGATGTCATCGCAATTTCAGACACACTTGATTCAACTGCCGAAAAAGCCGCTGAGTACAGGCCGGTTTGGCGGAGTCTGCAGCCCAACATTTCCCAATCAACGTCCAGCAATGAGTGAGGGCCTTAGTATGATCTCTTTTTTCCAAAAAATGGCAGCAGATTCAAAATCCATGATCATCTTGGCCCTGGGAACATGCCTTTTTTATTTTTTGGTTTTGATCCCGCTGGACAAGAAGGTTCAAGCACTCAATACGCCATTGCAGCTTTCTTGGGCTAGGCTTGGAGATTCTATCAACACGAACAAGCTTGGAGGTGCCTTGGATATTCATGCGATGAACGAGCTGACCTCTTCGATGGAATCCACTTTTGCGAGTTTCACCGACGCTGAAGCAAACCTTATTAGCCGAGTGCTGCTGCCCGAAGAAACTCAAGCTAAAATGGAACAGTCTTTTCAGCTGGTTGAATATGAAAACGCCTTGGTGGCGCTTGAGGTTTTTCTGAAGAAGAGTGCTGCTGAAAAAACAATTTCTGTAGGAGATGAAGTGTTTCAAGGATTGCCGCGGCATGATGTTGCACTGGAGGAGCCGCGTCTGTTGTGGGCTGGGCTTGCTTTTGCAAACTATCTGCTCTCATTGGCAATCGAATGCCAACTTGATTCCATTCTCCGATTTGAATCGTTACCGCCCCAGTTGACGGAAGATGCTTCAATTTCAAAACGACATCGTTTGCATCGCTCGCGATTCAACATGTCCGTTCAATGTGACATGGCTGTTGCTCAACAATTTTTGGCGGCCTTGCCGCTGCGAGGCGATGAAGCAGAAAGCTTGGGATTGCCTATGGTGCATCCTGAAAAACCGGCCTTGTACATCGAACGGCTGCTTCTTAAAAAAACTACCAAAGGATCGGCTAATCAAGTGGCATTGGAGCTTGTTGTCAACGGGTTTACCTATCATAAAACCAAGGAGAGATCAGGAATTGAATGAAAAACCAGTAAATCAAACAACACTCTGGCCTATGTATCAATGGGTGTCTGTTGGTGTGATGATTGTCACGTTGTTGATGACTTTCCTGGCCGCGATGCGCCTGGGGGGTGATTTGCCTGACTTACCACAAATACGATCGTCAAGCCAAGTGGCATCAAAACACCCCTTCCAAACATTGGTGAACCGACCAGGTCTTCCCATGATAAAGGGTTGGCCTGCGATGAAAAATGAAGCCAATCCGTTCTTTACCGATTTTTTCAAGCCCGCTCCAAAACCGGCGCCACCGCCCAAGCCCACCATGAAGCAAGTGGAACTGCTCTATCAGGGCTGGTTCGAAAGTTCAGGCAAAGAACTGGAGGCGTTCGTGATTATTGATAATAAAAAACTCAGTGCTGGGATTAGCGGGGATTTAAGCCCCGAGTTTACTTTGCTTGAAATCAATTCAGAATTCATCCTCTTGAAAAGTAAAGATGATAAGGAACACCGTATACCGTTCAACAAGCTAACTCCACTGGAAATACCTATTCAGTAATGGACAATGCAACCACTCAAAATCGACACGTTGATGTCGCAGATTTATTGCTGGCCAAGGGCATCTTGACTGAGTCTTTGCTTGAGCAGGTTAAACAGCGTCAAAAACGTTTGAAGGTCAGCTGTGCTAAAGCGATTCTCGATCTGAAGCTTGCTTCGGAAGAAGAAACGCTTAAGGCCCTTGCTGAATCGGAACACCTCGAATTCCTCGACCTGGAGCATTACGAGCCTACGCCTGAATTACTTCACACTCTGCCGGTCAAACTGGTTTTTCACTATCAAGTACTTCCCATCAAGGTCGAAGATGATTGTTTGACCTTGGCCTTTGCTGAAGTGCCTTCACCCATTGAACTGGGAAATCTTCGGTTAATTCTAGGAAAACGCATCCAAGTGGCATTGGCTGCCCCAAGTCGCATACAATCCGTCATCAAGCGCAGTTTCGGTATTGGGGCCGATACCGTTGAGCAATTGAAATCTGAAAGCCAATTACCTGATGATGGGCAGGAGATTGTTTATGATGTCGGGCGGGCTCCCGATGCGCAGCTTAAAGATGGAACCATTTCGCGTTTAGTAGATCAGATTTTGGCTGAAGCATTGAAACTGCGAGCTACGGATGTTCACATCGAACCTTATCATGATTCAATTCGACTGAGATATCGAATTGATGGGGTTCTGAAGAGAGTGCCCGTCCCTGAGCAGTTGAGGCGGCTTTATGGTGCTATCGTTTCAAGGCTGAAAATTATGGCCGACTTGAATATTGCTGAAAAGCGGTTGCCTCATGACGGCCGCATCACAATGCAGACCAATGGGGAACAGTTTGATCTTCGAGTCTCCGTGATTCCCACCAAACATGGTGAAACCATATGTTTGAGGATTTTGGGAAGGGAGAGTCTGTTTTTGGATTTAACCGAGCTGGGCATGAGTGATGAACAGGAAAAGCTTTTTTCTGAAATGGTCAACCTGCCTCAGGGCCTGGTTCTGGTCACCGGGCCAACCGGAAGCGGCAAAACAACAAGTCTTTATGCCGCACTTTCACGCGCCAATGAAGATGGTCGAAAAATCATTACCATAGAAGACCCCGTCGAATATCAAATAGAAGGTGTATCACAAATACAGACTCGAGAACCGATTGGGCTTACTTTTGCCAGCGGTCTTCGTTCGATCCTGCGCCATGATCCGGATGTCGTTCTTGTCGGTGAGATTCGCGATCACACCACGGCGGAGATCGCGGTGAGAGCCGCTCAAACAGGGCATCTGGTTTTGTCCACACTCCATACGAACGATAGCGTTGGTGCTGTTACCCGTTTGCTGGGAATGGGGATGGACTCGCATTTGATCGGTTCATCCCTTGTGGCCTCCGTGGCTCAACGTCTAGCGCGGCGGATTTGCGAGCATTGCCGGTCCGAGAATGAAATATTGGATACAGATCTGCGGCAAGAAATGGCTCAAGCGCTTTCCTTGTCGGCCCGTGAAATCAAGGCTTGGAAAGGAGAAGGTTGCGAGAAATGCAGTGGCCATGGATACCGAGGCCGTATTGCCATTTACGAATTCTTCCTGATGAACGATGAATTGGCCGAATCCATAGCCATGGGAATGTCCCTAACTCAATTGAAAGAAAAAGCCCGCCGGTTTGGTTGGCGTTCATTGAGGGAAAGTGCCTTTCAAAAGATTCAAGATGGTGTCATTGGTTTAGATGAGCTCAAAAGAGTAACTTGGCGCATTCAAGGTGAGATGGGTTAAAGTGTAGACTAAGGCAAGTTCCTGCTTGTCAATCTTGGGGTGGCTTTGAGAAGCTGGGACATGGTAGTTAATCAGGAACCTAACTCTTTGGATTGCGAATTTTATCTGCAGGCTGAAAATTTCTTTTCCGCCAACAGAGGTTGTGCCCTGACTTACGATGACCTGACCTTAGCGACCCTTTACTCGGAAGTCCTCCCTCGCGACACTCAGCTTGAGACGTCTTTATCAGAAGGGCTGAACCTTCATCTTCCCATGATTTCCGCAGATATGGATACTGTCACGGAATCCAGAATGGCGATTGCGATGGCACAAAATGGTGGCATGGGCTTGATCCATTACAACATGAGCGAGAAAGATCAGCTCAGAGAGGTCTCCCGAGTCAAAAACCATGTTCACGGATTGATTCAGGACCCCATCACCGTTCATCCTGAAAAAAGTATCGCCTACGTCTTGGGTTTAATTGACCGGAAAGGTTTTACATTCAGCACGTTTCCGGTTGTTGATGAACATGGAAAGTTGGTGGGATTGTTGCCAGGTAGTGTGGTTCGATTGCGCTATTCTGATCGACTGGTCAAAGAGGCTCTGACTCCCAGAGATCAGGTTTTTACCCTGACCGAAAAAGAATTAGGAAACGATCCCATCGCGCGAGCAGACCAATTTTTTGCGGATCATCCCAGGATTGACAAACTGATGGTGGTTGATGATGCGGATCATCTCAGAGGCCTTTTCACTCTCTCTGATGTGGATCGAATTGCTCAGGAAGTCCAGGCCCAGTTTAAGCCTGCGCGGGATGAACAGTTCCGATTGATTTGCGGAGCAGCTGTTTCAGCCACTCGCAATGCATTTGGTGAGCTGGACAGCGATCGTGTCCTTGGTCATGTGACCGCACTGGTAGAAAGGGGTGTTGATGCTGTAGCTGTTTCCACAGCCCACGGTCATACGAAAGGGGTAGGGGAAGCTGTCAAACTCATACGAAAAGAGTTTCCTCATCTTCCAATTATTGCAGGCAACGTGACCAGTGGTGCGGGAGTCGAATTTCTTGCAGACTGCGGTGCCAATTGCATCAAAGTAGGTCAGGGGCCCGGAAGTATCTGCACCACGCGTATTGTCGCTGGGGTTGGTATTCCTCAAATGTCTGCTCTCTATCTGGCCCTGCAGGCAGCCAGGAAGAAAGGGGTTTCTATTTTGGCGGATGGCGGGATTACAAAATCTGGAGATATCGTGAAGGCCCTGACTCTAGCGGATGCTGTTATCTGCGGAGGACTGCTTGCTGGCTGTGCCGAAGCTCCGGGCGAAATACTTGAAATCAGCGGGAAACTCTACAAGCAATACCGCGGGATGGGCAGTTTGGCTGCCATGAAATCAGGTTCTGCTGCACGCTACGGACACAGCTCCAAGGACACCACACGGAAGGTCTCAGCCGAAGGGGTCGAGGCGTTAAAAGAGGTCTCAGGGCCGGTGGATAACGTGCTCGGGCAATTGATTGGTGGTATTCAATCAGGCATGGGTTATCTCGGAGCGCGAAGTTTGCCCGAGTTGCGCAAAAGGGCCAGATACATACGTGTAAGTCCAGCCGGGCAGCGTGAGTCAGCGACACATGACATCGTAGAGCTTAAAACTGGGGCAGGGCAATAGTTGTCATTGAACGTCTATCGGCAACTAAATGCATTCGCATTCACTGCTGATTTCTATGTGCTTCCTCCATTCCAAACGCAATGCCCGAGGATCAAATCACAGGTTTCCAGCCTGCCTCATAATCGCGTTCCCATAGTTTATCGGCTTCGGGGCTGTTCATGATTTGTTTGGTTTCTGGTGAAAAGTGGATGGTCTGACCGGTGCGATAAGCGATATTGCCCAGATGGCACATCAGTGTGCTTTTTTGACCGATTTCAATCTCCGCATTAGGTCGTTTACCTGAGCGGATGCATTCAAAGAAATTGTCTATATGTCCTTTGTCTCCGCCCTCACCTGTGTGTTTTTCTAGGGATGCGCCATCCAGATCGAACACTTCATATCCAGAACCGTTAATGGCCAGAGAGCCCTTGCTACCGTAAAAGCGGACGAAGTCATGTTTTTCCTCTCGTCTTGGGTGGCAGCTGCTACCGTCCCATGCAATCCCCTTACCACCAAAGTCATATGTTGCAATAGCCGTATCGGGAGTCTCCTGATCGTCCATGTAGTGATATCGACCTCCATTATAGGTGATCTTTTCAGCGTAATCCACATTCAGTCCCCACCTTGCCAAATCAAGAGCGTGGATGCCGTTGTTCCCGAGCTCTCCATTGCCCCAGTGCCAGTGCCAGTGCCAATTATAATGAACAAGGTTGTCTTTGTATTCCTTTCTCGGAGCCGGTCCTTGCCATAAGTCATAATTCAAATGTGGCGGAACAGGTGCTTTCTTGCCCCTCCCTATCGAGCCACGCGCGTTGTCATACCAGCAACGAGCAAAAGTGGTTTCCCCTATGACTCCCGAGTGCAGCCTTGCCATGGCTTCTCTAATTGCTGGCCAAGTCCTGCGCTGATTGCCCATTTGGACGACACGTTGATGTTTCCGTGCTGCCTGAACCATCCACAAAGCTTCCTGCGGGTTGTGGCTCCCTGGCTTTTCAACGTAAACGTTCTTTCCGGCAGAGCATGCAAGGATCGTGGCAGGAGCGTGCCAGTGGTTGCATGTGGCGATCATGATCGCGTCTACATCCTTGTCATCAAGCATCCTGCGGAAGTCGCGCACTCCTTTGGGTTTTGGTGCATTCTTTTTTTCTACAACAGAAACTGCTCTGTTGACTCTTTCTTGATCCACATCGCAGACATAAGCGACTTCTACATTTGCAGATTCCAGCGCATTTCTGACGTGCGACATTCCTCGGCTGAGCCCCATGACTCCTACACGGATGCGGTTGCTGGATTTGTCTTGAGCCTTCATTTTGCCCTCAATGAAGGGACTCGTTGAGGCTAGCGTGGCGGTCGTTAATGCTGATTTTTGTATAAATTGACGACGAGAAAGAGCACTTTTCATCATATAATTGAGTTGATTCAAGTAAATAATAGCTTCCAAGTGGTGCTTTTCAACGCTTAAATTCAGCGGAGGGATGGGATATTAAATTCCACATTAATCTACTGATACCGGGCGCTTGGGAATTGTTTTGAGAAGGAGTGTTTTTTTTATAAATTCCCGTTGACAGCTTGATCTCCGGTGCCTAATGTCCTCCACCTCTGATAGACTAGAGATAAACGCCATGAACCCCGGCTAAAAGAGATATGGGGCTTATGGTGTTTTGTCGTCTGGTAAGATTGGGCTTCTGAGCCTATTAGAGGATATGATTAGGCCCATGTAGCTCAGTTGGTAGAGCACATCCTTGGTAAGGATGAGGTCACCGGTTCAAGCCCGGTCATGGGCTCCATTCATTTTTAACTGAAACACACTGGTAACTATTAATAACGATCGTTAAGGAAATCGCATGGCAAAAGAAGCGTTTCAAAGAACTAAACCGCACGTTAATGTCGGAACGATTGGACATGTCGATCATGGCAAATCCACTCTGACAGCAGCTATCGTGGCCGTTCAATCTCGTAGAGATTTAGCGACCCCCATCTCATACAGTGATATCACCAAGGGTGGTACCGTTCGTGACGATTCAAAGACCGTTACGATCGCTGTTTCTCACGTAGAATATGAAAGCACAGAGCGTCATTACGCTCATGTTGACTGTCCAGGCCACGCTGATTACGTCAAGAACATGATCACTGGTGCTGCTCAGATGGACGGAGCTATCTTGGTTGTCAGCGCTGCTGATGGTCCTATGCCCCAGACTCGTGAGCATATCCTGCTTGCTCGTCAGGTGGGTGTTCCGGCGATTGTGGTTTTCTTAAACAAGTGTGATCTTGTGGATGACGAAGAATTGCTTGAACTTGTTGAAATGGAAGTCCGCGATCTGTTGTCCAAATACGAGTTTCCCGGAGATGACGCAGCTATTGTTCGTGGCAGTGCTACTGCCGCTTTGGATGCCAAGCCCGAAGGTGAGGAAGCCATCCAGAACCTACTGACTGCAATTGATACCAATGTGCCCTTGCCTGAGCGTGAAGTGGACAAACCATTTTTGATGTGTATCGAGGATGTATTTAACATTGAGGGACGTGGAACCGTTGTTACTGGCCGTGTTGAGCGTGGGGAACTGCTCAAAATGACAGAAGTCGAAATTGTGGGTCTGCGTGAAACGCGCAAAACCACTGCGACAGACATTGAGATGTTCCGTAAGCTTCTTGACAGTGCTTCTGCTGGCGACAACGTGGGCGTGCTCCTGCGTGGCGTCAAAAAGACTGATGTGGAACGCGGTATGGTTCTTGCCAAGCCAGGATCCATCAAGCCTATCAAAAAGTTTAAAGCCGAGCTTTATGTTCTTTCCAAAGATGAAGGTGGACGACATACCCCATTCTTCACCAACTATCGTCCTCAATTTTACTTCCGCACAAGTGACGTAACAGGAACTGTTGACTTACCTGAAGGTGTAGAAATGGTGATGCCTGGTGACAACGTATCCGTCGAAATTGAGTTGATTGCTCCTGTTGCAATGGAGAAAACTCAGCGTTTCGCTATCCGTGAAGGTGGTCGAACGATTGGTGCAGGTCGTGTTGCTGAAGTGGTCGAATAGTGAATTTACACGGATGATGGCAATAAAAATTGCCATCATCCTTTTTAAAATTTTAAGGCGACACTCTTAATTTGGGGTGACGCCTGAAACTGTCAAAATAGGGCGGTGGCTCAATTGGTAGAGTAGCGGTCTCCAAAACCGTCGGTTGGGGGTTCGAGTCCCTCCCGCCCTGCCATTATTAAAGTTAGACAAATTAAACCGGAGGGGTGGCAGAGCGGTTGAATGCGGCGGTCTTGAAAACCGCTTTTCGAGAAATCGAAACGGGGGTTCGAATCCCTCCCCCTCCGCCACTTAGAATTAGAATATCGTGGATTATTCATTTATCATTTGGATTGCAGTAATTGGAGCGCTTTTTGCCTTTCTTTGGCATAAGGGCTACTTAATGGCCTTGTCCCGATTCGTTGGCGAAACACGCGAGGAGTTGCGCAAGTGCAGTTGGCCATCCAAGGAAGAACTGAAAGGTTCCACTGTCGTAGTTCTAGTTGCCACGGTGGTGGTTGGACTTTTCACTGTAGGTGTGGATGTTGTCGTCATGACTATCCTCGACTGGTTGCTCTAGTTTCATTCAGAAAGCGCCCATGAAAAACCAATGGTTTGTCATTCATACCTTGTCCGGTCAGGAGCAGAAGGTTAAAGATACGCTTGAAAAGCGTTTGAAGATTGAGGAAATGGAGGAGTTTATCCTCGAAATCCTTGTCCCTATGGAAAAAGTAGTTGAAATCCGTAATGGAAAGAAGACTGCATCAAACAGAAAGCTTTATCCCGGGTATGTTTTCATCAAAATGATTTTGTTGGACGACCAACAGCGAATCATTGATCGCCCCTGGTATTTTATCAGGGAAACGCAAGGAATTATTGGATTTGTTGGTGGAGATCATCCTCAGCCTACACCCACTGATGAAATCGAATCCATCAAAGCACAAATTTCAGACGCCGAAGATTCTGAAAAACCGAAAGTAGATTTTGAGTTGGGTGAGACCATCAAAATTAACGACGGCCCTTTCCTGAATTTCAGTGGTGTCATTGAAGAGGTAGAGCCCGACAGAGGCAAGTTGAAGGTTACTGTGAACATATTCGGCCGTAACACGCCGGTCGAACTTGAGTATTGGCAAGTCGAAAAATCTTAATCAATTATGGCAAAAAAAGTTACAGGTATTATCAAACTCCAGATTCCCGCTGGGCAGGCGAATCCGGCTCCTCCTGTTGGACCTGCATTGGGTCAGCAAGGGGTCAACATCATGGGGTTCTGCAAAGAGTTTAATGCCCGCACAAAGGACCAAGCCGGTATGATCATTCCCGTGGTAATCACCGTTTTTCAGGACAAGTCCTTCACATTCATCACCAAATCTCCACCTGCTGCTGTGCTGTTGAAGAAAGCAGCAGGCATCGCAGCCGGTTCAAAAGTACCTAATAAAGATAAGGTTGGCAAAGTTACGCGCGATCAAGTGAACGAAATTGTGAAAACCAAATTCAAGGATCTCAATGCGCGTAACGAAGATGCGGCGTTCAACATTATTGCTGGAACCGCCAGGAGTATGGGCATCGAAGTCAAAGATTAATCAATAAATGCGGGAGAGTGAATGCTCGGTTGAACCGCTCAATAAAAATGTCAAGCAAACGATACAGAAAAGCATTGGAATCAGTGGACCCCAGCAAGCGTTACACGCTTGATGAGGCTGTTGATGTTCTCAAGAAGTTTCCTGCTACAAAATTCGACCAGACCGTCGAAATCGCAATGAAGCTTGGAGTTGACCCTCGTCAATCCGATCAAATGGTGCGTGGCACAGTACCTCTACCCCATGGTAGTGGCAAAAATGTCCGTGTTCTGGTGTTTACCCAGGGAGGTGAGTCCGAGGAAGCTGCCAAGGCAGCAGGCGCAGAACACGTTGGATTTGATGAATACATAAAAAAATGCAATGAAGGCTGGGTTGATTTTGACGTTGCGATAGCTACACCCGAAGCCATGGCAGAAGTGCGTAAGCTCGGTCGGGTTTTAGGTCCACGAGGCTTGATGCCTAACCCAAAAACAGGGACAGTCACTGCAGACACAGCCAAAGCTGTGAAGGAAGTAAAAGCCGGTCGTGTGGAATACAAAATTGATAAGACCGCCAATATGCATGTTCCTGTAGGTAAAGTTTCCTTTGATGCCGACAAACTGTCGGACAACGTCAAAGCCTTGACCGATGCAGTGCTTAAATCCAAACCTAGTAGTTCCAAGGGTGCCTTTATCTTAACCTGCACACTGACAGCAACGATGAGCCCTGCAATTCCTCTGGACCTCAAAGCGATCCAACAGACGGTATCCGAGTAATAAACGATTCATCTAAAATCTTAAACGTATCATGCGAGAAGCAAAAAAGAACATTAGCGCGGAATACATTGAAAGGCTGAACGCCTCTCCTTTTTTTATCGTCGTTGATTATCAAGGACTGAAAGTTGATCAATTTGAGGAGTTGCGCAACCGCTTGGATGAAACCAAAGCGGAACTTCACGTGGTCAAAAATAGGATCTTCAATATCGCGGCCAAAGAAGCTGGATTTGAAGAAGATTTGGTGGGCGACCTCAAAGGCCAGCTGGCTGTTGTTACAGGCGAAGCGGAAATCAGCGCCACTGCAAAGATAGTCAAAAACTTTGAATCTGAATTTACAAAACCAAGCATTCGTTTTGCTTACATGGGGGATAGCCGCCTGGATGAATCTCAGGTAAAAATTATAGCCGACCTTCCGTCCTTGGACGAACTGCGTGCTATGATCGTGGGTGTTGTGCAGGCACCAGCTCAAAAGCTGGCAACCCTGGTCAATACTCCGGGAACTCAATTAGCTCAGGTCCTCAAGGCCAAAAGCGAAAAAGGCGATGCTTAACAAAGACAAATTTTGATGGGAACGCTCCTGTTGAAAATCTAACAAACAAACGAAACAATACATACGTCGGACTGCAGGCAGCGGTTATAATTCACTTCCGGCCGGAATGACGACGACCAAAATATTATGGCAGACTTGGAAAAGTTAATCGATGAGTTAAGTCAGTTGACGGTAATGGAAGCCGCTGACTTAGTGAAACAATTAGAAGAAAAATGGGGTGTCAGTGCAGCTGCTCCCGTAGCTGTTGCCGCTGCTGGTGGCGACGCAGGTGGTGGTGGCGCCGCTGCAGAAGAAAAAACTGAATTCGACGTTATTCTGGCTACTGTGCCAGGTGACAAGAAGATCCCTGTGATTAAGGCTGTTCGCGAAGTCAAAGCGGGTCTTGGTCTTGCAGACGCCAAAAAGTTGGTTGAAAGCGCACCTACTACACTGCTCGAAGCGGTGAGTAAGGATGAAGCCGAAGGAGCCAAGAAGAAGCTGGAAGAAACCGGCGCGACCGTTGAATTGAAATAGAACCTTTCTAGGACGCGGAAGTATGAATAATAATTCTGCATCCGCGTCCAAGACATTTTGAGTTTCCCTACACAGGCAAACTCATTTGACAGCTAAAATTGTCAAAACTTATTTCAGCAAGTCCGCAAGCACTCAAGTATTGAGAGCTGCGGACCTGTTTCGTCTCCTGAAAAATAGTAATGGGGAATAAAGGTTCCCCGAATAAGAACAGAATATACAAGGTGACCATGCCATCAAAAGCCGCTGAACGAATCAATTTCGGAAAAATCAAAGAGGTAATCACTCCTCCGAATCTGATTGAAGTGCAAAATAATTCCTACGCGGAATTCCTTCAATCTGACATCGATCCTAAGAAAAGAAAGAATCTGGGCCTGCAAGCCGTTTTCAGCGAAGTCTTTCCGATTGAGAGTTATGACGGTAAATGCGTTCTGGACTTCAGCCATTACGAAATTGGTGAACCAAAACTGGACTGGCTCGAGTGCCTGCGTGAGGGCATCACCTATGGCGCTCCGCTGCATGTCAGTTTTCGATTGAAAGACGAACAAGGGACCAAGGAGGAAAAGGTGTTTATGGGAGAGCTTCCCCTGATCACGCCTCAGGGTAGTTTTGTAATCAATGGTGCCGAGCGCGTCATCGTCAGTCAGCTACACCGATCACCAGGTCTTGCGTTCGAAGCCTCTCAACATCCCAATGGCAAAACGATGCATTCTTTCCGCATCATCCCTGACCGCGGGTCTTGGTATGAAGCTCAATTTGACACCAACGATTTACTTTTTGTTTATCTGGATCGCAAAAAGCGCCGCAGAAAATTTTTAACCACCACATTTTTCCGGGCACTGGGTTACGGAAGCGACGCGGACATATTACGTCTCTTCTATGATATTGACGAGATTTCCGTCAAGGCAGCGAAAGGCATGGACGACATCCAAAACAAGGTCCTCATCGAGGACATCCTTGATTTGGACAAAGGGGCTGTTGTAGCGCGTGCATTCGAACCCATGTCGGCTGCCGTTGTTCGTGAAATTGCGAATATGGGGCTGAAAAAAATCAAAGTGGTAGATACCAGCGTTGATGACGGTATCATCATCAAGTGCCTCAAAAAAGATCCTACCACCAATGAAGAAGAAGCCCTCAAAGACATTTATCGCCGCCTTCGTCCTGGTGATCCGCCAACAGCAGCAAACGCTCGAGCACTTCTGAAGCGGCTGTTTTTTGACGCCAAGCGATACGATCTTGGTCGCGTTGGTAGATACAAAATCTCTCAGAAATTGAATCTGGATTCAAACAATGAATCCCGAGTTCTGGAAAAAGAAGATCTGGTCGCCGCAACGAAATACCTCCTCAAACTCAAAAAAGGGGAAGGGACTCTCGATGACATTGATCACTTGGGAAGCCGTCGTGTCAGGACCGTTGGTGAGCTGCTGGCCAATCAATGTCGCGTTGGGTTGGCTCGTACTGAGCGACTTGTCAAAGAGCGCATGACGCTTTTTGATCAGGGCTTGGATACCATGACTCCACAGAAATTGATCAACCCCAAAGCTCTTTCTGCTGTGATCAGGGATTTCTTTGGGCGCAGTCAGCTTTCTCAGTTCATGGACCAAATCAATCCTTTGGCTGAGCTGACTCACAAAAGACGTTTGTCTGCACTCGGGCCTGGTGGCCTGAGTCGAGATCGTGCCGGATTTGAAGTGCGTGATGTCCATCCTTCTCATTATGGTCGCATCTGCCCAATTGAAACCCCGGAGGGGCCTAATATTGGGCTGATCGCCTCTTTGGCAACATTTGCCAAGGTCAATGATTTCGGTTTTATCGAAACTCCCTACCGAAAGGTCGTTAATGGCCGTGTGACAAGTCAGCTTGATTACTTGACCGCTGACCGTGAGGAGCAGTTCATTGTTGCTCAGGCCAATGCGCCCATCGACGAGAAGGGTAAATTCCAAAATGAGCGCGTCATGTGTCGATGCAAAGGTGATTTTATCGATGTTCCTCCCGATCGCGTGGATTACATGGACGTTTCACCAAAGCAGTTGGTTTCCGTAGCTGCTGGTTTGATTCCGTTTTTGGAGCATGATGACGCCAATCGTGCTTTGATGGGGTCTAACATGCAACGCCAGGCCGTACCTTTGCTCGTTAGCGAGTCTCCACTAGTGGCTACAGGTATGGAATCCAAGGTGGCTCGGGATTCATGTGCAGTAGTATCGGCGGAAGCTCCCGGAGTAGTTGCATCTGTCTCAGGAAATCAAGTCATCATTACCAAAGACGGTAAACTTCCTGAGGGCAAAAAACGCATCAAACATGATCCGGCCAATGACGTCTACGTCTATCGGTTGCGCAAGTTCATGCGATCCAATGCAGCGACCTGCATCAATCAGAAAGTTTTGGTCCAAAATGGCCAGAAAATCAAGGCTGGTGATGTCATCGCTGACGGGCCATCAACTGAAGATGGTGAATTGGCTCTTGGTAAGAATGTGCTCTGTGCTTTTATGCCATGGAACGGTTATAACTTCGAAGATGCTATCCTGATCAGTCAACGCATTGTCAAAGATGATGTTTACACCTCAATTCATATTGATGAATATGAAGTGAGTGCGCGTGACACGAAGCTCGGTCCTGAGGAAATCACCCGAGACATACCTAACCTTGGTGAAGATGCTCTTAAAAACTTGGGACTCGATGGTGTGATCCGAGTAGGTGCTGAGGTGAAACCAGGTGATATTCTAGTCGGTAAAATCACCCCGAAAAGCGAAACTGAACTTGCACCTGAAGAAAGACTTTTGCGTGCTATTTTTGGTGAAAAAGCTGCTGATGTAAAAGATACCTCGCTCAAAGTACCTTCAGGGACTTACGGCATTGTAATGGACGTCAAGGTATCCGCCAAAAAAGAATCTGAGCGCACTATAAAGGTTTCTACGACCGAATCCAAAAAGCACTCCAAACAAGTTGAGGACGAACACAAAAAGAAGATTGACGACTTGCGAGAGCAATTGACGGAATCTCTCAGTAATATTCTCCTGGGCGAAAAAATTCCTTTGGATGTGGTTAATTCCGAAACTGGAGAGATTATCATTCCAGCCAACCGGAAAATTACTAAAACGCTGCTCAGAAAACTTGCTAGTGTTTATGATCGGATCGAAATTGATCCATCCCCGATTCGAAATAAGATCAATGAAATCATCAGCGCCTACAAAAAACGCTTTGATGATCTTCAGATGCAGCACGATGAGGAAATGGAACGTGTCGAATCCGGTGATGATATGGAAACCGGTATCATTAAATCCGTCAAAGTATTCATTGCTTCCAAGCGAAAGCTTTCTGTTGGTGATAAAATGGCTGGTCGCCATGGCAACAAGGGAGTGGTCGCAAAGATCGTGCCTGAAGAGGATATGCCCTTCCTTGCAAACGGAACTCCTGTCGATATTGTCTTGAATCCGTTGGGTGTGCCGTCTCGTATGAATGTTGGCCAGTTGCTGGAAACTCACTTGGGTTGGGCAGCCAAAGTGCTTGGCATGAAGTTCGCTACACCTGTTTTTGATGGCATCAAAGAGTCTGAAGTACGTGGTTACCTCAAGGAGGCCGGTTTGCCCGACCATGCCAAGATCCACTTATATGATGGTCGGACCGGTGAGCGTTTCGATCAGGAAATTGTTGTTGGTTTCATCTACATGCTCAAACTGGGTCATTTGGTTGCTGATAAGATTCATGCTCGTGCAGTGGGTCCTTATTCACTGGTAACCCAACAGCCTCTCGGCGGAAAAGCACAGTATGGTGGCCAGCGGTTCGGAGAAATGGAAGTATGGGCGATGGAAGCTTATGGTGCTGCTTATGCACTTCAGGAACTCCTCACTGTTAAGTCAGATGACGTCCAGGGGCGGACGCGCATTTACGAAAGTATTGTCAAAGGGGATAACTCACTCGATGCCGGAATACCGGAATCCTTTAACGTTCTCGTGAAGGAAATCCAGTCTCTTGGTATGGATGTGAATGTTGGATATGAACCGGAAGAAGTTGATCCGGATGCCGAACTAAGGTCCGTGCCATCCAGTCTCTCAGCAATGGGATAATTAAGGGGATCGGAACAAACTGAAACAAATTGATTTCAAAGTACACCCATGATCGAAAGCAGAAATAGTACACGCGAGTTGTTCGGGCTGGAGCAGGTCAACGCCGTTGACCACATCAACATCACTGTAGCCTCACCTGAATCCATCCGTTCTTGGTCCAAAGGCGAGGTTAAAAATCCGGAGACCATTAACTATCGCACGTTCAAACCTGAAAAAGGTGGTTTGTTTTGTGAGCGTATCTTTGGACCCGTCAAAGATTGGGAATGCTCTTGCGGTAAATACAAGAGGATCAAACACCGAGGAGTGGTCTGTGACCGTTGCGGTGTTGAAGTCACTTTATCTCGTGTCCGCCGTGAGCGTATGGGACACATTGAATTGGCGGTACCTGTATCCCATATTTGGTTTTTCAAGTGCATGCCCTCACGTATTGGTCTTATTTTGGACATGACCGCCCGTGAGCTCGAGCGTGTGGTTTATTACGAGGATTACCTTGTGATCGAACCAGGAACAACTCCGCTGAAAAAGAATCAGCTGCTCAGCGAGATGGAGTACAGGGAGGCAAAAGAAACCTACGGCTCAGATGCTTTTGAAGCCGAAATGGGAGCTGGCGCTGTTCGCAGAGCACTGGAGTCTGTTGAACTGGTCAGTAAGGTAGAGGAACTGCAGGTTGCCATGACGGAAACTCGCAGTAAACAAATCCGCAAGAAATTAGCGAAGCGCATCAAGCTTTTCCAAGGGTTTTCTGCCAGTAAATCCCGTCCTGACTGGATGATTCTCGTGGTTCTGCCTGTTATTCCTCCAGATTTACGTCCATTGGTTCCTTTGGAAGGCGGCCGATTTGCCACTTCTGACCTGAACGATCTTTATCGGCGCGTTATCAACCGAAATAACCGTTTAAAGAATCTCCTTCAGCTCAAGACACCTGAAGTCATTATTCGTAATGAAAAACGTATGTTGCAGGAGGCCGTGGACGCATTATTTGATAATGGACGTCATGGACGCGCTGTGACAGGTGCAGGTAACCGCCCATTGAAATCCCTGAGTGACATGCTCAAAGGCAAGAGTGGGCGCTTCCGTCAGAACTTGCTTGGAAAGCGTGTCGATTATTCTGGTCGTTCTGTTATCGTTATTGGTCCCGAATTGAAATTGCATCAGTGCGGTCTTCCCAAAAAGATGGCCCTGGTACTTTTTGAGCCCTTCATCATTCGACGACTCAAAGAGCTCGGTTTTGTGCATACGGTTCGGTCTGCTAAAAAAATGATCGAGCGGCAATCGCCTGAGGTGTGGGATATTCTTGAAGAGGTTACCAAAGGACATCCGGTTCTTTTGAACCGTGCTCCCACGCTGCATCGATTATCTATCCAGGCCTTTGAGCCTGTTCTGATTGAGGGAGAGGCTATTCGAGTTCATCCTCTGGTTTGCACAGCTTACAATGCTGATTTTGATGGAGATCAAATGGCGGTGCATGTTCCGTTGTCTGTGGAAGCACAGATGGAGGCTCGCTTGTTGATGATGGCACCCAACAATATTTTCAGTCCATCCAGTGGCAAACCGATCATGACTCCCACACAGGATATTACACTGGGATGTTACTACCTCACTGCCGAACCGCGCCAACCTCGAAAGAAAAACCAGAGGTTGTGTTTGTTTGCGACTAAAGAGGAGGTCATTTTCGCATTCCATGATGGGGCTTTGGATACTCATTCACGCGTTGCATTTGTCAATCCAGACATCGGCAAGGACACGGTTTATGGTGACAATGACAGAAAGATCATCGAAACCACGGTTGGGCGTGTGATTTTCAGCGAAATATGGCCTTCTGATCTTGGTTTTCCGAACCGTGCGATCGGCAAAGGTCAGATTGGTGATTTAATCTGGAACTGTTACAAAGTGTGCGGACATGCAGAGACAGTCGCCACTTTGGATAGACTCAAAGAACTTGGATTCAGGGAAGCAACCAAGGCGGGTGTCTCCATTGGTATTGACGACATGATTATCCCGGTCGAAAAAGATCAGGAAATCAGTTCAGCCCAAGACCAGATATCCGAAGTGGAAAACCAATATCGCCGAGGTGTCATTACTCCGGGTGAGCGATACAACAAAATCATTGATATCTGGACACATTGCACAGACCAGATTTCCAATGTGATGCTGAGGACACTTCAAGCCAACCAGAACAAGGATGAATTCAATCCTGTTTACCTGATGGTTGATTCTGGAGCACGTGGTAATCGTCAGCAGGTGCGTCAATTGGCGGGTATTCGTGGTTTGATGGCCAAGCCTTCTGGCGATATCATTGAAAAACCGATCCTCTCAAACTTCAGGGAAGGTTTGACAGTATTGGAATACTTTATTTCCACGCATGGAGCCCGTAAGGGACTTGCTGATACCGCACTCAAGACGGCTGATTCAGGTTACATGACCCGTAAACTGGTTGATGTTGCCCAGGATGTCATTGTTCGTGAAGCAGATTGCGAGACTTCCAATGGAATATGGGTTTCAGCTATTTACGAAGGTGAAGATGAAGTTGTCAAATTGAGCGAGCGATTGGTTGGACGCGTGTCATGTGAAGATATCGTCGATCCCAGTGACGTCAAAAATGTTATTGTAAAGGCTAACGATGAAATCGATGAGGTCACGGCGAAAGCTGTAGATTCATCAGCCATTGAGCGAGTCAAAATCAGATCGGTTCTGACCTGCGAATCCAATGTCAGTCTTTGCGCAAAATGCTATGGCCGCAATCTGGCTACGGGTCGTGAAGTCAAGGAAGGCGAGGCAGTAGGCATAGTGGCAGCTCAGTCCATTGGTGAGCCCGGAACACAGCTTACCATGCGTACTTTCCATATTGGCGGAACAGCATCCCAGATATTCAAACAGCCCCAGATCAAGTCCAAGCATGTTGCCAAGATTGTCTACAGCGATTTGCGCTGTGTGGAACTTGAAGATGGTAACAGCATTGTTCTGAACAAAAACGGTTCCATCATCCTGCTCGATGAAGAAGAGCGTGAAATAGAAAATCACAGCATCATCATTGGGTCGGTTATTCTGGTGCCAAACGGAGGTTCAGTTAAAAAAGGGCAGACTTTTGTCCAGTGGGATCCTTACAACGTGCCGATTCTCTCGGAAAAAGCAGGTGTCGTTAAATTTCATGACATCATTGAGGGAGTGACGATGAAGCAAGAGGTGGACGACGCCACAGGTCAGGAAGCAATGGTTGTGATCGATCACAAGGAAGATCTTCATCCTCAGATCATGATTTTAGCTTCCAAGAATGGTGAAGTGCTTGCAAATTACCCCATTCCTTCGGGGGCTCACATTGTGGTTCAGGAGGGAGTAAGAATTCCTGCTGGTGCTTTGATGGCAAAAACCCCTCGTAAGACCAGTAAAACCAAGGATATCACAGGTGGTCTTCCACGTGTGGCTGAGTTGTTTGAAGCTCGCCGCCCCAAAGATGCTGCTGAAATTGCTAAAATGGACGGTATCATTGACTTTGGTCCCAGTGTCCGAGGCAAGCGTTGTATTCTCATTCGTGATGCGGAATCAGGGGCCGAGGAAGAGCATTTAATTCCCATTGCTAAGCACGTCATTGTTTTCAAGGGAGACTACGTTAAAAAAGGTTCTCAACTGACTGAAGGCCCCATTGTTCCCCACGAAATACTTGAAGTTTGTGGACCACAAGAATTGCAGGAGCACTTGGTGAACGAAGTTCAGGAAGTGTATCGGTTGCAGGGGGTGACTATCAATGACAAGCACATTGAAATCATCGTCCGGCAAATGTTGCGCAAAGTTCGCGTTACTGAGCCAGGTGACACCATCTTCCTCTGGGGTGAGCAGGTTGAAAGAACGATATTCGAGCGTGAAAACCGTAGAGTGGAAGAAATGGGCGGTCAACCAGCGGATGCCTCACCCGTATTGCTCGGTATTACTAAAGCATCTCTTGAGACAGAAAGTTTTCTCTCAGCAGCTTCTTTCCAGGACACAACTCGAGTGCTCACGGATGCCGCAACCATGGGGAAAGTGGATTACCTCCGAGGCTTCAAAGAAAACGTCATCATGGGGCACATCATTCCAGCTGGAACAGGGTATCCAAAACATCGTAACATCAAGGTCAATCCATTAGTGGAACCACCTAAGGTAGAAGAAGAACCAACTCCGGAAATTGACGAGCCGGTCGCAGGTTGAAACTAAAAAATCATCTTTAAAAATATTTCAAATTATCTCTTGCAAGGAGTAAGCCCTTTGCTAGTATCTGCCCTCCATTTCTCAGGAAGCAGAAATTGGGCCTTTTGGAATTTACACAAATACGCAAATGCCAACGATTAATCAGCTTGTCCGTAAAGGACGAAAAAAGATCAAAGAAAAGTCGAGTTCACCGGCTTTGGAGAACTGTCCGTTTCGACGGGGAGTATGCGTGCAGGTCATGACCCGAACGCCCAAAAAGCCAAACTCCGCGATGCGGAAAGTCGCTAAAGTGCGCCTGACCAACGGATATGAGGTAATTGCCTATATTCCTGATGAGGGGCATAATCTGCAGGAACACAGCATCGTTCTGGTGCGTGGTGGACGTGTGAAGGATTTGCCTGGGGTGCGCTACCACGTGGTGCGTGGAACACTGGACGCAAACGGTGTTGAGAAAAGACGTGTGAGCCGTTCAAAGTACGGTGTTAAGCGTCCTAAAGCTAAGAAGTAATTTAAAAGATTTTTGAATTGATCCTATGTCAAGACGTCGTAGAGCAGTTAAGCGCAAGCAAGTCGCTGATCCCAAATACGGGAGCACCTTGGTCGCACGCCTCGTGAGTATCCTCATGATTCAGGGTAAGAAAAGTATCGCCCAGAAAGTCGTGTATGGAGCAATGGACACCTTGGGTGAGAAAAACCCTGCCACCAACCCATTAGATTTATTGCAACGTGCGGTAGACAATGCCAAACCTCGTTTGGAAGTGAAACCGAGACGTGTTGGTGGTGCCACTTATCAAGTGCCCATGGAGGTCCCGTCGGACCGCCAAAACGCTCTTGCCATGCGGTGGATTGTTCGATTTGCGAACTCAAGAAAAGGCGTTCCGATGGCCGAGGCCTTGGCCAACGAAATCATGGATGCGTATCAGGGACAAGGGGCATCTATCCGCCGACGAGATGAAGTGCACAAAATGGCTCAATCAAACAAGGCATTCGCACATTTTCGTTGGTAATAATTCAATATAATTTTGCCCCGGACGGTTCATTGAGCTAACACGGGGCTTTTTATTCTCTACTGATACATAACTGAATGAGTACGGCAGCTACAGAGGAAAGATCTCAGCTGAATTCGCCTAATCGCGAATACTCCTTGGAGCGTACTCGCAACATTGGTATTGCTGCTCACATTGACGCAGGCAAAACCACCACGACTGAACGTATCTTATTCTATACCGGGCTTATTCACAAAATGGGTGAAGTCCATGATGGAGATACGGTGACCGACTGGATGTCACAAGAAAAAGAGCGTGGTATCACCATTACATCCGCTGCCATTACCTGTTTCTGGAAGCAGGCTGATGACGGATTGCTCAAAACTTTCGTTGACGTGCCTCATCGTATCAACATTATTGATACTCCCGGGCACGTTGATTTCACTGCTGAGGTAGAACGTTCCATGCGTGTCCTCGACGGTGCGGTTGCTGTTTTCTGTGGTGTCGCTGGGGTGCAGCCTCAGTCAGAAACAGTTTGGCGACAGGCTACAAAATACAGTGTGCCTCGCATTGCTTTTGTCAACAAAATGGATCGCACTGGCGCTGATTTTGACAACGCTGTCAGCGACATGCGTAACAAATTGGGCGCTTACGCTTATCCCATCTCACTGCCACTTGGGGCTGAAGATCAGCTCAAAGGGGTGATAGATCTCGTAAGCCAAAAAGCAATTCTCTATGACGAAGAGGATCCGACTGGCCTGAAGTACGAAGTCACGGCTATTCCTGCAGATCAAAAGAACCGTGCTGAAGTTGCTTATCGCGAATTGTTGGAAGCTGTCGCAGATAAAGACGATACTGTGATGGAACTGGTAGTCAATGAGCTGCCGATCGATTCAGTCACTCTCAAAGCAGCAATCAGGCGATTAACCTGCTCGATGGAATTGGTGCCGGTTCTGGGAGGCTCTGCATTTAAAAACAAGGGAGTCCACTCTGTCGTTGACGCCGTTGTAGATTACTTGCCTTCGCCTGTCGACGTTCCCTCTGCGGTCGGGACTGATCTAGACAACGATGAGGAAGTTGAAATAAGGACCGATGACAGTGGTCACTTCTGTGGATTGGCTTTCAAGCTCTGGACAGATCCATTCGTCGGCAAATTAGTTTTTATGCGTGTTTATCGAGGGACCCTCAAAAAGGGAGAAGCCGTCCTCAACACACGCACTCGAAGAAAAGAGCGGGCCAGTCGCTTGTTGATGATTCAAGCCGACAAGCGGTCTGACTGCGATGCTGTTTATGCAGGTGACATTGTTGCCATTGTAGGCGTTAAAAATGTGACCACCGGCGACACTTTATGCACGCAGGGAAATGAAATCAGTCTTGAGCCTCCGACCTTTCCTGAGCCTGTTATCTCCATGGCGATTGAACCAAAAACAAAGCTAGATCGCGAGAGATTGTCTGAGGGCTTGCAGCGTCTATCAGAAGAAGATCCAACTTTCCGTTGCTTCACCAATGAGGAGACTGGGCAGCTGATCATTGCGGGGATGGGCGAACTGCACTTGGAAATTATTCGAGACCGCCTGTTGCGTGAGTTTAAAGTTGTTGCCAACGCTGGCGTCCCTCAAATCGCCTATCGCGAAACCATCACCAAAAAGGCATCGGCTGAAGGTAAATTCGTGCGTCAATCGGGTGGACGGGGGCAATACGGTCATGCTGTCATTAACGTTCAACCAGCTGAACGTGGAAAAGGTGTTACCATCGACAACAAGATTGTAGGTGGTGTCATTCCCAAGGAGTTTATACCAGCAGTCATCTCGGGCATTGAAGACGTGATTTCGGGGGGGGTGCTTGCTAATTACCCGATGGTGGATGTATCAGTGCAGCTTGTTGACGGAAGTTTTCATGAAGTTGATTCAAACGAACTCGCTTTTAAAATGGCTGGAATTTTCGCTTTCAAAGAAGCGGCTAAAAAAGCTTCTTTAGCATTACTGGAGCCTGTGATGAAAGTGGAGGTGACCACTCCCGATGAGTATCAGGGTGATATTCTCGGCGATTTGAATCGCAGAAGAGGGAAGATAATCAGTATCGATAGCAAGCCTCAGGTTACTATCCTTAACTCCGAAGTTCCCTTGGCTGAAATGTTCGGTTACGCCACTGCAGTTCGCTCTCTGAGTAAAGGCCGTGCTTCATACTCTATGGAGCCTGATAAATTTGAACAGGTGCCTACAAGCATCGTAAACACACTTTTGGACTCGATCATGCCTGTGGCAGCTCGATCCTGATAAACACAGTTATTAACCTCGTTCTTTATAAATTATGGCAGGACAAAGAATACGTATTCGACTGAAGGCCTATGATCATCGTGTGATTGATCAGTCTGCCCAGGAAATAGTGGAGACCGTTAAGCGGTCAGGGGCTCGTGTGGCAGGACCTATTCCTTTGCCAACTCGTATTGAGAGATTTACTGTTGGCAGATCGCCTCACGTGGATAAAAAATCTCATGAATCATTTGAGCAACGTACTCACAAGCGTTTACTGGATATATTAGAGCCAACCGCGAAAACAGTAGACGAGCTTAAGAAACTCAATCTACCAGCGGGTGTGGACATCACCATTAAGATTTAAGAAAGACGCGATATAATGTTAGGATTACTAGGTAAAAAATTAGGCCAGACACGCGTTTACAACAGTGATGGTTCTGCCACCAGTGTGACAGTTGTTGAGTGTGGACCAAACCATGTTGTTCAATGCAAAACGCCTGATACAGATGGTTACAGCGCCGTCCAATTGGCGTTCGATCCGCAGAAAGACCACCGACTCACAAAGCCAAAATTAGGGCATTTTTCGAAGCATAAAACCACTGGTTTTAAAAGAATTCGCGAATTTCGTGATTTCGCGCTTGATGTCAAGTCGGGTGATGTGGTTAAGGTGGAAGACTGCTTCGACGAAGGCGACTTTGTGGATGCCATTGGCTTGACAAAAGGCCGTGGTTTCCAAGGTGTCATGAAACGATGGAATTTTAGTGGAGGTCGTGCAACTCATGGTGCCAAAGGCTGGAAGCGCCGTCCAGGTTCCATAGGTTCTGGTTCCACACCCGGTTGGGTTGCCAAGGGCAAAAAGATGCCAGGCCACATGGGACAGGCTCAACGCACCATTCAAAGCTTAAAAGTAGTCAAGGTTCGTGGAGAAGACAATTTGCTGCTAATTAAGGGGGCGATTCCGGGGGCAGCAGGTGATTATGTTGTCATCCGTGAAGCAGTCAAGAAGCCCAAAAAGAAAGCATAAGGCCGTAGAAAGGGCGCATAAGTAATGAAAATTAACGTTCAAAATACAAATGGGGAACCCGTAGAGGAGATGGAAGTCCCCTTTACGCTCGTCGAAGAGGGCGACAAGGGGTTGCAGGCGGTGCACGATACCGTCGTAGCTTACATGGCCTCACAGCGGAGCGGCACGGCCTGCGCAAAAACACGTTCTGAGGTCGCTGGTACCGGCAAGAAACCTTGGAGGCAGAAAGGCACAGGACGTGCACGAGCTGGTTCTTTCCAGTCTCCTATCTGGCGAGGTGGCGGCGTTGTTTTTGGCCCACGTCCTCGAGATTTCCGCAAAGATGTTAACAAGAAAACACGTAAGTTGGCGCTGCAAAAGGCACTGACTGAGCGCATCAAATCCGGTGAAGTTCTTGTCGTCGATCAAATAAGTATTGATCAACCCAAAACCAAAGACTTCATTCGCATTTTGGATAATCTAAAGGTAGATGGCACTGCACTTCTGGTAACAATCAATCCGGATCAAAATTTACAGCTGTCCACACGCAACGTATCCTATGTTGGGGTGACCACCAGTGAGTCTTTGAATACATATGACACACTCAAATACGATCGCATCATCATCACAAGAGACGCGTTCAATGGACTGCAATCAAGACTCAGCTAATTTTTCTGACAATGAACGCTTACGATATAATTAAAACAGTCAGAGTGACAGAAAAGGGGACTGAACAGTCACACGACTACAATCAGTACACCGTAGTGGCCAATCCTCGCGCCAACAAATTCCAGATCCGGGCTGCCGTTGAAGAATTGTTTAAAGTCAAAGTTGTTCGAGTTAACACTTTGAACGTTCATGGCAAGAAGCGACGTCAGCGCACCAAACAAGCAGGACGTGCTGCAAATTGGAAAAAGGCCATGGTCAAACTCAAAAGTGGTGACAAAATTGAATTAACTTAATCGGAATAGAACCTATGCCAGTTAAAACATTTAGACCATTAACTCCTGGTCGCCGATTCCTGACAGTTTCAGATTTTTCTAACATCACGAAGAAAAAGCCTGAAAAGAAACTAGTCAAGACCAAGAAAAAAACCGGTGGACGTAATTGCTACGGCAGGATCACCGCTCGTGCAATTGGAGGAGGTCACAAGCAAAAAATTCGTACGGTAGATTTTCGCCGCAACAAACATGGTGTCGAAGCAGAAGTCATCGCGATTGAATACGATCCAATGCGTTCAGCGCGTCTGGCACTTCTGCAGTACTCTGACGGTGAAAAGCGATATATTGTTGCACCTGTAGGAATGGAAATTGGTACTAAATTGATGAGCGGCCCAGAAGCCCCAGCAGAAGTAGGCAACTCAATGCCGCTGGGTAGCATTCCTGTAGCCACTCCGGTACACAATATTGAATTAATACCAGGACGAGGAGGTCAAATTGCTCGCACTGCCGGTAGTTTTGCAACTTTGATGTCACGTGACGGTGACTATGCGCAGATCAAGATGCCATCTGGCGAAATACGGCGTATCCACTGCAAATGTCAGGCGACCATAGGACAGGTGGGTAACACAGATCACGAAAAAATCATTATTGGCAAAGCTGGTCGTAATCGCCACCTTGGCAGGCGTCCAATGACTCGTGGCCTTGTTCGTAACCCTGTTGATCACCCTAATGGTGGTGGTAATGGAAAATCCAAGGGCGGTGGTGGGCGTCAACATTTGGTCTCACCCTGGGGCTTGTTAGCTAAAGGTTATAAAACCCGTAACAAGCATAAAACATCCAATAAATTTATTCTGGTTCGCCGCGATGGTCGACCCAACAAGCTCAAGTAATTTTTGACCTATGTCACGTTCAATTAAAAAGGGATTTTTTGTAGACGAGAGTCTTCAAAGAAAAATCGACAAGATGAATGAAAGTGGGAATAAACGTCCCATCAAAACTTGGTCGCGTCGATCGACTGTCACTCCCGAACTCGTAGGGAACACCGTAAATGTTCACAATGGCAAAGTGTTTATCACTGTTTTTATCACTGAAAACATGGTGGGTCACAAATTGGGAGAATTCGCACTGACACGAACATTTAAAGGCCATGGTGCACATACTGCCAAGGTGACTAAATAATAGTATGGAAGTTCAAGCGATTACAAAAAACGTCCGGATGTCTGCACAAAAAATGCGGGAAGTCGTCCGCCAGATTCAAGGAATGAATGCACTTCAAGCAGTTGCTGTTTTAGGAGCTGTTCCACGAAAATCAGCGCGTGTTGTAGCAAAGACACTTAAAAGTGCCATTGCCAACGCAGAACATAATAATAACGCACGACCTGAATCACTCGTTGTCAAAATGGCAGTTGCCGGTCACGGACCTGTCATGAAACGTTTTATTCCGAAAGCACGTGGATCTGCTGGTCCTATCCTTAAGCGCTCGTGCCACGTAAAAATAGTCGTCTCTGATCTTAGCTAATTTGTAATTATGGGACAAAAAGCCAATCCAATCGGTTTAAGAATCGCCCTCAATCGTGACTGGCGATCCAAATGGTTCTCTGACAAAAAACATTTCGGAGAATTGCTGGCGGAGGATCATCAGATCCGATCGTTTTTAAAGAGAAAGCTAGAAACGGCCGCCGTGCCTCGAATCCAGATCGAACGCGCAGCGTCTCGCTGCCGAGTGACTATCCACACTGCACGTCCTGGTGTTGTGATCGGTCGCAAAGGAGCTGAAATCGATAAAATCAAGGAGCAACTTAGCTTGATGACCGGCAAAGAAGTTTACGTTGATATTCAGGAAGTTAAAAATCCTGAACTCAACGCACAACTTGTTGCCGAGAACATTTCACTGCAACTCGAACGTCGCGTATCCTTCCGCCGTGCGATGAAAAAAGCACTCCAGACCACCATGGACTTTGGTGCGGACGGAATTCGAATTCGTTGCGCTGGTCGTCTTGGTGGTGCGGAACTCGCCAGAGTTGAATCATACAATCAAGGTCGGGTTCCATTGCATACCCTGAGAGCGAACATTGATTATGGGTTCTCGGAAGCAAAAACTTTATACGGGATTTTGGGAGTGAAGTGTTGGATTTGTAAGGGAGATATCAAGCTTGATAAACCTGAACGCCCTGCTTACACAGAGTCCGTCTAACAAAATTTTATTAATTATTAAGAAAGGTTAAATTATGCCATTGATGCCATCTAGGGTAAAATACAGGCGCATGCATCGCGGCAATCGTGCCGGTCTGGCACGTAGGGGGGAAACCGTCGCCTTCGGCGAGTTTGGTCTCCAAGCCCTTGAGCGTTGCTGGTTGAATAACAAAGTGATTGAAGCAGCACGTGTTGCCATCACCCGTAATATGAAACGACGCGGGAAGGTCTGGATTCGAGTGTTTCCGGACAAAACATTCACCAAGAAACCACTTGAAGTACGAATGGGAAAAGGTAAGGGGCCTGTAGCGGGTTGGGTAGCTGTTATTCGCCCAGCCAACATCCTCTTTGAATTGGATGGAGTTCCTGAAAGTGTAGCACGTGAATCTCTCCGTTTGGCAGCCTCAAAATTGCCGATCCGAACTAAATTTATTTCAAGACACAAGTTAGGTTGATCATATGGCTGTAAAATTCTCAGAAGTCGTTGAACTGTCCCGGGCCGAATTGGTCGCCAAGGGGCGGGAAATGCGACAGGAACTTTTTAATCTAAAACTCCAGAAGGCTAGTAGCCAGCTGGAAAAACCCTCGCGCTTACGGGATCTCAGACGAGGTATCGCTAGAGTCGAAACGCAGTTGTCCGTTTTGCGCCAGCAACCCGACGCCAAGTAATTATATTCCAAACCATGTCTGAAGAGCAAACAACACGCGGGCATCGCAAACTTCGCATTGGCGAAGTTATTTCTGACAAGATGGAAAAAACCATCGTTGTAAGAGTAAGACGCCGTATCACTCATCCTAAATTTAAAAAGATCATGACCGTATTCAGCAAGTGCTATGCACATGATGAAAAGAGCCAAGCCAAGGTAGGTGATCAGGTCAGGATTCAGGAAACAAGGCCACTGTCGAAAAGCAAATGCTGGCGGTTGGTTGAAATAACTCATCAAGCTGAAGTCTAAATCGTTTAGGAGTTAAATATGTTACAATTACGTTCAGTTTTAAACGTGGCAGACAACACAGGAGCCAAAAAAGCATCTGCCATTGCCGCGTTAGGTAAAACACAGCGCTACGCCAAAATCGGTGATGTGCTGAAGGTGCACATCAAGGAAGCTGCACCAGACGGTTCTGTTAAAAAAGGCGATGTGGTTAATGCTGTTGTAGTGAGAACCCGTAAAGCTATTCACCGCGCGGATGGTTCGGTCTTACGATTTGACAGCAATGCCGTTGTGATCATTGATAAAGACAAAAACCCCAAAGGGACACGTATTTTCGGCCCAGTTGCTCGTGAATTACGTGAGAAACGTTTCATGAAAATTGTATCATTGGCCCCAGAAGTTATTTAAATCATCATGCCCACAAAATTTCATGTCAAACGAGGCGACGAGGTGGTCGTCATAGCGGGAGCTGAAAAAGGTAAACGAGGGAAAATTATTCAGGTCGTACCTAAAAAAGAACGTGTGATTGTTGAAGGTATCAATATCATCAAAAAACACATTAAACGCAACCAACAACATCCTGAAGGAACGATACTTGAGCGTGAGGCCGCAATTCACATTTCAAATGTGATGAAGGCAGAGCGCTACGACGCCAAACGCGAGACCGCCTGATACCTTCAACCTACAAAGGTTATATGAAACCGAGACTTTTTGATAAATACGTAAAAGAAATTCGTCCGCAACTGATGAAAGATGGGAAGTTTTCCAATGTTCATCAGGTGCCCGCCATCAACAAGATAGTCATTAACATGGGTGTCAGCGGAATGGTTGAAAAGGGTGCGTTGGAAAACGCCGCTGCAGACCTAACAACAATTACAGGCCGTAAACCCGTTTATTGTCTTGCTAGGAAAAGTGTTTCTAATTTTAAATTAAGACAGGGCCAGGCCATTGGTTGCAAAGTAACACTTCGAAGAACTAGTATGTGGGAATTCTTTGATCGCTTGGTCACTGCAGCATTGCCTCGAATACGAGATTTCCGTGGTATCTCAAAAAAAGCCTTTGACGGTAGAGGTAATTATTCTCTCGGAATCAATGATCAAAGCATTTTCCCTGAAATAGAATTGGATAAGGTAAAACGACAACAAGGCATGGACATCACCATTGTCACATCTGCGGCCAACGATACAGACGCCCACGAATTACTTACACTCATGGGGATGCCTTTCACCAAGTAAACCGACTTTAAGAATCAAAACCAGAATAACCTATGGCAAAATCTGCTTGGAAAGAACGTAACAAAAAAAAGCAACGTACGGTTGCTAAGTACGCTGAATTAAGATCTGAACTACGTGCGAAACGTGATTATTCAGGCTTAACAAAGTTACCCCGCAATGCCAGCCCTACGCGTGTCGTAAACCGTTGTAAGATATCAGGTCGTCGTCACGGTTACTTACGAAAGTTCGGGGTATCAAGATTAACATTTCGTGAAATGGCTCTTCATGGGCTGATTCCGGGTATTACAAAAGCCAGCTGGTAAAGAAATTTCGATAATATGGACCCTATAGCTGACATGCTGACTATCTTGCGTAACGCTAACGCTGCACTCCTGCCTCAAGTAGAGTTACGTCATTCCAAAGTCAAAGAAAGTATCGCTGATATCTTGAAAAAGGAAGGTTTTATCACCGACTATCAAGTGTCTGGCGACAATATCAAAAAATTGCAGATTGCATTGAAATACAACGGACGTGTTGGTGTTTTTGCTGGCTTGAAAAAAGTAAGTAAGCCAGGCCTGAGACGTTATGTTGGATCTGCTGAAGTGCCCAAAGTTCTTGGCGGCATGGGAATCTCTATCGTATCAACCTCTCGAGGCTTGATGACAGGGACCCAGGCTCGTAGAGACAACGTCGGCGGTGAACTTCTATGCTACGTCTGGTAATTGAATCTTAAATAAATTTTAAAATGTCACGCATTGGTAAAATCCCGGTAATCATTCCGGATAAAGTTAAGGTTCAGGTAAAGAACCAGCATGTAGCAGTTGAAGGTCCTAATGGCAAATTAGCTCTAGATGTTCACCATTTGGCTACTGTCAAGGTTGATGATCAACAAGTCCTTGTTACGCGACCGAACGACAACAAGGAATCGAAAGCCATACACGGCCTCGTGCGCTCCCTGATCCAGAATATGGTGATTGGTGTAAGCAAGGGCTTTGTCAAACAACTTGAAATTCAAGGCGTTGGTTTCAAGGCCACGTTGGCCAACAAGAAAATCACCCTGAATCTAGGATATTCACACGAAATCATCTATCCAGTACCTGACACGATTGTTGTGACTCTTGAAGATGGTGGAACCAAGATCAAGATCGAAGGTCCAGACAAACAACTTGTGGGTAAAGTAGCTTCCGAAATCCGCAGTTTTTATCCTCCAGAACCTTACAAAGGTAAAGGGGTGCGTTACAGTGACGAGAAGGTCAAACGTAAAGAAGGTAAGACTGTTCAATAATTTTGAATAATGCTCACGGCAAAATCCGTGATCCTAAATAATGAAATCTAATAACAATCGATACAAAGTCCAGAAGCGCCGTTGGCGTACGCGGAAAAAAGTCGTAGGTAGCGCGGAACGACCTCGTATGAGTGTCCGTTTTACTGGCAAGAACATTTACGTTCAATTTATTGACGACGCCAATGGGCATACCGTTGCATCTGTATCTTCCATGCACAAATCAGTAGAAGATAGAGACCAACTCAAAGCCAATGTTGCAAGTGCTAGCAAACTAGGCGCTCAAGCCGCATCAATCGCCAAGGAAGCAGGTATCGAAAAGGTCGTTTTTGACCGAAGCGGTGCTAAATATCATGGAAAAGTCAAAGCATTAGCAGACGCCGCACGTGATGGTGGCCTGACTTTCTGACCCAAGTAGGCATAAAAATTTTATAGGAGATACACTGTGGCTGAAAATCAAAATCCAAGTCAAAATTCTAGAAACAACCGAGGACCTTTCCAGGGAGGCAACCGCGGTGGCGGACCTAACCGTGGAGGAGGAGGGCGCTTCAATCGACGGCCCCGTAGGGATCAGAATAACCACGACGACAGAGGTCCAGAGTTATTCGAAAAGGTTATTTATATCAATCGTTCCTCCAAAGTTGTTAAGGGAGGCCGGCGATTCAACTTCAGCGCCTTGGTTATTGTTGGTAACCGAGAGGGTAAAGTTGGTCTTGGCTTTGGAAAAGCCGGTGAGGTGGCTAGTGCCATCAAGAAAGGCAGCGACAACGCTCGCGCAGAAATGGTAAGTGTATCACTCCGCAATGATACGATTCCCCATGAGGTGCGTTCCATATATGACGGAGCCAATATCCTTTTGAAACCTGCCTGCCCAGGAACAGGTGTCATTGCCGGCAAAGTTGTGCGCTCGGTCCTTGATGCAGCAGGCGTCTCAAACGTTTTATCAAAATCTCTAGGCTCTAAAAACGCGGCCAATGTCGCCAAAGCAACCTTACAAGCACTTCGACAGCTTCAGCTGAAGAAAGACATCTACGCTAAAAGAGGCATGGAAGTGCGGACACCAGCTGCACCAGAGGCAGTTACAGCAGAAAAAACCGAAGCAGTTAATTAAATTTCTATGCGACTTCATGACTTAAAGCCCCAACCGGGCGCAAAACACCGAAGAAAACGGCTTGGCCGTGGTGAAGGCAGTGGTCTTGGTAAAACCAGTGGACGCGGTCACAAAGGACAGCGTTCTCGCTCAGGCGGGACTGTGCGCGAAGGCTTCGAAGGTGGCCAGATGCCTCTTCATCGTCGTTTGCCAAAACGTGGTTTTAACAACGCGGATCACACCACCTATTACATACCCGTAAACATTTCCAGTCTGGAAAGTTTTGAGGCTGGTAGTGTAGTTGATGTCGAGACACTGCGCAAAGCTGGATTGGCTCAGGGCAGTGGTCAGGGTGTGAAAATCCTAGGCAATGGTGAGCTTTCCAAAAAATTGACCCTCAAAGTGCAAGCATTCAGTGCTTCGGCCAAACAAAAAATCGAGTCCGCAGGTGGTACCTGTGAGGCCGTGGCCTTGATACCCAAAACGGGCAAACGTGCTCTTTAATCGATACCACACATGTTAGCCATCGTTCAAACATTCAGCAATTGCTTCAAGATTCCCGAGTTGAAATCTCGGATCATCTTTACACTATTGCTTCTTTCTATCTGCCGATTAATCGCATTGGTACCCGTTCCTGGACTGGATGGTGCTCTTTTATCTGACTTTTTAGCCCAAACAGCTGAACAGGACGATCGAAGTTTACTTGGCATGTATAGTCTGTTCACCGGTGGAGCACTGGAACGTTGCGCTATTGGTTCTTTGGGAATCATGCCTTATATCAGCGCAACGATCATCATTCAATTAATGACAGCGGTCTTGCCGGGATTAAGCAAACTCGCCCGTGAAGAAGGCGGACGTGCTAAAATTATCCAGTATGGTCGTTATTTGACCTTGATTTTATGTCTGGGACAAGGTTTCGTCATGGCCCTTGGTTGGGAAAATCCAGCAAAAATCTTTGATGGATTCACGGGGCAATTAGTTCTTTCAGACGCTATCTGGTGGTATCGCATCCAGACAGTGCTTGTATTGACAACAGGAACACTGCTGTTGATGTGGCTTGGAGAGCAGATCACAGAACGGGGCATTGGCAACGGTATATCTCTTGTCATAACGATTGGTATTCTCGCTCGACTGCCTTCTGCCGTGAATCAGGTTTACACGATGTTCTTCCCACCTGAAGGCGTGGTTGCTCAGTATAACCTACTCCACCTTGTAGGGTTGGTTCTCATCTTTGCCGCAGTGACTGCATTAGTCATTGCAGTGACGCAGGCCCAAAGAAAAATACCGGTGCAATATGCGCAACGAGCAGTAGGACGAAAAGTGTATTCAGGCGGAAGCTCATTCATGCCCTTGCGCGTTAATTACGCTGGCGTGATGCCCATCATCTTCGCTCAAGCAATTTTAATGTTCCCTGACAGAATTTTCATGCAGCTTGGAAGAATCACAGAGATCAAACTCTTTGAGGATATAAGCCGTATGATTGCTTACGGTAGCGGTGGATTCATGCTACTTGAAGGCTTGATGATCCTATTTTTCTCATACTTCTGGGTTGCGACTCAGTTCAATGAAATTCAAATTGCGGATGATCTCAAAAAATATGGTGGATACATACCGGGCGTGCGACCCGGAACGGCTACCAGTGATTTTCTGCATCGCACAATGAGCCGGATCACTTTTGCTGGAGCAATGTTCCTCACAGGTATTGCAATTATTCCACCATTATTGCATACGGCAATGAATGTTCCGTTTGCTGCAGCCACTTTCTTCGGCGGCACAAGTCTATTGATTACAGTAGGCGTGGTATTGGACACAATGCGTCAAATGGAATCTCATTTATTGACCCGTCACTATGATGGTTTTCTCAAGAAAGGGAAAATTAAGGGACGTTTCTAGTAAGGGCTTACGTCTCCCCAATTCCTACGCATTTAAACACGACTTATTTTCGTCATGATTCGGCCTAAAAATGTAAAGGAAATTGAAGGAATGCGCGTCGCCGGCGCTATGGCGAACACGGTTTTACTGGAAACAGCAAAGATCATAACGCCTGGAATAAGCACGCGTGAAATTGACGAATTTGCTGCAGAGTGCATTGAGCGGTATAAAGGTAAGTCTGCATTTTTAGGCTACAGGGGTTATCCTTGTCACACTTGTATCTCGGTCAATGAAGAAGTAGTCCATGGTATTTCCGGCTCTCGAACCATTCAGTTTGGAGACATCATCAGTCTTGATGTCGGGGTGACGTATCAAGGTTTCATAGGAGACAACGCAGTTACAGTGGCAGCCGGTGGTTGCGAAGTCGAAATTCAGAATTTAATGGATGTGACACAACGTTCGTTGGATGAAGGAATCAAAGCAGCTGTGTTAGGAAATCGCGTGGTAGACATATCTCGTGCAATTCAAAAACACGTAGAATCAAATGGCTACAGTGTGGTTCGTGAATTTGTAGGTCACGGTGTTGGGCGAACGATGCATGAAGAACCGCAGATCCCGAATTTTGTTGATGGTGCGCCATCACCGAAATTAAAGGCCGGTATGACAATTGCAATTGAGCCTATGGTTAACATGGGTAAACCGGAAGTCCTAATTCTGGAGGACGGTTGGACAGTGATTACAAAAGATCGCAAGCCATCAGCTCACTTTGAGCACACCATTTTGGTGACAGAAGAGGAACCTGAAATTTTGACATGTGCGACCCAGATGGATTCGAAGGCAGAGGCGTCGTCCTAAGTAAAATTGCAGACGATCGTCTCTGGGTAGAAATGCCAAATGGTCATCGCGCAGTAGCGGTGAATACAAAAAAATCAAAATTTGATTTGTCAGAGATACAACCAGGCGATAAAGTCGCCGTTTTCTTCTCGCCATCTGATATGGCAAGAGGGACCATTTTAAAATGAAAATGGATATTAGAATTTTATGAAAGTAAGAGCATCAGTTAAAAAACTTTGTGAGCATTGCCGCATCATTCGCCGTAAAGGTGTGATACGCGTTGTTTGCAGCAACCCTCGGCACAAACAGCGTCAAGGCTGATAGGAAAGACAGTTTTTATGGCAAGAATCATGGGTGTAGACATTCCCGGACACAAGCGAATCGATATCGCTTTGCGATATTTGTATGGCATTGGTCCGGCTATTTCGAATGAAATTATCGAAGCAACGGGCATTAAACCATCGATCCGGGCCAAGGACCTGACGGATGATCAATTATCCAAAATTGTTCATGCGATCCAGGACGGCCAGTATATGATTGAAGGTGATCTTCGCCGAGAAATCAGCATGAATTTGAAGCGAATGCAAGCGATCAAGTGTTATCGCGGTATTCGGCACATCCGAGGGTTACCTGTGCGTGGACAAAGAACATCCACGAATGCGCGTTCTCGTAAGGGAGCACGTAAAACAGTGGGTATCCAGCGCAATCCTAACGCTAAATCCGGAATTCATTGAGCAATTCCATTGATTTGATATATGGCAGAAGAAGAACAAAAAAAGGTTGAAGAAACCGAGGCCACGAGTGCCGCAAAGCCTGAAGCTGTAGAGGCAACCAAAGAGGCGAAGCCCGAGGCTGCAAAAGCTCCCAAAGAGGCGAAGCCCAAGGCTGCAAAAGCTCCCAAAGAGGCGAAGCCCGAGGCTGCAAAAGCTCCCAAAGAGGCGAAGCCCGAGGCTGAGGGCAAAGAGGAGAAAAAAGCCGAGGGTAAAACCGACGATGGCCCAGCTCCCGCCGAAGCACCATCAGCTGCTGAATTGCTTTCCACTGATCTTGGACCGGCCAAGATCGTCAAGGCTAAAGGATCCAAGAACGTTGTTAACGGAATTGCAACTATTTGCGCTACCTTCAACAATACCTTGGTCTCCATCACTGACATGCACGGCAACGTCGTCAGTTGGTCATCCGCAGGCAAGGTTGGTTTCCGCGGTTCTCGCAAAAGTACTGCTTTCGCCGCTCAGCAAGTTGCTCAAGATGCAGGTCGTCAAGCTATGTCACACGGTTTAAAGGAAGTTGAAATCAGGGTCAAAGGCCCTGGTTCCGGCCGTGAATCAGCGATCCGTGCACTCCAAGCCATTGGTTTGGAGATCAATGGTATCAAGGACGTTACCCCTGTCCCTCACAATGGCTGTCGCCCAAGGAAAAAGCGTCGCGTTTAATTTATTCTACTATTTATTATGGCTCGTTACACTGGACCTAAAACCAAAATTAGCCGCCGATTTGGAATCCCAATCTTTGGCCCCTCAAAATACCTAGAGCGCCGTAATTACGGGCCGGGTATGCATGGCCCTCGCTCCAGGCGCAAGAACACTGAGTATGCGCTAGGCTTGATGGAAAAACAGAAATTCCGCTATTTTTACGGATTGCAGGAAAAACAATTTCGTGCTGTTTATGAAACCGCTCGTCGTCGCAAAGGTGTGACGGGAGAAACCATGCTCCAAATCCTGGAAACTAGACTGGACAATGCCGTATTTCAATTGGGCTTTGCAAGCAGTCGGCCCGCCGCGCGGCAAATGGTCGGCCATGGTCATGTATTAGTTAATGGCAAAAAAGTCGATATTTCAAGTTACGCACTCCAAGTAAACGACACGGTAGAAATCAAAAATTCCAGCGTATCGAGACAGATGGCTACCAAGAACATGGAAATTTCAACCAGTCGACGTGTTCCTGAATGGCTGCACCTTGACAAAGACTTTTTCAAAGGTGTCATCATGCGCGTTCCTACCAAAGAAGAAATACAACCAATTGGCAGCGAGCAAATGGTCGTTGAATTTTATTCCCGATAATAACAATACCAAATCAGTTATATGGGCTTAGTGAACGTCGGGACGCTCACTAGGCCAGATTAAAACTGTATCTATAATATTATGCCAGTAAGATTAGGTCGTTTTGAAATGCCCAAGCGGTTGACCAAAGATGAAGAAACCGCTACCGATAAATACGCAAAATTCGTTGCTGAACCCTTTGAAACAGGCTACGGACACACCATAGGAAATTCCTTACGACGTGTCCTCCTTTCCTCCCTCGAAGGTTCCTCCATTACCTCGGTAAAGATCGACGGAGCAATGCATGAGTTTGCCGTCGTGGAGGGAGTTGCAGAAGATGTCACTGAAATTGTGTTGAATTTAAAGAAGGTTAAGTTCATCTCACATTCACGTGATCCACAAACAATCTTACTAAGCGTCAACAAAAGCGGAGCAATCACTGGTGCTGACATTCAAGTCAACCAGAACCTTGAACTTGTCAACCCCGAACAGCACATTTGCACCCTCGATAAAAAGAAAAAATTCGAGATCGAAATGGAGATCATGGTGGGACGTGGTTTCTGCCCTGGTGATGAAAACAAAAAGCAGGACCAATCCATAGGCGTAATACCGATTGACTCTATCTTTTCGCCTGTTACTCGTGTGAGATACAACGTTGAAAGCGCTCGAGTCGGTCAGCGAACAGACTATGATAGTCTGATTTTAGAAATCAACACGGATGGACGGATTACCCCCGACGATGCGTTGACACAAGCTTCCGCTATCCTTCAACACCACTTGGATGTGTTTGTTGGATACGACAAGAATGCCGTTGATTTCGAAGAAGTGGTTGACCAGAAGGATGATGAAAAGTCCAGAATGCGCAAACTTCTCAACATGAGTGTCAATGAAATTGAGCTCAGCGTGCGCGCCGCCAACTGTCTCAACAACGCCAACATAACCACTGTCGGTCAGTTGGCAATCAAGTCGGAAGCAGAAATGCTCAAATATCGGAATTTTGGTAAGAAGTCACTGAACGAAATTAAGGACAAACTTACCGGTTTGGGATTGTCACTTGGAATGAACATTGACACTTCTCTCATTGATTCAAAGGAAGATCCCAGCGCATTGGAGTAAAACAATTTAATATTCACTTTTCATGAGACACTTAAAACGTAATGCTAAACTTGGTCGCAAAGGCGCGCACCGCAACGCTATGCTGGCTAATATGGTGTGCAGCCTGATCAAGAACAAAAGAGTTACTACTACCTTAGCAAAGGCCAAAGCAGTGCGTCCTGTTGCGGAAAAAATGGTCACACTCGGCAAAAAGGGTTCTATTCATCACCGCCGGTTAGCAGCTTCTCGTTTGCATCAGGAAGACGCCGTTCAGATTCTTTTCAACGAAATTGCTCCAGGTCATCAGGATCGCCCGGGTGGTTACACGCGTATCATTAAATTGCATGAACGCCGCGGCGATGCTGCGCAAATGGCAATGATCGAGTTTGTAGAAACAAGCTCAACTGCTGAACCCGAAGGTTCTTCTGATAGCACAGCCGAGACGGCTACAGAAACACCGACAACCACTGAGGCACCTGCTACTGAGGCCATTGCTGATACTCCTTCAGAGGAGAAACCAGAAGCTGTTAAGCAAGAAAAAGAAAAGAAAGACGCTTAACAGTAGTAACGAATATCAATTTCTCACAACTCGCTTCTCCAAGGGGAAGCGAGTTTTTTATTGTGTGCGTTTGTCTTTCAGGAACTGAACGTGTCCATCCATCATGAGTCTGTTTCTCCCCTTTGGATGAACGGCTCTTCCTCTGATCGATTCATCGATACTGTCGATTGTAGAAGGATAGTAAACATCGACCATCAATTCGACCTCCGTAGGACCATTTGGGATGCCTATAAAAGGATTCGCTTCTTTCCTCAAATGTTGAATGACTTGATTTTCCGTTTTCCCCCAAAAATTATCCAGTGGGATTTCTTCTGTATTTTGGTCGAATCGCCACATCCAATATCCACTCAACGGAGCATTTGTTGTAAAACCAATATGCTGGACTGATGAAATAGCTTTTCCCAACGGTGATTTCCTGATGCTTGGACACATCCAGGTCTTTTCGGAGCCCACTGTATTGGATAAGATCAATCCTGCCCAACCTGAGCGAGGATCAGACCTGGGCCAATTTCCCCAAGGTTTGTAACCTCCGGGCAATAACGATTTTAAATCTCTCCTGTCAGGGAAACGCTCATCATGATCAGAGCGATACATTCGGAATGCTAGATCAATTTGACGCATATTCGACACACACACGATTCGGTTCGCTTTTTTCTTAGCCTGACTCAAAGCCGGTAGCAGTAAACTTGCCAATATGGCAATGATTGCGATAACGACTAATAACTCAATTAAGGTAAAGCCCTCGAAAATAACAACTTGTCTTGCTTTTGGATTGGATGGTTTGATCATCTGAAAGGATTAGTTTGGCAGACTAAAAGCTATGTAGGAAACACCCGACTTTGTGTTCATTTTTCCTCCCCCACACGCAATCACAATATACTGTTTGCCGTCAATGGCATAAATGGCGGGTGTTGCATATCCGCCTGCTGGAAGGTTGGCTTCCCAAAGGACCTCTCCAGTGAATTTATCAAATGCTCGGAATTTTTCATCCTTTGATGCTCCGATGAAAATGAGTCCACCAGCCGTGACTGCGGGACCTCCATAGTTTTCGGTGCCTGTGGGTGAGATACCTCGGGCTGTCAGGTCTTTAAATTCTCCTAATGTGACTTGCCAGATGATGCGGCCCTCTTTCAAGTCAATGGCATTCAAAGTTCCCCACGGTGGTTTGATAGCCGGGTAACCCTCATTATCGAGGAAACGGTTATAACCAGTGTGGGTGTAAGGGGATTTGTCCTCATCTTCCTTCGTTTTCGCTTCTCTTGTTTGTGTGAATGAGTCTGGTTTTTCTGTCACCTCATCTCCCATTAAAAAATTGGCAATTGCGGATTTTTCCGCTTCTTTCAAAAAAGCAAAAGCAGGCATGACTCCTTTACCTTGACTCATTTGAGCCATGATTTGTGCCTTGTTCATTTTTTCACCAATGTTGGCTATCGCCGGAAAGGTTTTCTGAGGATCGCCCTCTTGGTCCATTCCATGGCATGTTGCACATAATCTTCCGTAAAGTAATTTACCGCTCGAGATGTCTGCTGTGGATATATCCTTACCACTTTCTACCATTGTAAGGATCCATGGCATTTCATTGGCGTTTACATACAACCATTCCGTTGCTGGATCCCAGGCGGCTCCCCCCCATTCGCCACCCCCGTCGAATCCCGGGAAAATAACCGTTCCAGCTGCACTTGGTGGCACGAACTGACCTCCACTTCGAACTGACTTCAATTTGGCGCTCATCAATCTGTTCGATTCAGGGGAAATTTGTGTGATATCGCTAGGTTTCAACTGTTGGCGTGCAAAGGGCGGCGGAATCGTAGGTATGGGCTGTGTTGGCCAAGCTTCTTCCTCTTTCAGGTCGGAAGGGGGGAAGGGGCGCTCCTCAATTGGGAAAATAGGCTTACCGGTTTCACGGTGAAACAGAAAAACATGGCCCGATTTCGTAATTTGCGCGACAGCTTCTATTGTTTCTTGATTGATTGTTAACTCAATAAGGTTGGGAGAAGCCGGAAGATCACGATCCCAAAGATCATGGTGGACCAGTTGGTAGTGCCATACCCTTTCTCCCGTCTTGGCATCTATTACCAAAAGGCAATTTCCAAAAAGATTTTTGCCTTTACGGTTGCCACCCCAAAAATCAAAAGCGGGTGAGCCCGTTGGGCAAAAAACCCATCCACGCTTCTCGTCGACGGCCAATCCACTCCAGGCATTGGCTCCACCCATCTTGCTCCAGGCATCGCTGGGCCAGGTTTCATAACCAAATTCACTGGGGTGGGGTATTGTGTGAAAGACCCATTCAAGATTTCCCGTTCTGACGTTGTAGGCACGAATATATCCAGGGGCTGATGGTCCAGGGCCTTCGCTGACACGTGTACCCAAAATAAGTAAATCCCCGTAGATCGATCCTGGCGTGTTGGAAAGAATGAAGGATTTTTCAGCGCCTGGGCGCAAATGTTTTCGAAGGTCAATTCGCCCATCATACCCAAAATCGCGAATAAGGTGACCTGTTCTTGTGTCGAGAGCGTGCAGCCAATGACTTGCCGTGAATAGGATCCTCGATTTTCCCGCCTCTTCCCAGAATATCAGACCACGATTTACACCGACTGGATTGCTTTTTGTGAAAGGATTAAACTGCCATTTTTCCTCTCCAGTTGCAGCGTCCACAGCAAAGATGATCAGGTTGGGAGAGGAACCGTACAGCACTCCATCGATAACGAGGGGATTGCATTGGATCTGAGATCGCAATTTTTTATTGAGTGGTTCTGATTTGTATTCCCAAGCTACCTTGAGATGCCTTACATTCCCTTGGTGAATCTGTTTGAGTGGCGAATATTGAGTGCTGGCGTTGTCGGCTCCAAATGCCTTCCAATCATTGGTATGCGCTTGTAATTGGATTACAGATAGACAGAACAGAGCTTCGAGGTAAATGAGCGCCAAGGCTTTGCTCAAATTAGGGCAACGATGCGTGGTTTTGTGAATCACATCCGAACCATAGCGATTGCGCTCAAAAAGGAAAGTCCAAGATCTTTGGCTGTGCTCTGGGCTTGACCAATATGACCAGGGGATATCTCCGTTCGCCTCAAGATTTGACTCAATCCATGTAATTTTCAATGTTGCGGTGGATCAGAAAAAGTAAATTCATCAAAATAATCGCTTGTCACATTGGGCGCGATGATCTACTTAGTTTCTTCCTTCGTTTGTAAAAGCGAGACTTCTACGGGTGCCAGAGTAGCTCAGTGGTAGAGCAGAGGACTCATAAGCCTTTGGTCGCAGGTTCAAATCCTGCCTCTGGCACCATTTTAATCCTGCATTCTCTGTTTGCAATAGATGGTTTCTTTTCGGAAATTCTTTTCAGAATTCCCTTCAACTATTATCCTTCGACGCCAATGAAAGTTCTTGTCACAGGGTCAAGTGGATTGATCGGGTCCGAAGCTGTCCGGCTATTGGACCGGGCGGGGCATGTTGTGTCGGGGGTAGACAATAATATGCGGCGTGAATTCTTTGGCCCGGCGGGGGATACCACTTGGGTGCTTGAGCGCTTACGTAAAACAACCAGGAATTTTACCCATCATACCCTTGATATCAGAGACCGAGAAGGAGTTCTGGATTTATTCAAGCAACACAAATTTGACCTAATCATCCATTGTGCTGCTCAACCTTCCCATGACAAGGCGAAGGATATTCCGTTTACTGATTTCGATGTGAATGCGGGAGGGACATTGAATTTGCTGGAATCAACACGCCAGACTCAGGCTGAATCAGTGTTCATATTCATGTCCACTAACAAAGTCTACGGTGACGCTCCCAATGAGTTTCCTCTTAAAGAATTGCCAACGCGCTGGGACTACGAGCGAGAAGAGGATTATTGGGGTGTCAGTGAAAATTGCCGCATTGATCAAACGCTCCACAGCTTATTCGGAGCGAGCAAGACAGCGGCCGATGTGATAGCTCAGGAATATGGTAGGTATTTTGGCATGAATGTCGGGATATTCAGGGGAGGGTGCCTTACGGGGGAGCACCACTCCGGTGTTCAATTGCACGGTTTTCTTTCCTATCTGGTCAAAGTTGCCAAATCCGGGGGAAAGTATTCATTGCTTGGCTACAAAGGAAAACAAGTGAGAGACCAGATCCACAGCGAAGATGTGATCAGTGCCTTTCTGGCGTTTGCGAATAACCCCAGGCAAGGAGAAGTTTATAATCTTGGTGGAGGACGTGGGAACAGCGCCTCCATCCTCGAGTGTATCTCAAAGATCGAAAGCCAGCTGGAAAAGAAGCTTCAAACCGAATACGTGGAAGAGAACAGGAAAGGTGATCACATCTGTTATATGTCCGATCTTCGGAAGTTTCAGAGTCATTTCCCTCAATGGAACCTGAAGTGGTCGCTGGATCGTATCATTGATAGAATGGTTCATCAGGTGGATTCATGAAGGTAAACGATCTGCCTTGTCATCACATACTGGGGACGCCCGTCAGGGCGACTTCCTATGCGGACTTGACTCTTTTTTGTCAGCAAGAATCCAAAAATGGCAGGGTAATTTCATTGGATTTTTCAAACACCCAGATCATTACCATGCGATGCCTGGATGCCGGTTTTAGGGAGCAGACCTCCAACGTGGATTACTTCATTCCCGACGGCATGCCCCTTATCTGGTGCCTGAATAATCAGCAGGCGAACTTGAAAGACAGGGTTTACGGTCCTGCGTTCATGAAACATTGTGTCAATCACTCGCCCAAACCATTCACACATTTTTTTCTTGGGGGTTCGGATGCTTGTTTGGAGCAGCTGAAGCAAGCTTTTGAGAAATGGCAGCCTGAAGTTCAGGTTGTGGGAATGCAGAATGGCTATTTCAAGGAAGAATCATCAGTGGAAATCGTTGAAGAGATCAATCGTCTTGCGCCTGATTTTATCTGGGTTGGTTTAGGGACACCCAAGCAGCAAGCATGGATTCATCAGCATAAAGATCAGATCAAGCGCGGGCTTTTGCTGGCGGTTGGTTTTGCGTTTGATGTGAATGCGGGAACCAAACCTGACGCTCCCATGTGGATGCAGAACATGGGCTTAGGCTGGCTGTTCCGATTGCTGAGTGAGCCTAGGCGGCTATTCGGCAGATACCTCTATTACAACACGATGTTCCTTTTCCTCCTTGTCCGTGGTTTGCTTAAAGGCAATGCATGGAAAAGGGGATTTGCGCCGTGATACACTCTGCCACGGAAAATTTTATTTAAGTCTGAGTGAAATAAGATTAAATCGGTCCAATACCTAGTTTATCTCAACATTCATGGAAAATGCGGAAAAAAGAGAGCCTGAGGAAAGCTCAGCGGCGGATATATTCAAAGAAATATCCGTTTTGTTGAAAAGACTACCCCACAAAAGCGTGTTTCTGGTGGGAGCGATTTCCATGGCTTTCCTCTTTCATTTATTTGGTAATGCGACATTTGGATACGTGGACACCTCTTCGGCTTTTGAATGGGCCTACAACGCCTATAATGCCAAATATTCAGAAGACGGTCATGGAAATCTCATTCCTTTCGCTGTCTTAGTCCTTCTGATATGGAAACGCAAGGAGTTGGCAAGCCTCGAGTTTAAGGCATGGTGGCCCGGTCTTTCATTATTAGCGCTTGGGTTGGCATTGCATTTAGTGGGGTACATCGCTCAGCAAACGCGCATTTCACTTTTAGGAATGTTTATTGGTTTTTATGGACTGATGGGTTTTTGTTGGGGGCTGGCGTGGCTCAGGGCCACGTTTTTTCCCTACATACTTTTTTTGTTTTGCGTGCCCATTGGCTCTTTGGCTCAGCCTATTACCTTCCCTTTGCGCGTATTGGTCTCTACTTTGGCGGCCGGGTTCAGCGATACTATCCTTCAGATTGATGTCGTCAGACAGGGGACATTGATTATGGATGTAAACGAAAAATTCACCTATGACGTTGCTGCAGCCTGCAGTGGTATTCGTAGTTTGATGACTTTGGTTCCCCTGACACTTGCGTTTGGTTTCATCGCCTACCAGGCCTGGTGGAAGCGGATTCTATTGATTTTGCTTTCTGTCCCTCTGGCCGTGGCTGGAAATACTCTCAGGATCGTCCTTGTGATCATTATAGGGGATGAATTCGGGCAGGATGCTGGTGCCTATTGGGAGCAGAAACTTGGTTTCGTGACTTTTCTGGTCGCCATATTCGGCATATTTGCACTGGATTACTGGTTCAAAGAGCCTGAAACCTCAGCAGAAATCAAAGGAGACCTACAATGAAGAACCTGCTTATGCTCGTATTAGTGAGCGGATTGGTCGGTGGTGTTGGGGGATTTCTGAGCTATTGGAAATCTCACCAGCAAATGGGCAAACCAGGGGTGCAATTAGTAAAGGAATCCTCGGAGAAACTTCCTCCGGTCAAACTCCCGGACTGGGTGCTGGATTTGGTTGGCGAAGATCTGGAAGTAACTGTGGTTGAAAAAGAAGCTCTTCCAGCAGATACAACGATTACGAAACGTCGTTACAAAAGTGCTGATGGATTTTATATCGATATCATGGTGGTATTGATGGGGCTGGACCGCACCAGCATCCACAAACCCCAGTATTGTTTGACCGGGGCTGGTTTTCAGATAAAAGAAACCGAACCCATAACTATTCGAATCACTCACCCGGAGGAATACGAGCTTCCTGCCATGAGATTGAAGTCGTCTAAAATGTTCAAAGGCGTCGAATACAGTGGCTTACTTTATTACTGGTTTGTTGATGAACATCATGTAACCGAGGAGCACTATCAAAGGATGTGGCTGATGGCCAAGGATTTGTTCACTAAAGGCCAAATGCAGCGTTGGGCCTACGTCACTGTTTCCTCATATTCAGTGCCAGGCAATGAGGAACCTACATACAAGAAAATGCGTGAATTCATCAAAGCAGCCATACCTGAATTTCAAATGACCATCCCTCAAAAGGATGATTCTGAAAATGAATGATACTTGATTTTACTTGCAATTTTTCCCGCTGCAGCACTCTTCTTTCAATACCTAAGGATCTAACCATGGAGACTTTAACTTTAGCCTGACATGCTGAGAAGACAGCAGCAGATACGCAATCATATTCAGAGATTGCTTGATGCCGGCCTATTTGCAGTAGGGTTTTGGTTAGCGTACTGGCTCAGGACTAATGAAACCTTGCTGGGAGACCTTGGCTTGAAAATCCTGGGCATGTTCGGAGGTGCCAAGGATATCAGTGACATTGAGCCCTTCAGTGAATTTCTGCCTTTCCTGTTCCTTACCGTTCCGCTGTCATTGGTTCTCCTTCAGGCACAAGGGTTTTACAGTCGCCCTCTTTTAGCGTCCCGCCGACTCACTGCTTGGCAGTTGCTAAAAGTGTGTATCCTAATCACTGTTTCGCTTATCATAATCGTCTTTTTTGCCAAGGCGCAACTCGCTCGCGCGGTATTTATTCTCTTTGGTGCCTTCAGTTTTATTCTGGTCTTTATAAAGGAGGAGATCCTTCAGCGGTATTTGCTGCATGCTCTAGGGCAAGCTCGCTTGAGGCGCCGCATCATTGTCGTTGGGACCCCCAAGGATGTAGAGCAGGTCAGAAAGGATTTTCACCTTGAAAATGCCAGTGATATCGAAATTGTGGCTGAGGTGGATATCAATGATTCAAACGTAAGTGCTTTTTTGGATGCCTTGCACAAATACTCCGCTAATGGAGTCTTACTGGCTACCAAACATACTTATTTCGGCCGGATTGAAAAAGTTATTCAGGCCTGCGAGTTGGAAGGCGTCGAAGTTTGGATGTTAGCCAATTTTTTCAATACACAAATTTCTCGAACGACCCTCGATGAGCTGTATGGGCGGCCTGTTGTTGTGTTTCGATCGACCCCCGATTTCTCATGGCAGGCAGTAGGGAAACAAGCTATCGATTTTGTGGGAGCTTTGTTCGCCATATTGCTTTTCAGTCCGATTCTATTGTTTTGCATTTTAGCCATCAGGCTTACATCCAAGGGACCCGTTTTTTTTAAACAACAGCGCAGCGGGCTGAATGGGCGGCCTTTCACCATGTTTAAATTCAGGACTATGGTGACAGATGCTGAACAGCGCAAGGATGAGCTCCGTGCCTACAATGAAATGGCTGGGCCGGTATTTAAAGTCACTAATGACCCACGTATTACGCCGATAGGTCAGTTCCTCAGGAATAGAAGTTTTGACGAATTGCCGCAGTTATTTAACGTGATTCGTGGGGAAATGAGCCTGGTAGGCCCGCGTCCTTTACCGGTGGATGAGACCATGCAATTCGATGAATTGGCTCATCGTCGCCGATTGAGTGTCAAGCCAGGACTCACTTGCCTCTGGCAAATCAATGGCAGAAATGAAGTGACCGATTTCAAAGAATGGGTCAGACTGGACCTTGAATATATTGACAACTGGTCCCTGTGGCTAGATATCAAGATCCTGCTCCGCACAATACCGGTGGTCATTGGTGGAAACGGAGCTCGTTGAACCTTTAGACAGTGAGGAGTCAGTTTTTTTATTGAGCGACTTTGCATGTCGATGAGTCCAAACAAGCAGGATCCCATCGGCAGAACCCAAGGGGAATGAAAGAGTAGAAATACCGGAGAGATGAAGTGTTTGTTGGATAAAAATAAGAATTCTGTTGACCCTAGTGTCAAATTCCAATATTCACCTCCCCGACCTTCGCAATATGAGTTCCGGTGGCCTTGTGGCTTAACGGTTCTTTTGTTGCCCTGATAGACAGGAAAGATAAGAACAAATGTTAAAATCGAAATCGTTTTTAAGCATCGATCTAGGCGCCGGATGCGTCAAAGTCGCTGAGTTCGATCAGACTGATGCAGGAAGTCTGGTGCTGAAGAAATTCGGCCAGCACCCTCTCGGGCTGCCCGGGGCGCAGGATGCTGTCCGCGAAGGTGTCGTCAAGAAGGCGCTTCAGTCTCTCATCAATGATCAGGGATTCAATGCCAAGAACATCAATGCCTGTGCTCCTGGTTATCAGGTGTTCTCAAAATTTGTAAAATTGCCTCCGGTTGATTCATCTAAAGTCACCCAGATCATCCAATATGAGGCACAACAGAATGTTCCTTTTCCTCTTGAGGAAGTTGTATGGGATTACCAAATCATGGGAACATCTCCAGGTGGCGAATTGGAGGTTCTGCTTGTCGCGATCAAGACCGACTTGGTTGATAAAGTATTCAAAGCTGCCGAGTCACACGGCATGGTTTTAAACCTGGTCGACGTATCGCAGGCTGCCATATGTAACGCTTTCCGCTATAATTACGGGGATCTGGAAGGCTGTACCATGTTGCTGGATATTGGTGCCAAATCGAGTAACTTGCTCTTCTTCGAAAAAGGTAAGATGTTCGCTCGCAGCATTAATATTGGTGCAAATTCGATTACTCAGGAATTTTCTACAGAAGCTAAGATGCGCTTCCCTGATGCTGAAAAATTCAAAATTGAACAGGGATTTGTCAGTTTGGGGGGTGCCTATGAGGATCCCGATAACCCTCAGCAAGCCCAAATTTCGAAGATCGCCCGTCAGGTCATGACTCGTTTGCACATACAGGTCAACCAGACAATGCAGTTCTATCGCACTCAACAGGGTGGGTCCACACCAGACCGTTTGTTCCTTGCGGGAGGGGCTTCCATCATGCCTTACACAGCACAGTTTTTTGCTGAAAAGCTCAATGTCGAAGTTGAGTATTTCAATCCTTTTCGTGCTGTTGAAATCGACCCCTCTCTCAATCTGGAGGATCTGGCTCGGGTTGCACACTCGTTTGGCGAGGTCGTAGGTCTCGGGTTGAGGAATGTGGTTCAGTGTCCTGTTGAACTGAATCTGATGCCCAAGTCTTCTTTGCAGCGTCAGGAGTTCAATCGAAAGAAGCCTTATCTGATATCCTCGGTTTTTGGTCTCGTGCTTGTAGTTGCAGCCATTGGGTTGTTTTATTCTCAAGTATTTGGTGAAAAACAAAAGGTAATGGGCAGGCTCCAGACCATTGCAGCCCCGCTTCAGAATCTGGAAGGTCAATTGAAGCCGGAAGAATCAACCCTGGCTACTCAATTAGTCAAAGTTGAAGCGTTTGAGGGTCTTGTTCAACAACGGTTCTACTGGACAGACCTCCTGCAGGTGATTAGAGGTTCACTCCTCGAGGCGGAATCGGAAGCACAAAAGCGCTTTTCTCTTGATGCAGGTCTATGGCTTGAAGCTTTGAAACCTGACAGTCCAGGCATAGATCTCACGGGTGCCCAGACATTCGATGATTGGGATGACGATGAGGATGAGGCCAGCCCCATGATGGATATTGAGATGATGAAGCGATACGGTTTGCTTCCCATGGGAGATTCAGGTGGCGACGATGATTGGGATGATGATGATGATGGTGCGACTTCTGATGAGGATAATGAGGAACTGATTACCAAGCTCACTTTAAGTTGTCGGGGTGTCAACCGAAGGGCAATAAATCCTAACGCAAATAACAGTTTGGCATTTACCTTGCTGCAAAAACTGCAAAACCAGACCAATTATTTCAATGCGGATGATACTAAATTGATCGGTGAATTGGCTCAGGTGAGTGCTGAAGAAGGAACTTTCAAGTTTGAGATTTCCTTGAAACTAAAAGAACCTATTTCTCTTGCTGACTAATGAACTGGATCAAACAAAACGTAGGCTTGGTAGCAGGGTGTGTGATTGCCCTCGTCCTGATGTGTGTTGCGGGCTGGTACATGTTGGCGCAAATCGACAAGGACAAAGGTATAACGACCGAGCTTGATTCTCAGCGCCAGCTGGTAAAGAGTCTCTACACTCGTGACCCTCACCCGGGGACTGACAAAGTGGACAACATTAGTGCGGTCCAAAAAGAACAGGAAAGGGTTAATGAGATGGCGCTGGGGCCTATGGGATCCTATTTTCCTGGGTTCGAGATACCGGCAGATATGACGATTTCCGGGTTCAAGGAAATTCTGGAAAACACAGTCTATGAATTGCAAAGAGATGCCAGATACACAGGTATCAAACTTCCTTCTTCAGATCAGGGTAACTATGGTTTTTCCTTTGATGATATCAGACCCCGAATCGATCTTGAAGTAGATGCCTTGCGGCCTTTGACATTCCAGCTCTATCAGGTCAGGGAACTATGTGATGTTCTTTTTGAAGCTAAAATTCATGGAATCAACGCTATCAAGCGTCTTCCTGTTAGTGATAATGATGCGGCAAGTGCTGGTACTAGCTCCATGGGCCTGATGGGGACCGCTTCGACCACTTCATCTTCCACTTCTACTGAAAACTACCTTGAAGATGTTGCGACGCAGGATCCCAACATAAACGCTATCATGATGCCTTATCAGATCAGCTTTCAATGCTTTAGTTCTGAGCTGGGGCGGGTGTTGGATGGATTTAATCATTCGAATCATTTTTTCAGAGTAAAATGGTTGGCAGTTGAGCAAGGCGAATCTACCTCCTTGTCATCCATGGCTGGTTCCATGCGTGGCGCGGAAGGTTCAATGGAAGCAATGTATGGATTAGCGCCGACCGCCCCCGCTGCGAGCATGCAAGGCAGGTATGGCGGAGCAGGTGGAGCCGGCGGTCGATACGGTGCCGCTTCTCCCTACGGGGGAATGGGTCAAAACCAAAATGCTGGGCCTGAAATCAACATTTTGGAAGATCTTGACGAAAAACCCTTGACCGTCAACATGATGTTGGTTGGAATTGCCGTCTTTCCTGAAGAAGAGCTTGATTCTTTAATGCCTCTCCCATCTGACGAAGAAGAGGACGATGGAGGCACAGGGGCTTACGGCTATTGAGTCGGGTAGATTTTTAATAAAATGGATTTTATAAAGAAACATTACGAAAAGATCATTTTAGCAGTGGTCTTGTTAGGCTTGGCTGGGGCTGCGGCTTATCTGCCATTCCTTGTTTCCTCTATCCGAGTTGAGTTGGAGGAAAGTATTCGCCCGACAAAACCTAAGGAATTTCAACCTAAGGATTTGAGTGAGAAGATTGCTTTGTTGAATCGAGCTAAAAATCCTAAGTCTGCCATCGTTGCAGGTCCTGAGCATAATACGTTCAACCCCGTTGGTTGGATTGACAACAACGGCACTTTAGTCAAGGACCGTTTCTACGGACGCAAGGGGCCGAACGCGCTTAAAATTATTGAAACCAATCCCCTTTATCTTCGTATTTCATTCAATGCGGACAAGGAGATTAAAGCAGAAAATCCTCGTTACAGCTTCGCCGTCACTCGCGAGGCAGCCGAGAAAAAGAGTGAGCGTCGCAAAGTCACACGATTTGCTCGACTTCGTGATAAGAATGACATTTTTATTTTGAAAGAGGTTAAGGGGAACCCACTGAAGCCTGACGGTTTTGTTCTGGAGCTTCTGGAGTCCAATCAGGCGATCACTGTAGAAGCCCTCCAGCCGTTCACTGAGGTGACTGGTTTCAAGGCCGACTTGGAATATCCGGCAGCAAAACCCCGCAAATTCACCTCTCAGCGCAAAGGTGACAAAATTTCTATTGAAAAACGCAACTACAAGGTTGTATTCGTTTCCGAAACTGAAGTAGTTTTGTCCGACGAAAAGACTTCCAAGCACACAACGATAACCTCGGGATTGGTTCAGTAATTAACATTCCGTTATTAAAATGACTTTTAGTTTGATGAGTAGCAAACCCATGAGCAAAGCAGCCACAACCATTCTATGCCTGGTCATAGCAGTAAGCGCAGTCTGTAGCGTGACTGCTCAATCTGTTGACCAGCTGTCCAACAGAGAAAAAGCTATACGTGAAGAAGCGGTCATAGCGTTGAGGATCAAGCTTGAACAAGCAGAGTCTTCCCGCAATGAAGCTAAAGCACGTGATGAACTTTTGAAAACTGCTCTGCTTTATGAGGAAGCAGTCAACCACCTGAACAAGGTGGGGCCAATTGCTGCTGTTGAGGCCGAACGGCAGCGCACCGTTGAAGGTATGGCTGAAATTCGACTCAAACTTGCTGATAAATTTCAGAAGGCACAAAAATTTTATGAAGCGGATCAGGAAGCTGTACGCATCTTAAAGCTGGACCCCAGTAATGAAGGCGCCCTGCAATTCAAGGCTGCAAATGACAAGCTCATCCTGCGATACACTGGAAGGCAGCCAAGCCGTGATGCCATTACCAAAATACCAGCAGTGCGTGAGCAACAGATACAGGCTTCGACGATGATTCAGGATGCACGACTGTTTCTTGAGCTGAACAAATTGGAGGAGGCTGAAGCTAAGCTCAATGAGGCCAAAAAGTTGGATCCTGAAAGCAATGCCGTCTGGTATTACCTTTCACTTCTCAATCAGAAGAAATTTCAAAGAGAAACACGCAAGCGCGAGATCACCTCACAGGAAAAAATGATTGAGGTTGCCAATTATTGGGATCCAGGCTTAAACAAAAACGAACTTCCCATATCGAACAGCTATGCGAGCACGAACTTAGTCCACACAGGATTAGGTCGCCAAAAAATCATATCCAAAATGGACCGTATCATTCTTGATGAAGTCGTTTTTGACGGTCTGCCATTAAGTGAGGTAGTTCAATTTTTATATGACGAAGCCAGGGAGCGTGATGCTGAGGAGGAGGGTATTAATTTCGTTATCAGTAACCACATGGACACTGGCGTTCAGGCAAGTCCGTTTCCAGGCGGTGTGGACCCATTGACAGGTTTACCATCGATTGCCCCATTACCTACTGAGCCCGTCGATCTCTACAGTGTTGGGATCACGATCACTCCACCCTTACGAAACGTTAAATTATCTCAGGTCGTTGAATTGGTGACAAACGTTGCTGAGACACCGATCAAATTCAGTATTCTGGATTATGCAGTGATCTTCACTAAAAAAACTGAAGAGACTGAGCCATTATTTACGCGAACTTACAAAGTTGATCCGGACGTATTCATCCAAGGAATGGAAGGAGTTACAGGAATTTCGCACTGTCTCTTATACACATCTCCGAGCCCACGAGACCGAGGCTGATCTCGTA
>OJCR01000052.1_pt1 | contig 60622 bp, 52 predicted proteins | sample 1591611 | NCBI WGS metagenome assembly OJCR01 (sample SAMN05416815, study PRJEB24817) | seawater metagenome | isolation source: Sea water | place: Canada:Atlantic | collected 2013-07
GATCAGCCTCGGTCTCGTGGGCTCGGAGATGTGTATAAGAGACAGCTATATAACACTGTTACCTCTGGTGCTACTTACGGTACTAAGCATCAAAAAAGTCCCGGCTGAAGTCACCATGTCATTCAGCATTTTACTTGCGGTCATCATCGCTATTTTCTACCAAAACACCAACACCATTAATGTGCTTAATGCTCTTTGGGAAAATACCCCTCAAAACACGGGAATTGCGAATCTAGACGCACTATTAGGCCGGGGCGGCATAAGCAGCATGAGCTGGACGCTATTACTCGCCTTAATGGCAATAGCATTAGGCGGCATATTGCATGGTGCAGGGTTTTTATCGGCGCTGTTGGCGGGCATTGTTGAACGGGTAAAACGCACGGCAAGCTTAATTGCAGTTACCATAGCATCGGGTTTTTTAGGTAACGTAGCTATGAGCGAGGCTTATATCTCTATTATTTTAAACTGCCAACTATTTAAACCAAAATATGAACAGCAGAACCTTGACCCTGCCGTGCTATCAAGGTCGGTAGAAGAAGGCGCAACCATGACCACAGGGCTTATTCCGTGGACAACCGCCGGCGCGTTCTACTCTGCTACCCTAGGCGTTGACGTGCTCGATTACGCGCCCTATGCGTTTTTTAATTACTTAAACGGCGTTGTTGCAGTGATCATGGCCGCATTGGGGGTAGGTTTATTGAAAGGGAAAACCGCAAAACGATAAGTCAGCTATTTTCACTTTTGTAAGTGGCTGGCACGTTTATCCCCTTAAAGGGATAATTACGACTTTATACCCACTAGGGGATAAAGCCGCAAAGGCAGTTATGCTTTAAGCCGCTTTTGGCTTCAACCAATGCTGCGCCAGCATGCCAACAACCATAGCACCTACAAACAACAGCACATCGGTTTGAAGCGACGCAATGGCTACCACGGCAGGCCCTGGGCAAAAGCCGCTAATACCCCAGCCAATACCAAAAGCCGCAGAGCCTAAAATTAACTTAGCGTCGATAGTTGTGCTGGTTGGAATATCAAACTTATCGGCAAACAAAGGCTTGTTGCGCTTGCGCACCCAATACATACCTGGCGCTGCAACTAAAATAGCGCCGCCCATTACAAACGCTAATGTGGCATCCCAATTTGAACTGAAATCTAAAAAGTTAAGCACGCGGGCAGGGTTGCTCATACCCGATATAAGAAGGCCAAAGCCAAATAAAAGCCCACAAATTAGCGAGGCGATAATTACTCTCATAGGTTGTCTCCTCAGTTAACTTACAGGTGTCTGATAATTGTGGTGGTAATAATTGCCGCACCCATAAAGGTAAGCGTTGCCACAATAGAGCGGGGGGATAATCGCGATAAGCCTGCCACGCCATGGCCCGACGTACAGCCACAGCCAAGGCGTGTACCGAAGCCTACTAATAAGCCCGCTACTACCAACCACGCCGACCCCATTTGAGTTTGTACCTGCATACCGCCGGTAAAGGCAATATAAAGCACGGCAGACAAAACAATGCCTGCTAGAAATGCCAGCCGCCAGTAACGTTCTGAACCTTGTTGCGTCATCGCGCCTGCTGCAATACCTGATATACCTGCAATACGACCAAGGGTATACAGCAGCAATACCACTGACGAACCAATAAGCAGTCCGCCGGCCAAACCGTCTAACGGCTCAAAGGGGGTTGTCGTCCAAGTTTCCAATTTTCTCTCCTAAATCTACCCGTGCGATGCCCAAGTTAAATGACGCTATCGCGAATAAACACAGTACAAATAGAAGCCTTAAAAAACTTCTACTCAACTTCTATAAAATCGATGGCAAGGTGCATCGCTAATGCACCTTCTCTGTCTTTTACCAAATCATGAAGCGTAAATTGATCAAGCTCGCTTATAAATTTATCCGCAGCGTCCTGAAGAATTGTCTTCAAGCGACATGTGGGCGAAATAACACATTTATTCGTTGGTGATGCAAAACACTCAGCTAACGCTACATCTTCAATAGTTAATCTAAAAACCTCGCCTATGTTTATTAGGTTGGCTTCTTTCGCCAACCGAATGCCGCCACCGCGCCCTTTCGTACCAATGATATATCCCTGGTCAATTAGCAAAGTGATGACCTTTTTTAAGTGATTGAAAGACACAAAGTACGCGTCTGCTATTTCACTTGTCTTTACAGTTTGGTTTTTGCGTAGCGCGAGATAGATCAAAACGCGAAACGCTAAATTGGTAAAAGTATTGATTTTCATGGGATATCTAAAAAAACGATTAACGTAATCTAGCAATTTTACAGCACCCCGAAAATTAAATATATATTTAGAATATACTTTAATGTATATTTTGTTGTATTATATATCAAAATGAAATAAGGTGTCGATATGATTATTCTTGGCTACATCGCTGCTGTTCTTATGGGAATGGTTTTAGGCGTAATAGGCGGAGGGGGTTCTATCCTCACCGTGCCTATCCTCGTTTACTTAATGGGCGTTACGCCAGATGTCGCCACCGGCTATTCATTGCTTATTGTAGGGGCCACAGCTGCATTCGGCGCGGTAAGGTATTTCAAAGAAGGTCTAGTAGACGTTAAAGCGTCTATTTTATTTGCCGTGCCTTCCATCATTGCTGTTTATCTTTCAAGGGCCTACCTAATGCCCGCCATTCCCGAAACTATTTCTTTTCAATCGCTAACCATAGATAAGAACCTGGGCATCATGGTGCTCTTTGCTGCACTGATGTTGGCCTCGGCTGCCATGATGTTGAAAAAGGCTTATAGCAAATCGACGCCAGCAACACAGGTCATTGAGAAAAAACAACCCAACATTGGGCTGATAGTTATTGAAGGCGCAGTAGTGGGTGTTGTCACCGGCATACTCGGCGCAGGCGGTGGCTTTCTTATCATACCCGCCTTGGTACTTATTTTAGGCATGCCCATGAAAAACGCGGTGGGCGCGTCTTTATTCATTATCGCCTTAAAGTCGTTGCTTGGCTTCGTAGGCGACCTACAAACCGGAATTCAATTGGAGATGCCTTTGCTGCCGCTTATGTTGGTAGCCACGTTTATTGGGATGGCAGTCTCCACGAAGGTAGCGGGAAAACTAGATGGTGCAGCTTTGCAGAAGTTCTTTGCATTTTTCACTCTAGTTATTGCCGTTTTTATCATGACCAAAGAGCTTCTTTAGGAGAACACCCATGAACGTTGAAACATTTTACGATAACAAAACGGCCACGTTTACCTACGTGCTATTCGACCCCGCTTCCAAAGAGTGTGGCGTGATAGACTCGGTTGCTGACTACGATATCTTTTCGGGTCGCGCGTCAATGGAAAGCGCCGACAAGGTTATCGACTTCATCAACCAAAAACAGCTGACTAATAAGTGGATTCTAGAAACCCACGTACACGCCGACCACATTACGGCTGCGCACTACTTAAAGTCTAAAATTGGCGGCAAAATTGGTATTGGCTCAGGTATTAAAACGGTGCTAAATACCTGGCTAGATGTATTTGAAACGGCCAACGACACGCCAAGCGATGGCAGTCAGTTTGATGTGCTGTTCGAAGAAGGCGACACGTTCAATATCGGCGAATATGAAGTGACAGTATGGCATACGCCGGGGCATACCCCAGCCTGTGCAAGCTTCTTAGTAGACGGCAAAATATTTGTGGGCGACACCATGTTTGCCCCCAACTTAGGTACAGCACGATGCGACTTCCCGGGTGGCAGTGCAGAGCAACTTTACAACACCATTCAGCGCTTCTTCACCCTGCCTGACGACACCACTGTTTATCTTGGTCACGACTATCCCAAAGAAGGTACAGCGCCGCTATCAACAGTATCTATCAAAGAAGCCAAGGAAACGAACAAGCAAATTCGCCCAGAAGTTACGCTTCAGGAATATGTGGAAAAACGCGAGGCAAGAGATGCAACCCTTGCGGTACCCAAACTACTGTTACCCGCTATTCAAGCAAACCTTCGAAACGGCCAGTTTGGCGAGAAATCTGAAGGCGGTAAGCAGTTCATTAAAATTCCTGTAAATGCCATTTGAAGGGGTGAGTTATGCAATACGCCAACGTAACACAACAGCTATCTGTCTGCCCTCAAATCTCAGTGGATGAGCTTGAGGCAATAAAAGCAGCAGGGTTCAAATCTATTATTTGTAACCGCCCTGACGGTGAAGGTGCAGACCAGCCCACCTTTGCTGAAATAGAAGCAAAAGCATCCTCATTGGGCATGCCCTGCGTGTATCAGCCAGTAGTTAGCGGAAAAGTAACTCAGCAAGACGCAATAAAATTTGAAGCGAACTTACAAAAGTTAGAAGGCCCGGTATTTGCCTACTGCAGAACAGGCACGCGCTCTATTACGCTATGGGCAATGACCGCAACCAAAACCCTTTCTTATGAAGAGATACTCGGTCTTTCACAAAAAGCCGGCTACGACCTAAGCGGGGTAGTGCGACGCCTAAAAAACGGCGGCGAAACGCCCAGTGATCATGCCGATCACTCTCATGCTGTAGTGATAGTAGGGGCGGGCGCGGGTGGTGTTGCTGTAGCATCAAGTTTGAAATCGCGATGCCCAGATTTAGATATTGCCATAGTAGAGCCTAACGAAGTGCACTACTACCAGCCTGGCTGGACGCTAGTAGGCGGGGGCGTATTTAACGCCAACGACACGGTGCGCACTGTGGCATCTGTCATTCCTAATAATGTTAAATGGATAAAAGCCGGCGTAGCGGCCTTTGCGCCAAAAGAAAACATGATTGTGGTAGACGGCTGTCGCACCATTAAATACGAACACCTAGTGGTTTGCCCCGGCATTAAGCTAGATTGGAATAAAGTGGAAGGCTTAAGTGAAACCCTGGGCGAAAATGGTGTGACGTCAAACTACCGTTTTGACTTGGCGCCCTACACATGGGAATTGGTGAAAAACCTTAAAAAGGGAAAGGCGGTATTTACACAGCCGCCAATGCCAATTAAGTGTGCAGGTGCGCCGCAAAAAGCCATGTATATGTCTTGCGACCATTGGTTTAAAGAAGGCGTGCTAGATAACATTAACGTTGAGTTCTACAACACGGGCGCCGTACTTTTTGGTGTAAAAGAATACGTGCCGGCACTTATGGAATACGTCAAAAAATATCACGCAACGCTCAACTTTGAACACCAGCTGGTGAAGGTTGATGGCAAAGCAAAAGTGGCATCATTTAAAAAAGTGGCAGAGCCTGATGCACCGCTTGTCGAAACAGAGTTCGATATGCTACACGCCGTACCGCCGCAATCACCGCCTGACTTCATTAAAGTCAGCCCTATTGTAGATGCTAATGGCTGGATTGATGTCGACCAGTCAACGCTACAGCACAAGTCGTTCCCCAATATCTTTGCCCTTGGCGACGCAATAAACGCTCCTAATGCTAAAACAGCTGCTGCGGCGCGTATGCAGGCCCCGGTGGTTGCCAACAACTTGCTTTACGAGCGTGGTGTACAAACAGATAAAGCCATATACAACGGTTATGGCAGCTGCCCGCTTACTGTAGAGCGAGGCAAAGTGATATTGGCCGAATTCGGCTATGGCGGGAAAATTCTTAACAGTATGCCGACGTGGGTATTGGATGGCACGAAACCGTCGCGCCTGGCATGGTATTTAAAAGAAAAGTTGCTTCCACCCATTTATTGGGAAGGCATGCTGAAAGGCAGAGAGTGGCTGGCTAAGCCTGAAACTCAGCATATAAATAAGTAACTCGTCATTAAATTCGACAGGAAGCTTTAGCCCGTTAGAAAGGCTAGAGCTTTTTTATTTTAGAAAATGGACTGCACTTGAGTTTTACGTAAGCACCGCTTATCAAAGGGCGATGCTAAATAAAATGCTGCTTGTTCCTATCTCTCACACTCCTCCAATTTTTAAAACTAAAAGCAAAAATATAAATAATTCTTTATTTAATATTGTAATGTGTATTTCAAATATATATTGTAGAGGCGTAGTGAGTTAGCGAAGTTCAAAATTGGATATCGCTTAACTCATTACAAGACACTTCATGTCTTTTCCATTTTGGATATGGTCGAAACTACCTGGCCACCTCTTAAAGGTGGCGTTTTTTCAATTTCACATATGGCCGGAGTGGATACGGTAAGTGCGGGCGGGCAAGCGGGAGAGCCAGTTGTAAGAGGCTTAACCGGTAACCGCGTGCGAGTGTTGCATGATGGTGTGCCTCAGGACTTTCAACAGTTTGGAATTAGACATGCACCAACCGTTGACCCCGTTAATGCCTATAGAATTGATGTAGTACGTGGGCCTATGAGCGTTATTTTTGGGTCAGATGCATCAGGCATGGGCAGGAATATTCAGCTTAGCCTGTCGGCTCAACTTAGGTAATTGACCATGAATCTCGCTTTAGCAAACAAAGATGACAGAACCACACTCCTAATCTTATCAATAGTGCTCGGTGTAGCAGCAACCGCCTTTTTAGATGTTGTGAACTATCTGCAACACATCGTCCTAGATAAGCCACTAACGCGGTATGAATTTATTGGGCGATGGGTTATTTATATGACAGACGGCGTATTTTCCCATGAATCAATTAAAACCGCAGAGCCGCGAAAGGGTGAATTACTGCTGGGGTGGTTTGGCCACTATGCGATTGGCGTCGGGTTTGCGCTTCTTATGCTTGTGTTTACAGGTTTAAGGTGGATTCAAAAACCATCGTTCATGCCGGCTTTTATTGTGGGTTTTGCCACTTGCAGTATTCCTTTTTTCCTTATGTATCCAGGAATGGGATACGGCGTTGCAGGCTTGCATACACCAAACCCTGCCATGCTTCAGTCGAAAGTACTGTTATCCCATTTTATTTTTTCAGTGGGTCTTTATGCCGCAGGCTGGCTTTTAAGCAGGCGGATTCAAGATGCCTGTAATGAATAAAAAGACTTTCACCACACGCACTGTCGCTCGTTTGCGTTAAATAAAACAGCGGAACGTCACTCAGGAGTAAACCATATGAAAACGATACGCCTAAATTCACACCGCTTAGCTTTAATGTACGGTTTCTTGTTACTGATATTGTCTGTTCAGGCGTTCTCTACAAACGCGTCAGAGCATGAACATAGTCCTAATCATATCTCGTTATTTATCGGTCATACGGATTTTTCTGAACATGGCAACGGTGAAACAGTTGGTATCGATTACGAATACAGAGTTTCACCGTTATTAGGTTTAGGTAGTGTAGTGGAGTACGCATTTGGCTCATTAGACGCACTAACTGCGCTTGCAGTGGCAGATATACATCTCACCGATCAGTTTATTATTCAGGTAGGCCCCGGCTACGAGTACACCTCTGAACATGAGTTCTTTGTTTCACGACTAGGTGCCTTGTATGAATTTCGATATAGCGGGTATACCTTTTCGCCGCAATTTCATTTTGATTATCATGAGGGCGTTGGAAGTTCAAAGGTTGCTGGTTTGGCTGTTGGTTTCGACTTTTAACTTATCCTTTTTGCTTGCCGCTTCATACGTTAACAGCGAGACAGGATAATGAACGCATAGGCGCCAGCATTCGTTAAATAAACGGCGCCTCAAATTTTACGCTGCTGATAAATCCACATTAAGTGAATGGTAATCAATACTTTGCTGCTCGATAAACAAGGGCACTTCATGAAGTAAAACAATAGATTTTCGTGCCGTAAGCCAAGGCAATATACGCATGAAAATACGCTCTGCCATAGCGCTATCTAGGCCATTAAACGGCTCATCTAATACAATAAGCTCTGGGTTTCTAAGTAATAACCTAGCCAAACAAATGCGTCTTGCTTGTCCACCTGAGACCTTTGCTCCACCTTCACCTAACCAGGTATTCAATCCCTCGGGAAGCGAATCAGCCCACGCTTGTAGCTCTACTAGCGAAAGTACATCGAACACTCTACTGTCTTCTATGCTTTCAAGACCCAATGTTAAGTTGTAGTACAAACTGCCAGACAGTAATGAAGAGGTTTGCTCTAGATAGGCACAGTGGCGATACAAGCTGTCTGACGAAATATTTTGTACAGATATATTATTTATCATTACGCTAGCGTTCGATTTATCTAACGGTACAAGCTTGAACATAAGCTTGGCCAAGGTTGACTTGCCAGAACCAGAGCGGCCTGTGATTAAAAAAGGGGTCGTATCAATCAGATTAAAGCTTATGTTGCGTAACGCACTCGCGGGAATATGTGGGTGATTACTTACCGTGCAACGCACTTCGCTTATCGCCGCGATATCAGTGTTATTACTTACATTGCTTTCACTGGCCAACGTTGATAGGCGCTTACTTGCATAGTCGGTTTTTCCCCATGTACTGAACTGTTCTGGTGTGGTTTGTAAAAGCTCAGCTACACCGACAAACAAAAGTGCCAACATGATAGCTGTTGGCCCCTCAATAATGTGGTGGTTTACAGCCCATAGGCTGGCATAAAGCGTAGCTACAAGGGCAATAGCAAATATTGAATCGGTTACCACCTGAATTCGAGCAATACGTTTTTGCAGATTATTGTGATGTTGTTCAAATAGCGAGAGTGCTCTCGTAGTGTCACCTGAATGATGACTCATCAAATGCTGGCTATTGAGCACAAATGCGCCCTTAAGATGGCTAATCAAGGTTTCTCTCGTGTGATTTAAGTGCGAAATGGCTTGCGAGGCGGCGCTTTTAGTTTGCCGTATTGAAAACAGTATAAGAAGTAACCAGGCTAGCGTTGAAGCAATTATAAAAACAACACCAAACTCAAACCATATGAAGCACAAAAAAAGGCTTACCACACCTAAAAGAAGCCCTGTGGCTAGAGTTGGAATGGTGTAACGAATTAATATGCTATCAAGGGCATCTAAGTCTGATGTGAGCCGGCTTAGCCACTCGCTGTCAGACGTTTGCCTTACATCGTGAAGAGGCCTACGGGAGAGCGCATTAAATATCGTGACGCGATATGTCGCAATTAGCCTCAGAATAGTATCGTGATTGTATAGTCTTTCAATATATCGGCCAATGGTCCGACTAAGGGCAAAATAGCGGATCCCAGAGCCCGGCATATACATATCAAGCTTTACAATTAAACCCGCACCTATGGCTATTCCAGCTAACGCCGTGGCAGTAATGAGCCAACCGGAAAGCGCCAGTAACCCCACGCCAGAAAGCATGGTAAAAAACGACCAAAAGAGCCCAATTAGCAGGCGTTTACGCTCATTCTTAAAGATAATTGAAAACCAAAACTTCATATAACCGTTAGGCCTTATTGGTTAAGTCAAAATGATTACTGGTTTTTGCTATAAGGTCGCTGTCATGTGTTGCAACCACTACAAGGGCGCGGCTTTTAAGCTCGTCTAAAACGCCAGTAATTACGAGCCTACTTTTTAAGTCTAAGCTTGCCGTGGGCTCATCAAGTAAAATAAGTTCGGGTGGGTTTAACAGTACTCTCGCTAGCGCAATACGCTGCATTTGTCCTCCAGATAACCCTTGCCCATGCTCACCGATCACGGTGTCTAGCCCGTTATGATGTGTTAGAAGCTCATCTGACAATTCAAGTCTTTCAAGAACCCTTAACATATCTTCATCTGATGCGAAGGCGGCGGTGACGGATAAATTCTCTCGAACGGTAGCGTTTTTAATCCATGCTTTCTGAGGCAAATAGGCAATGGATTGCACTTCTTTAAGTGCTAGTTCAACACTGCCCGACATTGGGTGTAAATAACCTGCAATGGTGTTGAGAAGGGTGGTTTTACCACACCCCGATTCGCCAGAAAAAACCAGTAAACCTCGCCCGGAAAACGAAAAGTTAAGGGCAGACATTTTCTGTTTATTGCCGCTGTACCCAATAACGGTGTCTTTAAACATCAAGCGCGTTACATCACTTGAAGCTATAACGTGTCTGCCATCGCTGCAGCCTAATAGCACTTGTTGTTCTTCCAAGTGTTGCAGTGAAGACATTATATTATTGGCGGCGCCTAAAGCGCTGGCTCTGTCGTGATAGTAAGTCGATAGCGTGCGCAATGGCTTAAAAAATTCGGGTGCAAGCAGTAAAATACCAAGCCCTGAAAACAGCGTTAACGACTGTGCAGGCCCCCAATTAATTGCCCCGTAAAGTGAAAAACCGATATAAATAGCAAGGCTTGCAATGGCTACGCTGGTGAAAAACTCCAGTACCGTTGAAGAAAGAAACGCTAGCTTAAGTGTTTTCATAACAACGTTACGATAAGTGTCACCACGCTTAGCAACCTCATCAGACATATTTTTTTGCGCGCCTAAAAGCGCAATAGTTGAAAGGTTTGCGACACGGTCGAGAAAGTGCCCGGCTAAACGTTGGCGTAACAACGCATACTTTTCGTTCACATGCTCAGCGCCCATGCCAACCAAAATCATGAAAAGAGGAATGAGAGGCGCCGATACTAAGAGCAAAATGGCGCAAAGCCAATTCAAATAGGCAACAGTAACAAGAATGAGTAGAGGGGTTATCACAGCAAGCATTTGCTGAGGCCAATAGCGAGAAAAATAGCCGTCAGTAGATTCGATATCTTCAACCCATTGCGACGCTAAGGCGCCATTAGATAGGCTTTGTAGTGCAACAGGGCTGGTGGCATTCCACTGTTTAAGCAGTGTATTCCTTAAATGGTTTCTTACATTGGCACTTGCGTCTTGTGCAAGGTTAGTTTGCTTCCATGTGAATAGTGGTTTTACAACACTAACAACTAAAAGAAGCAGCCAATAGCCAGACAAATCACTAAGAGAGGATTGGTTTACAAGCGTATCATGTGCAATAAGCGCAACTAACAGCCACTGCACTATCATAAGCACTGACCCTATCGAACCAAAAAACACTGATTGATTCAAAAGGGAGCGTTGGCTGGCTACTTGCTCTTTTAAAAACTGCGCGCCTGATACAGCTTTGTTGTCAGGCGCGCTTCGGGTACTACTAGTCATGATTAATGATAACCAGCGTCGCCTACTTTTCCTCTAAATACCCAATAAGTCCAGCTGGTGTAGGCTAATACAATGGGAATAACAAATAAGAAGCCCAACAACAAGAAAAGTTGTGAATTATAAGAAGACGCGGCGTCGTAAATAGTAAAGTTTGGTGGAACAATGTAAGGCCATTTACTAACTAATAAACCAAGGTAGCTGAACAAGAATATACCCATTGTGGCAACGAAAGGCATACCATCTTGTTGCTTTTTAACCGAACGAAATACTACATAGGCACACCATAATACCAATACCGGAAGTGCCCAAATAATACTAAAACCTTCAAACCATCTGACCATTGCTGTGCTATCTACATAAGGCGTATAGAAAGACACTACACCAAATACAACAAGCAATGCGATAAGCAATTTAGGCGTAATTTTATATGCCCATTGTTGTACCGCACCGTCTGTTTTCATGATAAGCCAAGTGCTGCCAAGAAGCGCATAGCCTACAACAAGACCAAGACCTGTTAATACGGTAAACGGCGTTAACCAATCAAGGGGGCCACCTGAGTAAACAAAACCTTCAGTTTCAAAACCTTGAATGTAAGCGCCTACTACCGCACCCTGTGCAAAAGAGGCAACAAATGAACCTACAGAAAATGACCAGCTCCATAGGTATTTTGACGTTTTTGCTTTAAACCTGAATTCAAATGCAACGCCTCTGAATATGAGGCCAGCCAGCATTAAAAATACGCCAATATAAAGGGCCGGTAAAAAGACTGAGTAAACCAGAGGGAAGGCCGCAAGCAGCCCTGCGCCTCCCAAAACAAGCCAAGTCTCGTTGCCATCCCACACAGGGGCGACAGAGTTCATCATTTTATCACGTGCTTGTTCGTCGGGTGCGAAGGGGTACAAAATGCCTTGGCCTAAGTCAAAGCCATCCATTAGCACGTACATCATGATCCCGAAACCAATGATGCCAGCCCAAATTAAGGTCAAATCAAATGTTGGTTCCATTTTTATAAGTCTCCATCAATAGCCACGTGGCCAGCAGAAAATGGGCGAGCTGGACGTTCTACTTCATCCATTTCATGAGAGGCGTTTGCTTTTTCTAGGCCGCCTTTGAACACCTTAAGCAAGTAGTAAATACCAGCGCTGAATACCAAAGCATATACCACTACATATCCAATTAACGAGAACAGTGCCATGCCACCGGTCAGCGAAGGCGTTAACCCTTCTGCATGAGTCATTTGGCCGTATATAAGCCAAGGTGCTCTTCCTGCCTCAGTGACAATCCAGCCTGCCAGTACCGCAAAGAACGGGCTTATGCTCATCAATCTAAGGCCTTGTAAGAAAACGGGCGATGTATAAATTTTGCCGCCTTTCCTGTAGACAAGCCCCCATACGCCGAACAATACCATCAGCAATCCAAGTCCAACCATGACTCTGAACGACCAAAATACGACAAACACAGGAGGTTGTTCCTCTTTAGGTACCGCCTTTAACCCCGGCACTTCACCATCCCAGTCGTGAGTGAGTATGAAGCTGGCTAACTTAGGAATTTTCAATTCAAAATGATTGGTTTGTGCTTCTTTGTCTGGAATAGCAAAAAGCAGTAGAGGAACACCTGTACTTGTCTCCCAGTTACCTTCCATCGCCGCAACTTTTGTAGGCTGGTGTTTCATGGTGTTTAAACCGTGGAAGTCTCCAATAACCGTTTGAAGTGGAGCAAGGAACAATAAGAACCATAACGCTACAGACAGCGCTTTTTTATTCGCTTCTAGTTCACGTTTTTGCAAAATGAACCATGCACTAACGCCTGCTACAACGAGCGCGGCAGTAAGGAATGAAGCTAAGGCCATGTGCGTAAAGCGATATCCGAAAGATGCTGTGAATAGTGCATCAGCCCAAGATTTTACGTGGTAAATGCCGTCGATAAGCTCCAAGCCGTCTGGGGTTTGCAGCAGTGAGTTGGCTGACAATATCCAAAATGAAGAGATAAACGTTCCTGTTGCCACCATGATAGCGGCAAAAAGGTGTACCCCTTGCGGTACTTTTTCTCGACCAAAAAGCAGAACGCCAAGAAACGCCGCTTCTAGGAAGAAAGCAGTAATGACTTCGTAACTTAGCACAGGCCCTAAAAAGTTAGCCGTGGCATACGAGAAGTTACTCCAGTTTGTGCCAAACTGGAACGACATAACAATACCGGAAACCACGCCTATGCCGAAAACAACGGCGAAAACCTGTATCCAAAATTTTGACAAACGTTGCCAAATTGGGTTTTCAGTTTTGAAGTAAAGTGTTTCAAATCCAGCAATAGTACTTGCCAGACCAATCGTAAACACTGGGAATATGGCGTGAAAACACACCACAAATGCGAACTGTATTCTCGACAGTACGAGAGGATCTAATTCCATAATGCTGGCCTCTTTAGAGATAAACGCAACAGGGTTTTTAATTCACCCTATTTAGGACTGATAGCGGTATTTTACGCTCTAACTTCTTAAATGTATATTTTAAATATATATATTAGTTTATGTGTTAACTATATTTAATGTTTTGTTGGGGCTCTCAAAAAGCATAGCTAGCCTGCAGATAGGCGTAACTAGTGAGTCGTTCGCCAGTGACCACTTTTCTGTTTAGATTGGCAAGCGCTATTCCTGACTCAAATTGCACGCTTTCAGCTATTTGGCTTCGAAAACGTAGCTCAGACAGCGTACCTAGAAAGTCACCATTACCGAGTAATTCGCCGTTCAAACGGCCTGAAGCGCCACTTCGATGTATATCGAACGTACGTATCTGCATAAAAAGGTTATTGCGTTCATTCAATTGAATATCAGATGAAACGCCCATCGATGCCATATTGTTGCGCGCAAATAAACCAAAAATGCCTGTTGGCCCATATTCGAACCTTCTTGCGCCAAACAGTGTGCTGAAACCTTCAAATGACTCTGTTGACGCATCATCACCAGATGCAAAATCATAAAACACACTCACAATAGCTCGACTGAACCTTGAAGATAGCGCTATGTGGAAAAAGTTAGCGCTAATGGGTTGTGATCGATAATCTCCGCGCTGTAAAGCTACTTCGTAATTTATACCTAATTGTTGTGAAAGTTTTATGTTGGCCAGATTACCGAAGGTTTGTCTTTGTGTTCTTTTTAGTGAGTCTTGATCTTGAAGCCCATAAAATTCGACGTCACCAACAGATGTTTTTAGGCTTGCATGAATTCCATAGAAACGCACGTCTGAACTTGATGAGTCAAGCTCCCTATCATTAATGCTTTGATGAATATCTAAAGTAGGCTTTCGGGTAACAGGTAAGGTATAAAACGCTGTAATTGATAGGTTTGATAGAAAGGCATCAATTTTTACGCCGTCGAAGGTATTGAGCGTATTCCTGAATCTATTTCTGGCTATGAGGCGCCTGCTTCCGACGTCCATCGTGAACCGGCCTGCTTTTAACGCAATCGTTTCTAAATTTTCGTCGTCTACTACACCTCGCCAAGACGCAGCGAGTTGGACAGGCTCTAACGCATTAGAATCATCTGTACCCACTGGCGTATATTGGCCCTGTTTAAAAATCCGGCTGTCCATGAGTTCAGCCTCAAACTGAAGTGGACCATATTGGTAAGCAGCATGTGTGGATATTCTTGTTACGACTGCATCGTTAGCTGCGTTAGATGCAGGCAATTGATTATTTACGTATTCGTATCTAACCCGAACATTAGTCGTTATTCTAACGCTATGTTCGGGTGTTTTATTTGCTATTACAGTGTTAGGTAAGAATATGAGAACTAAACCCAATGACAGGGTAGAAAGCTTAACTAAAAACATTTTGCTTGAACTGCTGTCTCATCAGGTATCTCAACTGTACCGTGCACATTAATGACTTAATGGCAGCTGTTTACGTTGCCATTCATCCATGCCCCCTGCCACAGAAAACACATACTTATGGCCCATATCAGTTAACGATTTAGCCGCCAACGCAGACCGGCCGCCTGTCTTACAAATTAGGTAAACACTGCGCTGTGCTAGGTCATTAATCGCATCCTGCTCCTCGCAGTGGTGTGCAAGAAGCGGGTGGCTACATATTTTTGCTTCAAGCATGCCTCTGGGAAAGTTCACCGAGCCGTTAATGTGGCCGTGTTGGTATTCCTCACTTTCCCTAACATCAATCAAAATGACGTCTGGTTGGGTCAGTGCCACCATTAAATCGTCTACTGTTACTTCCTCAACCGCAGCTTTCACTTCGCTAATGAATACTTTTGGTGTTTTCATCATTCACCTCACAGTTGGTTAATAGGCACCTTAATGTAGCTAACATCGTTACTTTCTGGTGGTGGTAACTCACCCGCTCTCACGTTAACTTGAATAGAAGGTAAGATGAATCTAGGCATACTTAACGTCGCATCCCGAGCCTCACGCATCTTTACAAACTCATCCTTTGAAACGCCGTCTTTAACGTGAATGTTGTATTCGCGCTGCTCGCCAACCGTTACTTTGCTTTCATGAGTACGGTGTTTTGTTGGGTAATCATGGCAAACGTAGATCTTAGTATCTTCAGGGAGCGCTAAAATACGATGTATAGAGTCGTACAGGGTAGTTGCACTGCCACCAGGGAAATCACATCGTGCGGTGCCCACATCAGGCATAAACATAGTGTCACCCACAAATACCGATTCGTTATTAAGTAAGTAGGCAATATCTGCTGGTGTGTGCCCAGGTACATGCATAACCTCAAAGCGCATATTACCCACTTCAAGAGTCTCACCCTCTTCAAATAATCTATCGAACTGAGCACCGTTAGGTAGAAACTCTTTCTCTAAATTAAACAGCGCTTTAAATATTTTTTGTACTTCAGTAATGCGCGCGCCGATGCCGATTTTGGCGTTATATTTGCGCTTGAAAAATGGTGCGGCTGATAAGTGATCAGCATGGGCATGGGTCTCCAAAACCCATTCTACTAACAAGCCTCGTTCATCTACAAAGTCTGCAATTTTCTGTGCACTGGCGGTATGTACGCGGCCCGCGCTATAGTCAAAATCTAATACAGGGTCGATGATTACCGCTTTTGAAGAAGCTTTATCCTCAACAACGTAAGTAAAGGTTTCGCTGTCGTCGTCCAAGAAAGAAGTAATTTCAATATTCATGGTGATCTCCTAAATTTAGAATTAGGTGGCATGCTTTCATGCCACCAATAAAAGCGTTTTACTTACAGCGCTTTTTTACAGAAGTACCAGTCGACATAGTTGTAGCCCGCAGACTCACGACCTTCAGCATCTTCGATAGTGTGAGGAGGTGGAACAATAACTTCATCACCAACCTTCCAGTTTTCAGGGGTAGCACAGCTGTTTGCATCGCTGGTTTGTAGTGCTTCAACCAATCTTACGAATTCATTAATTGCTCGGCCATTGCTCATTGGGTAATAAACCATAGCGCGAAGAATACCTTCTGGGTCGATAATGAAAGTTGCTCGAACCGCAGACGTGTCGCTCGCTCCAGGCTGAACCATACCGTAAGCCTTCGCTACTTCCATCGACAAATCAGCAATGATTGGGAAAGGAATAGTTACGCCAAACTTCTCTTTAATGTTGCGAACCCAAGCAATGTGCGAATGCGTGCTGTCGATAGAAAGGCCAAGTAGCTCAGTATTAAGTGAAGCAAACTTGTCAGCCGCATTAGCAAAACCGATGAATTCAGTAGTACATACTGGCGTGAAATCAGCAGGGTGAGAGAAAAGTACCAACCACTTGCCTTTGTAATCAGAAAGTGACTTTTGACCGTGCGTTGTCTTAGCACAAAAGTCAGGTGCAGGGCGGTTAAGCTGTGGGAAAGTTACGTTGTTTTGGTTTTCTGTCGTCATAATTAAGCTCTCTTTGTTTAAAGGTGTATTTAATTTACACATTTAATGTATAGTGAATCATGAGGTTTTTCTAATGTATTTTTTTGAATAGCTTCATCGGATTAATCGTTTAATGAAATTAGTTAGGAATAAAATGATGATAAAATTTTTCAAAGCACTTGTTGTAGGAGCGCTCTTAGCCAACGCTTCAAGCCTCGTTGAGGCAAAAGAGACCAACTTGGTTGACGGTCTAGCGGTAGTAATTACATCAGAAAATGAACAGGCTCAGGTGATGGCGATGGTGCTATCGCTTCAAACGATAAAGGCACATGGGAAAGAGGCACATATTACATTATGTGGTCCTGCGGGTAATTTGGCGCTACGCAGTACTGTAACGAAGCCGATGAAGCCAATGGACGCCTCACCGTCAATGATGCTTAAAAAGTTAATCCAGTTAGGCGCAAAAGTAGAGCTTTGCCCGCTTTATCTTCCTAATAAACCGGGTTCTGACAATGCACTAATAGAAGGAATTACCGTTGCTAAACCCGTTGAGGTTGCAGAGCGCTTACTAAATAGCAATTTTAAGAACTTAACGTACTAGTATAGCGAAATGGAAGCCTTGGCTTATAGTTGCCAGGCTTCCGCTTAATCACTGCTGTTGATAGCTTTTTTTCGTAAGGGGTCTAAGTAATATTGAAGGCTTGCCTCGGACAATTCGCCCATATGGCTGTCAACCAATTTACCGCCGGCATTAAAAAATAAGGTGGTGGGAAGCCCGAAAGCGCCTAACTCTTTTGCTGTGCTGCCAGTAAAATCAAAATATGTATTTTTCAAATCAATTTTTTGTTTGCCCAAAAATTGTCGTACTTTACTCGGCGCTTCTCCCTGATTTACAAAAATATACTCTATGTTTACATCGTTTTTTTGCGCGTATTCCAACATTGGCATTTCTCGCCTACAAGGCGGGCACCACGACGCCCAAAAGTTTATAACGGTAGGCTTGTTATTGTTTAAAACTAACTCGATGGGTGTACCGTCAGCATTGTAAACGTTGATAGTTTCAATCGTTCTTTGATTGCTTAGCATTGAGTTAAAAACAAAAAAAGGGAAAACTGCAACAGCCGTAATAGCTGCCGATTTTATGTATATAGAAAACAGTTGGCTGTACTTTTTGCTTCTAAATAACATGATGCACACCCCTGCAAACCAACCTATTGATTGGTTAAAACCACCGTCTCGTATATCAATTGCTGATAGCCAGTCGTGCTGGTACACCTCCCACATGGCAATAACAAACGCGACTCTAGCGGCGAACAACCCTGTAAATAAACTATAAAATAAGGTATCAGTAGCAAACGATTTGTATGATGCCTTGCGAGTGAAAAAAGCAGTTAGCAACCATAGTGAAATAACACTTACTATAGTTAGAAGAGAGTCAACTGTTAGGGCAATTGGGCCTATTGAAATACTCATAAACATAAAAAACAACTTATTGATAATAACGTCGGAAATAGGCCTACACTGATATAGACATTGAAAATTGAGACCGGTTGAAATAATAAACTTAAATAACGGACTGGCTCAGCCTCGCTCAAACCTAGAAGTCTGCTTCTACGCCCGAACTATCGACTCATTCAACAATTGGGTTTGTCTTTATTCAAAGAGCTATGCCGCTTTATCTTCTTGTTGAAGAATATCTTCAAAAAACCAAGCGGCTAGTGCATAGCGCCCTTCAAGTTGAGACTTTGCGTAAACTGCCGATGCTTGTTGTCTAACGGTTTTCTCTTTTGTATTTCTTGCCGCTGCAATTTCTTGCGTGCTTAAGCCTTTTAACATGAATAAGGCTACCTCTTTTTCGCTCGGGGTTAAGCTCCAATCATTGAACTGATTTTCGACCTCGTGCAAGTATTGCGCTTTCACATTTCGCAGCTTGTTATTCATAGAGCTCAATCGTGCATTGGCGGTATTGAGCTCGGCGAGTAACAGCTTTGTTTTTCGGGTGCGTTTACGCATATCAAAGATAAGATAAACAGCCATCAAACCCGCAAGTAACACAATCATAGACTCTTCAATAATGTGTGACGTAGGCACATTCAATGACAAATCGACCATGACATCTCTGAAGTTTAAAAACATGATGAGCAATAAAAGGCTAGTAATTACTTTATCTTTAATTTTCTTTAAAAACAGTTACTTAGGGCTTCATGGGACATATGTCTAATGACGATAAGACATATAAAGGAGAATACTATCGGTATTAGTTTCTCTGGCGTCTGCTTATGAATACCCGTTATCTGTTCATCCTTTTAAGTTTTCTCGTGTCGAGCTTATTTTCAATCAGCAGCGTGGCGGCTGAAACGTTAAGTGCTATCACCAACAATACTACACAGCGCTTAAAGCAAATCTATAACGTTAGCCCCGAAAAGCTGCAGGATAACGTTAAAAGCATCAATCGTTGGTTACAGGGGCCAGCGTCTTTGCAGCTTATTGCACTGCCGAGCAATACACAAGGTGGTACAGATGAATTTGAGGTAGGGGTATTTTTTCCCTTTCGGTCACCTGCAGGCAGAGAGCTAGACGCTCAGCAGTTGTCCATAATCAACACGCTGGATAACCTTCAGGAAACGCGGTTCAGACTCATGACAAGCGGTTTAATAAGAGAGGCACTGTGGCAGCGTCTCTTTGCAAAAGCCGAAGTAGATGGGCTTTTAAGCAAGCAAGAGTGGATTGCGTCGTTAGACGGTGTAATAGCAAGCTTAGCAAAAACTGGCGAGCTCGACCGTATCGCCTCATTGAGGTGGCAGCAGGAAAAACTTTCACAGCAATTGGCTTTGAAAAAAGCGCAAATGGCGTTAGAGAAGGCGCAGAAACAATACAAACAAGTCACGGGTACTGATGTATTACCAGAGCAAGTGACCGAAGCCCTAGCCGAAGATCTTGAAAACAAACTGCAAACACACCCTGAATTAAGGCTACTTACCCTGAGTCAATCTCAGATTGACATGAACTTGGCGCAGTCTGATCAATCACTTTCTCCTTGGGTGCTAGGAGTTATAGTAAGGCAACTTAGGGGACCAGCGGGCAATGAGAATCTGCTTGGTGTCAGTATTAATATTCCGCTGCCAATGGGCGAGGGCAACTCTGCTAACAATTATGCCTCATGGAAAGCAACACGCGACGAACTTACCGAAGCATTGGCAGAAACGTACACACGCCTACAAACGCAGCTCAATGACGCCGTGCAACAGGTTAACTACCTTACTGAAGCCAGTAACATTTTAGAAGAGCAGGTTGAATTGGGTGTAGAGATCACCGACCTGTACCAACAGCAGGGTAGCGTATTGCCCAAAACATTTTGGCTAGAGCAACTTATCGCCCAGCAGGAGCTTAAGCTAACGCTGTCACTTAATCGTCTACGTCGCGCTGAAGCGATATCGAAAGTTAATCAAATCGCAGGAGTTACGCTTTGAAATTATTCACCTTTGTTTTCACAAGTTTGTTTCTGCTGCCAACTGTTGCTCAGACCGAAGTCCCAATCGACAGCCTTGGAAAGTTAAATTTAACCTACGTCAACGCAGCGCCGTCACAAAGCGTGCAAAAGGCGGTGTCGACGGGCATTGTAGCGCCTTTTCCGGGCTCGCAATTACACCTTATGGCGCCAATGACGCCGCAGCAGGTGCAATATCTTGTAGCCGATGGCTCAGCCGTAAGCAAAGGGCAGAAGTTAGCTATGCTAAAAGGCAGTGAAGTACATCATTTTACTGAAAATTTAAAAGCAAAAACTGCGTTGCTTCATATCAGCCAGAAACGTTTTAATGCGAACAAGCCTCTATTTGAATCAAACGCCATATCACAGTCCACTTGGTTTTCTATCGCACAAGCTTATTACGACGCAAAACTTGCCTGGGGGCACTTAGACCATTTTGCTGAAATGTTTGAGTCAGACGAAGATGACGATATCGGATATTTGGTTGCCCCAGAGGCAGGCTTTTTTTTATATGCAAACGGTGAGAAAGACGCGGAAGCAACGCGACTAGGCAGCATAATCAGCATTAGTTCACTCAGAATTAAGACTATGGTAAGCGCTGATGAGGCAAGCCTAATATCAGCAATAGAAACCGCGAACTGCCAGGTTCAAGTTGCGCGTACAGACGCAATAGTTAACGAGTATCTTACTTCAGTGTGGTCTGAGCCACTGCCTGAAAGCTGCAACCTGAAATTAGGCCAGCGGGCCCAAGTCAGCGGTCACTTTCAGCTTAAAGCTTTGAAAATTCCCGCACAAAGCGTGTTTTACCTGAACGGCCAATCGTCGGTATTCGTGCGCTCTGATAACGTGCTTAACGTTGTACCCGTGGAGGTAGTTGGGCAAAGTGGATCAGACGCTCTCTTAATCAAAGCAACGCCACAGCTTAATAACCAGCCTGTGCTTTCCTCATCGGTAAGTGCAGTGCAAGGTGTGCTTATTGGACTGGGAGAGATGGAGTGATAGCCCGGATTATACAATTTTCGCTTGTACAGAGGTTGTTTGTACTTGGCGCTTTCATTGGGCTGACTGCTTTTGGAATTAACGCCTGGTTGAATCTGCCTGTCGATGCATTTCCTGATATTTCGCCAACACAAGTTAAGGTCATCATGAAAGCAAATGGCATGACCGCAGAAGAAGTAGAAGCGCAAATAACCCAGCCCATAGAAACCGAGTTGTTAGGTATTCCACATCAGACCATTTTGCGTTCAACCACGAAATACGCCATTACATCCATAACGCTAGATTTTGAACAAGGCACAGATATATATTGGGCCAGGCAGCAAGTAAGCGCACGCTTAGCAAGCGTGGCCGATTTGCTGCCAGCCATTGCCGAAGGCGGGCTCGCGCCTATGAGTACCCCGTTGTCTGAAATGTTTATGTTCACCATAGAAAACCCAAACCTATCACTGCAAGAACGCAAGCATATTCTCGATTGGCAAATACGCCCTGTGCTTCGTACCGTAGCCGGCGTTGCCGATGTGAACGTATTAGGCGGGTTTACTCGAACATTTCAGTTTGCGCCCGATTTATCGCGCTTAGTTGTCTATGGGTTTAGTTTAAATCAACTAGAAACAGCTCTGGCCGAAGCCAATATGAATGGAAGCGTTGGGCGAGTGCGAGCAGGCGCCGACTCACTTGTGATCAGAACGCAAAGCCGCGCCACCAGCCTTGAAGAACTCGCGGAGTTAGTAGTAGGCAACGTAGGCGGGCAGCCGGTAAGACTGTCTGATCTCGGTACGCTCTCCCTTGGCAGCCTTACGCGCTATGGCGGGGTAACCCGAAACGGAGAAGAGACTACTCAAGCGTTAATCGTAGCGCTAAAAGACAGTAACACAGCCAGCGTTGTTGAAGGGGTGATGGAAAAGCTAAAGGCGCTGAAAGCTACGCTGCCAGAGGGGACCGAGCTTAACGTTTTTTACAACCGTAAAACGTTGATTGATACCGCTGTTGGCACCCTAACCAATGCGCTCACACAAGCTGTACTTATCGTTATTGTTGTATTGGCTGTGTTTCTTGGCAATGTGCGCGCGTCTTTCGTGGTTGCGCTGGTTATTCCTGTTGTTGTGCTGCTTACGTTTCTTGCTATGAGTATGACGGGCATTACAGCAAACTTGATGAGCCTGGGCGGGTTGGTCATTGCAATTGGCATGCTGGTAGATGCGTCGGTGGTTGTGGTTGAAAATACCCTATCGCAGCTTGGCGCGAATAAACCGTTACCTCGCCTTCATTTGGTGTACCGTGCTACCCGCGAGGTGGCGGTACCAGTAATTGCAGGCACCGTTATTGTTATCGTGGTTTTCATGCCCCTTCTAACGTTAACCGGGCTGGAAGGTAAACTGTTTTCACCGGTAGCTACCACCATTGTTTACGCCATGATTGCCTCACTGGTCACTGCATTTACCCTTATTCCGGTGGTTGCTTCGTTTTTACTTTCGTCCAAAGACGGGGGGGTACCGGGGTATTTGCAATCTCTTCAGTTAGCCTATCGACGCTCTTTAACGTTCGTCCTCAATCACGCTAAATTAACAGGCATAGTGGCACTTAGTTTACTGGTTTTAAGCGGTCTTCTGTTCTCGATAACGGGCAAAACCTTCATGCCGGTTATGGATGAAGGCGATATTATTGTGCAATTTGAAAAGTCGCCAACCATATCACTCTCATCATCACTTGAAATAGACAAACAAATAGAGCGCATGCTGTTAGCGTCGTTTCCAGAGATAGAGCAAGTTGTGGCGCGAACTGGCTCAGACGAATTGGGGCTAGATCCCATGAGCTTAAATGAAACCGACGTTTTTATGCAGCTTGCACCTTCAGATACCTGGCGCTTCAGAAATAAGCAAGCGCTGGAAGCGTCCATACGAGAATCGCTTCAGGCATACCCGGGTATAAACGTTGGGTTTACGCAGCCTATACAAATGCGTGTGTCTGAAATGCTAACCGGCACAACAGGAATGGTCGCCATCAAAATTTTTGGTGCTGATATGCAAACACTGTCGGATATTGCGAATAACGTGGCTAACGTTGTGCGAAAGCAAGAGGGCGCAGTAGACACAAACGCCACGCTAATTGAAGGCGGTGACTTTCTTAGCATTATTCCCAAACCGGGCGTAGCCATGGAATTTGGAATGACTAACGCGGCCCTTTCTCGCTACCTGAAAATGCAGGTTACCGGCATTCAGGTGGGAGAAGTAATAAAGGGAAGAGTGCGTACACCAATCTACTTTGGTGAGTTAGAGCAGGGGCAGGCAGCTATTCTTTCACCAGATGTACTTAACAGCATGATGGTACTTATGCCCTCGGGCCAAGAGCTAGTGCTCTCTGATATCGCGAATATTACCCGCACACAGGGCCCTGCTGTAATTGAACGAGAGAAGGCTATGCGCTTTGCTGTGGTAACCACAAACGTTGAAGGCCGAGATTTGGTGGGGTTTGTTGAATCAACGCAAAAGGCTGTTGGTTCTGGTGCGTCTTTACCATCGGGCTATGCCATAGAGTACGGCGGCGAATTTGAAAACCAAATACGCGCGACGAATAACCTGCTTACGGTAATACCCTTGGTTATCGCAGTTATTGTACTGATACTGTTTACTATTTTTGGTTCGCTAAAACTGGCTGCACTGGTTATGGCTAACGTGCCTTTTGCAGTAATGGGCGGCGTTTACGCACTGTTTATTACCGGCGAATACATTTCAGTTCCAGCTTCAGTGGGCTTTATAGCGCTACTAGGTGTGGCAGTGCTTAACGGCGTGGTAATGGTGTCGCATTACGAATCATTGAAAAGGCAGTCGTTATCGCTATCTGAGCGCGTAGCAAACGGAGCGGTGTCACGTTTACGCCCTATTTTAATGACCGCAACCACAGCAATGTTTGGCTTATTACCTTTGGCGTTTGCATCTGGGCCTGGTGCAGAAATTCAAAAGCCGCTAGCGATAGTCGTCATTGGCGGGTTAATTTCATCAACGCTTATCACATTATATCTTTTACCTATTGGCTATCATTATTTGGAGCGCCGTCAAAATGGATAAATCCCAGCTACTAACGTTGTTTATCGACAAAGAGATGGAAGCTGATGTGGTAGATTGCCTTATTCAGTTTGATGGTGTGAGCGGTTTTACTGTATCCACCTGTTTTGGCTTTAGCCGCGAGAGCGTCCATCTTAACAAGGCCGAACAAGTCGCGGGAGGCCGGCACATGCTGAAAGTAGAGGTAATCCATAGCAGTGAACACGCGCAAGGGATGTTGCAATCGCTAAAGGCACTTAATGGCCGAAACGCCATACGCTATGCCATTACGCCAGTATTTGATGAGGGCCACATAGTTCAAAAAACGCTGTAAGCCGAAACGTGTACTAAAAAAGATACGCCGCTAATGCGGCTTGCGTATAACATTGCAGCGACTAAGCGCGCCTAAACTGCATGCGCATAAAAGTAACCATCGCCACACATACAACACTATTCTGATAAACTGTTTTAAAAGATTACCCGTTTAAAGCTTTAATGCATTATGGCGTCTAGAAAAAGTAAAACAAAGGATCGTGTATGAGTAGTAATACCCGAGATGCAGCCTCATCAAAGGCTAGCACTGAACAGGAAAGCGTATTTAGCGTAATCGACAAGCCTACCTTTTTTGGCTCTCTTATTCTTCTTCTGTCTGTCACTCTTCCCCTTATCATTTGGCCCGACCAAGGCGCACAGTGGGTGGCAGCTGCTAAAGACTTTGTTACCAGTAAGCTCGGCGTGCTATACCTTCTACTTGGTGTAGGCGCTGGTGGCTTCATGGTGTACATCATGTTCAGTGATATTGGGCAAATTAAACTGGGCGAGCCAGAAGAAAAGCCTGAGTTTTCGCCTGTATCCTGGGCTGCCATGCTGTTTTGTGCCGGCATTGGGGCGTCTATCTTGTACTGGTCTATGATTGAGTGGGTGTACTACTACCAAGCGCCGCCGTTTCACATAGAAGGCGAAACCCCTGAAGCCGCAAAATGGGCCGCGGCCTACGGTATTTTTCACTGGGGCCCGCTTGCTTGGGCTATTTACCTTATTCCAGCGGTACCTATTGCTTACTTTTACTACGTACGCAACCACAGCGTACTTAAAATATCCGAAGCCCTAATGCCGGTAATTGGCGAGAAAATGGCCCACGGCTGGCTAGGTAAAATTATCGATATCAGCTTTATTTTCGGCATGCTAGGCGGCGGGGCAACTACCCTTGGCTTGGCTGCACCTATGATAAACGAAGGGGTACACGAACTCTTCGGGGTACCTAAATCGCTGACTACGCAGGTAGTAGTGCTAATAACCTGTACCGCTATATTCGGTTACAGCGCGTATGTAGGCCTAAAGAAAGGCATTAAGCTGTTATCAGACATAAACTTCTGGCTGGCCGTGGGGTTATTGCTGTTTATCTTCATAGTAGGCCCAACCCTGTTTATGGCAAATACCGGGTTAGACGCCCTTGGCCGGGTAATGAGTAACATCATAAAAATGGCCACATGGTTAGAACCGTTTTCCGAATTCAACGGCTTTGAAGACACCCACTTCCCACAAGACTGGACCATTTTCTACTGGGCTTGGTGGCTAGTGTTCGCGCCAAGCGTAGGGCTATTTATCGCCCGTATCTCGCGTGGGCGTACCATTCGCACTATGGTGGCGGGCTCTATGTTCTTCGGTACTATGGGATGCTTCTTATTCTTCATGGTAATGGGCAATTACGGCCTGTATTTACAGCTATCGGGCGAGCTTGACGTAGTAAGCATACTTAACCAGCAAAGCCCAACAGCGGCTATTTTTGCCATGCTGCATACGCTGCCGCTAGACTACTTAGTTATTGCAGTGTTTACACTGTTGGCGCTTATTTTCACGGCCACTACTTTTGATTCTATTTCTTACATTCTGGCAGCCGTAGTGCAAAAAGAAGTGGATGAAGAGCCACTGCGCTGGAACCGTTTATTCTGGGCCTTTGCGCTATCCTTCATGCCCATAGTACTTATGTTTGTAGGCGGGTTAGAAACGCTACAAACCGCATCGATAATAGGGGGCGTACCGCTACTCGCCGTAGCTTTAATGCTGTGTATTGCCATAGTACGGGCGGCCAACTATGACATGCGTTATCAGCCCGATTATTCAATAAAAGAAATCAACATAGGCGAATTCCCCGACGACGACCCATGGAGCGAAGAGGGCAGTTGGGAAATTGAAGAGGAAACCGAAGAAGACGTGCCTATTGCGGCAAAACCTAAACCTCGGGAACCGAAAGACCATATTGAAGGCGACCCGCACAGCAGGCCTTCTAGGCTGTAGGTTTTAATAACGAATGCGTTAAGCAAAACGCTGCCAACTGGCGGCGTTTTTGTTTTATGAACCCGCACAATTTACTTTTTATAAAAGCTGGCTGTGGTACCGTAATTAGCTCCATTAGCCTTAACGTTTAAGCCATGTAGCAGTATGTCAGTAAAGAATTATCAAAAATTCTACGAACCACTAAACGCGGTACATTCGGCTGACTTTAACCGCTGTATTTACTGCGGCTGCGAAGCGGCCCGGCAAGATTTTATCCCGCCCATAACATTCATTCACGATTGGCAAAGCGGGCACTTACAGGCCGACTTCATCTCTGTACCTTCATGCAATGAATGCTTCGACCTATTAAAGAATGAAAACAACGGCACCCTAGAACCCAGAATAAATACCTTAAAAAAGCGATTGGCAGAAAAGTACAAAAAGGCCATTAGGGTGTTTAACCACTGGAGCATGGAAGAAATTGAAGAAATGGATGCGGCATTTCAAATAAGCCTAAAAGGCGGAATGCGTTTAGGCAAAGAAACCCTTTCGCGCCTTCAATTTGCTGGGTTCGACTATGAAGTAAACGGCAGCATAACGCAGGTGGCAAAACCCCAGCGCGACGTGTTCAAAGTATTCGATGAAGAATTTAGCAGCTTTAGAGAAGCGCTAGCCTTCGCCAGCGCGACCTACAAAATAAAGAAAAGCCGACTAAGCCAGCTTTATTTCGACAACGATGAAAGTTTTGATAGGGCGATTGAGGTATTTCATGGGTTGGTTGAGGGTAGACCATGAAAATTTAATTGATGGCTTTGCGCTCCGGAGTCAGAGATTCGAACCCTATCGGGCCCACCATTTTTTAAAATTTGACCGTTAACCCCCAAAAGCAAAGTATTTTAGACGTCTAGTATGTGTTGCATGGGCTCAACCATCATTCTTGACCGTTTTTTAAGAAGTACAATTCAGAAAAACCCATTTTTACAAATTCGGTATCTCTGAAGTTTCTTACGGTTTTTTTGTCTTTACTGATAGCGGCAAGTTGCTGTTCAGTTTGCAGGAACTGGGAAAGGTCTATTCCCTCAGCATCAGCCACGGCTTCATGCATATTTTGATGGCGGCTGTAAGAAAAATTTATCTCTTTTGCCACACCTTTAAACTTATAACGTACTTTATGGGCCATGTTCTACTCACGTTGGTCGATGTAATTCAAAAACGGTTTAACCGCTATTATAAACGCAATTAGCGCCAATAATTACCGTATTAAGTAGCTTTAAAGAAGCGCTGGCCTTTGCCTGCGCTACTTACAAAATAAATAAAAGCCGACTAAGTCAGCTTTATTTCGGCAATGATGAAAGCTTTGATAGAGCGATTGAGGGTTAACTCATGAAAAGCTGATAAATGGCTTTGCACTCCGGAGGCAAAGGTCATAAGTTCAAATTCTTTACATCTCTAAGAACCAGGCACACATCAAAATAGATCTGATCCTCGAAGAGTGAGAGCTTCAAGCTGATGGTTAATACGATCAAGTGAAGAGTTGTCTAGGACAGTCTTTTTAGACAGCGCATAGTGTTTAGTTAATGAGTTATGATTCATAATCGGAATAACAGGCTTTTGTTTATATTCTACGAACCAACCAGGAACCACCACCACGGGCCTGGCTTCCACACTCATACCGGTGCTTTGAGTTAACTGCTTACTTAGCCAATCTGCTTGTCGCTTAGCTTGCTCAACCGTCGACGTATCTGTGTAATGTGGAAACTGAATTTTGTCGCCCTCTACGGTTAATTTATGAGAACTCTTAGAGTTTTTTACGTTTGGTTTCCGCCTTCCTTTAGTCTCGATAGCTAATACACCGCCTGGGAACGTTAGTACATGGTCAATATTAAAATTAGGTGCCTGCACATCGTGAAATACACGTACTCTACTATCTGTTATTTTCGATAAAGCAAATGAGACTGCCCACTCGGCCTCTATTCCTAATCGGGTGATTCTAATTTTGTTGAAGGCCTTTATTGCTTTAAATAGTGAATAAATAGCCGCTGCAAAAAAAATAGTGATATATATCAACCAGTTTTTCGATACGTCCACGAAACCTAGCAAGTCTGCAATGGTTGGCAGTGAAAAAGGAAGTTGGAAATATAAGGTTGATAGTAGTGAATATACCAACATGTCTAACGTTGCATCTCTATGCTGCTGCAACAATGTGAAGGCTGGGATTCGTGCCGTACGTGCATAGTCAAAAGGTATACGTGATTTCTTATCATTAATCTTGTTGTAGCAAACGGCGAAAAGTATCACTAAAGCGAAGGGGAAAAGCGATAGCGCCATTACGAAAAGTATTTCCATGTACAATCCTTGTTTTAAAGTATTTTAATATTTTAAGTTGAAATGATGAGCCCGCGAACCTGTGCGTTTACTTAGATTATTCACAACTTAATTCAATAACTCCCAAGTCACATTCATCGGTTTTTCACTTTCATGTTTAACGTATTTCACTTCGCCATAGAACATAAAAGGTGCGGCTGTTTTCCCTCTCAATTTGCTCTCTCGAACGAAGAGGTAAACGCGGCTCCCCAATTTCTGATGTTCAATTATCTCTCTGCCACGCTTGTTACTTGGGGAAGTACTATTTTGCGACTGCCAATGAAAATGCTTATCGTCAATAAAGTAATCATGGTACTGGTGCTCACTGCCTTTTCCTTGTTTGTTTAGAGTAACTAACAAAATCTGAACATTCTTCTCTTTGAGCACCACATGCCCCGATTGCCAATTTCCGGGGTTAAACTCTTCATCAAATAATGGTGGAATCTCTTCACGCATTAGCTCGTGTCCTACGAAAAGTTCCAGCGGGTCGACTTTTCCTTTTAGGCGCGCGAATGTCACCATTTCTTCACTTGCTATGATATCGCCATAGTCTGGGTTGGCAGCCCTTAAGGTATAAGAACCATCCGGGTTTTTAAGTACCTTTCTTAGCAAGTACTGATTATCGCCCATTTCATCCTGCCTCTCGATAGCAACAGTTGTGTTGCTAATACTGCCAGCATTATTCGGTGTGATTTGCTCTAAGAGCAAGTAGTCACCATCATAAATAGGGTTCTTACCACCGTTCATCGAGTTACCAGATGCGCGAGCAATGAAGTGGCGCGAATTATCTATATTCCCATAGCCGTATGGTACATTTACAAGTTCAGACGACTCGGCATTACCGGTTTTGAAATGGCCGCAAGCTATTTTAATATCGGGGAAAAATGGTAGCTGCACTTTCTCGGGAAACTGAACAATATTATTGGAAGAAGGGGCCGTTATAGCTAACTTCTTATGTCTGTAGTTCGCAAGACGTTGGTTATTAATCTCAACGGACATTGCTAAAAACAAATCATGTTGGATTGCTGAAATACTTTGTTTGAAATGAAATTGCTGATTACTAATATCAAACCAAGCAACCTTTGATTCAGGCTCTTCAGTGCACCAAAACTTAACTGGATTACTACGCCAATGCGCTCGCCATTCTGATTTACTTAACGACGATAATTGCTGTTTGCTTTCTGGCAAGTCAGAAATCCATTCTGGGTTATCTAAAAACCACTGTCGTGCCCATTCTGCTAAGTCATCAACACTTACCTGTGACTGAAAAGCTTTATGCTCAATCAGCGTGGCAAGTAACACCAGCTTGTAGCACTTCGAAGTACGAGTAACAGCTAGGTCTTTAAACCATTGCAGATGTTCTTCCAGCACTTCCAGTTCGTCAGCTTTAAGGTCGCCCTTGCTATCAACAAATTCCCACCACGAGCCACGGTTTCGTCTTAGTTTTTCCAAGCTAGCGCCCGATTTATAAAACTCAGTGTACGTAGGCCTTCTGCCTAGCGTTTCCTTCAGCTTGTCGTATTGAGTATCAAGCTCGTCTTGAGAGATGCTTGTAAGGAAATCGATAAACTCTAAGTCGAAATTAACGTAACATCCGTCGGGGAGTAGTTTATTGGCATTTTTTGCAAGGTCGACCATTTTTCTGCGGTTTTGCGGTCCATCGAGAATACTGGCAAACAGCATTTCGGGGCGGTTTAAAAAGCTATGATGATTACCCACAAAGTCTAAAATAATAAGTCTATCCTTTCCTTCGCTTTTACGAAGGCCGCGGCCCATCTGTTGTAAAAAAAGGATTTTTGATTCAGTAGGCCTAAGCATTAATACGGTATCGATCTTCGGTAAATCTACACCTTCGTTGAAAAGGTCTACCGAGAATAAAATTTTAATATCGCCGTTGTTGAGCTTCTCTAATGCCTCACTACGCGTAAGTGACGAGTCTGAGTGAACGCTGGCAGCTGTAATTCCTTGTTGATTGAAGTAATCTGCCATGTAGTCAGCGTGTTTTCGCGATACGCAAAAAGCGAGTGATACATCTTGCGACTTTACTTTCCACTCAGTAAGCACATGCTTTGCACGGCCTTTAGTCGCTAGTTTATTGGAAAGTTTTTCAGGATCGAACTTACCATTACGCCAAGGCAGGTGATCGTAATCCACTTCCTTGTCGAAAATGCCGAAGTAAGAAAAAGGGCATAATGCCTCTGCTTTCACACCATCAAACAAGTCTTGCTGATATATGAGATTGTTGTCACATAGTTTAAGGATATCGCTACCGTCAGTTCTAGTGGGCGTAGCGGTTAACCCCAGTAAAAAAGAAGGCGTGAAATATTCTAGTAAACGTTGATAACCACCTGCTGCGGCATGATGAAATTCATCTACAACAATGTAATCGAAAGCAGCAGTGGGAAACTTCGCTAGGTGAGTGGATTGCCCTATGGTTTGTATAGAGGCAAACAAAAAGTCATATTCTTCATCCTTTTGTTTTCCGCTGTATCGACCTACCTTTTTGCTTGGGTGTATCTTAAGAAAGCTAGCCTCTGCTTGAAGTAAGATCTCTTCTCGGTGTGCTACAAAAAGTACTTTTTTAGCATTTACCTGCACAGAATCAAAAGCCGCTAAGTAGGTTTTCCCCATACCTGTTGCTAGTACCACTAAGCCTTTCTTAATTCCGTCCTCTCGAGCCTGCTTGAGTGCTGCAAGTGCTGTTACTTGATGTTCTCTTGGCTCCGGAATTTCATGCTCTTTTTCATCCGGCAGTGATGCAGCAGATTGAATTGGTGTAACAACTCTCGCTGTGTTGTACCTAATCTCGTAATCAGCTATTAAGTCGTATGTTAGTGGCTTAACTTGAGGCAGGGTGGATAGATAGCTGTACTGCTCTCGAATTTCGTCAATTCTAGCGATGGCTTCTTCATCATTATCGTTTGGGTAATCGATTCGGTAATTCCACTCAATACCATCGGTAAGCGCGGTTTTACTTATATTGCTAGACCCAACAAACGCTCTAGCTGAAATTAATATATCTTCACTGCTCTTGACGAAAATATATGATTTTAGGTGAAAGCTTGTAGCTTGCTTACTTTCATAAATGCGGATATCAGCGCCACGTTCCTTCAGCAGCATTAAACGCTTTAACGCATGTGGCTCGGTAATGTTCATGTAGTCTGAAGTTAAAAGCGATAACTTAACATCACGTATTTCTGAATTCATCGCATCTTCAATGTCTTGAATGATTAGGCTTAGCCCTGACATACGAATAAACGAAACGGCTATTTCTATATTTGTAGCGCTTTTAAGGGCATCGCGAATTTCATGTAGAAGGTATTGCTGGTTTCTACCGGTAACCAAATAATTTGTAGCTGTCATTATCCCTTCACCACTTCTACCGTAACCCACTTCACATCATCACGCTGCAACCCGTCCTTACCAGGAACAGTGTTTAAGTTGCGAGCCTTTAGGCCGTTACTTTCCGCTAAGGTCGCTAACTCTTCATAACTAACGGGGTGCATGGGCCTTGCTTCATCATTTGGGCCGAACCGAAGGCTTATATACATGGTTCCATTTTCTGAAAGCAATTCTGCTAACCTTTTTAACGTGGGTGGCCTTTCATATTTAGGCAAGTGCATCCATACCGCTGAAAGCAGTATTAGGTCGTATGTGTTTGGTTTTTGGGGTAGGGCGGTAAGCGCGGGTAGGCTGGCGTTACACCATGTAACACTGTTATGGGCATTGGATTGCGCTAAGGTTCGTAAGTTATCAGCGGGCTCTACAGCTACTACTTTCCAGCCTTGTTCGGCTAACCAGTTGGCGTCGCGGCCACTTCCTGCGCCTACATCTAGTGCGGTGCCTGCTTTTGATTTTTGTAGAAACGCTTTCCAATCGCTGTGCACACTTTCGGCGTCTACCGAATTATACAAATCGTAATAGTGCTGCGCTTTTTTGCTGTAGTGTTCAATTGTTTTTGTCACTATGAACAGAGTCCCTTCATTGTTTAATCTAATTTACCGCATGCCCAAAAACTCGGCTAGTCGCTCAACCTACCAAAATTTTGATCCAGCGCAAAGATTAAAGTACACCACCCAGTATACATTAGCTATTAACCTTGGCGCTTTCGCCACTTTTCACCTTTATTGATAAACCACAGGGAGCGTCACTGTGAAAAAAACGCCGTTTATTCTATCCATTATGTTCGTTGTGTTTTTAATTGTGGTTTTTAGTACTGTTTTCAGTGGCCCTGAAAATGTCGATGTGGTGTCAGGGAATGGCCGCATTGAAGCTACTGAAATTGGCATTTCTGCAAAAGTAGCAGGGCGTGTAGAAGAAATTTATGTCAGCGAAGGAGACAGAGTAACGGCGGGCGATGTGGTCGCCAAACTTGATACCACCACCATTAATAGCCAGCTTCAGCAGGCCAAGGCACAGCACCAGCAAGCCAAAAGTGCGGTAGAAGCTGCAAATATGGCTGTTGCACAGCGCCAAAGTGAAAAGTCAGCGCTTGAAGCCGCGCTGCTGCAAACTAAAGCCGAGCTAAAAGCAGCTGAAGCTCATGCTGCCCGTACTAATGAATTGGCAAAAACAGGCGCTGTGTCTAAACAATTGGCAGAAGATAACCTTACCAATGTTGAAAGCGCAAAGGCGGCGGTAAATGCAGCTAAGGCTCGTTTGACAGCGGCTGACGCCACCATTGAAGCTTCGCGCGCGCAATACTACTCGGCACAAGCAGCGGTCAGCGCTGCCAATGCCACTATTGCGCAAATCCAATCTGAAATTAACGATATGGTGTTAAAAGCACCACGTAATGGGCGTATTCAATACCGCGTAGTGGAGCCTGGCGAAGTTGTTAGTGCAGGTGGGCGTGTACTTAGTTTGGTCGACCTAACAAACGTATACATGACATTCTTTTTGCCTGCTTCGCAGGTGGGCAAGCTTACTATGGGCGGTGAAGCACTTATTGTGCTAGATGCCGCGCCCGACATCGCTATTCCGGCCACCATTTCTTACGTTGCCGACGTAGCGCAATTTACTCCTAAGTCGGTTGAAACCCAAAGTGAGCGAGAAAAACTTATGTTCAGGGTTAAAGCGCAAATTCCTGAAAACTTATTAAAGCAGCACATTGAAAAAGTGAAAACAGGGTTGCCGGGTGAAGTATGGGTTAAGCTAAACGATACCGCTGAATGGCCTAGCGACCTACCTGAGCTTGTCGACTAATGGGCAACATTATTGAATGCAATTCGCTAACGGTTCGCTACAAAAGCACCACAGCTATTCACAATCTTGCGCTTTCTATTCCAGCGGGCCTAACGGTAGGCGTAATTGGCCCTGATGGCGTGGGCAAATCTACGTTGCTGTCGCTTATAGCTGGTGAGCGAGTTATGCAAAAGGGGCAGTTGCAGGTGCTTGGTGGCGATATGCGTGATGAAAAACACCGCGCCGCGATATGTTCTGATATTGCATACATGCCACAAGGCTTAGGCAAAAACTTATATCCCACGCTGTCTGTAGAAGAAAACTTACAGTTTTTTGCCAAACTTTTTGGGCACAATCGTGCTCAGCGTCGTGCACGAATAGATATCCTTACCAAACGAACCGGACTTTATCCATTTTTATCGCGCCCAGCCGGCAAGTTGTCGGGTGGTATGAAGCAAAAACTGGGGTTATGCTGTGCCTTAATACACGATCCCCGCCTGCTTATTCTAGACGAACCCACTACAGGGGTAGACCCCCTTGCCCGAAGTCAATTTTGGTCGCTTATTAAAGACATTCGCAAAACCCAGCCAAATATTACCGTATTGGTAGCGACTGCCTATATGGATGAAGCCCAACAGTTCGATCATCTAATAGCATTAAATGCAGGTGAGATACTGGCGAGCGGCTCACCGAAGTCAATGCTTAGTGAAACACAAACCAGCAATTTAGAAGCGGCATTTATTGCGCTTTTGCCGGCAGACGCAAAGCATGAACATCGCAGCGTAGTTGTGCAGCCTTATAAGGCTAGTGAACATATGCAAACCGCGATTGAAGCTAAAAACCTTACTATGAAGTTTGGCGATTTTACGGCAGTAAATAACGTTAGCTTCACGATTGGTAAAGGGGAGATTTTCGGATTTTTAGGGTCGAATGGCTGTGGTAAGTCTACCACCATGAAAATGCTTACTGGCCTTTTGCCGCAAACCTCTGGCGAGGCATGGTTGCTGGGCAGCCCTCTTGTTGCTAACGATATTAACACCCGCTACCGCGTAGGTTATATGTCGCAAAGCTTTTCTTTGTATACCGAATTAACCGTTCGGCAAAACCTTACGCTTCATGCCAAGCTCTTCAAAGTAGCAAGCAACGTATTAAATTCGCGCGTTGACGAAATGCTTAACCGCTTTGCATTAAGTCATCACCAGCACAGCTTGCCTAACGACCTTCCTTTAGGTATTCGCCAGCGTCTGTCTTTGGCCGTGGCCATGGTGCATAGACCTGAAGTGTTAATACTCGATGAACCCACTTCTGGCGTCGATCCAGTTGCCCGAGATAACTTTTGGCAGTTGCTTATTTCTCTGGCGCGAAAAGACGGCGTAACCATTTTTATTTCTACACACTTTATGAACGAGGCAGTACGCTGCGATAGAATTTCCCTAATGCATGCAGGCGAAGTGCTGGTAACCGATACACCGCAAGCCATAAAAGCGTCTAAATCTGCCGATACGTTAGAGCAAGCGTTTATCGATTATTTAGTTGAAGCGCAAACACCTGAGAACCAAACACAAAACACTGAGCAAAGTGCACCAGAAGGTGTTAGCGCAGATAAAGCCACGCCACCGAATAAACGTGCAAAAGGCTTACGGCGATTGTTAAGCTATGCCTCGCGTGAAACCCTTGAGCTTATCCGCGACCCCATTCGCTTAACCATGTCGTTCTTAGGCAGCATGGTGTTAATGGTAGTTATTGGCTATGGCATTACTATGGACGTTGATGACTTAAGCTATGCGGTATTCGATCGCGATCAAACTTCCACTAGTCTTAACTATCGCAGTGCTTTATCAGGCTCGCGCTATTTCAATGAACAGCCAGTCATTACCAGCTATGCCGATATGGACAGGAGAATGAAAAGCGGAGAGCTTTCATTGGCTGTGGAAATTCCCCCCGAATTTAGCCAAAAACTGCATAAAGGCGAACAAGTGGAAATAGGGGCATGGATTGATGGGTCTATGCCCTCAAGGGCCGAAACTATACAGGGTTATGTAACAGGTATTCACCTGAAATGGCTTTTGCAGCAAGCCTCACAAGCTAGCCAAGTACAGTCGACTAGCAGTATTAATGTGGAATCACGCTATTTGTATAACCCAGATGTTCGCAGCTTAGTGGCCATTGTACCTGCGGTAATGCCCATGCTGTTGTTGATGATACCTGCGCTTTTAACGTCGTTGGCGGTGGTGCGCGAAAAAGAGCTGGGTTCGATAATCAACTTATATGTTACACCAGTTACACGCATAGAGTTTTTGTTGGGTAAGCAACTTCCTTATATCGCTACCTCATTTGTTAGCTTCTTGCTGTTGGTTGCTATGGCGGTGTGGCTTTTCGACATCCCACTGAAAGGGGATGTGATAGTGCTATGCCTTATAACGCTGTTATTTGTTACTTTTTCCACTAGCTTTGGTTTGTTGGCTTCGGTTTTTACTAACAGTCAAATTGCCGCTATTTTGCTTACCACTATTGGCACTATGGTACCTGCCGTTCAGTTTGCGGGCATGATAACGCCGGTTTCTGCCTTAGAAGGGGCAGGGCGCGTAATAGGAGAGCTTCACCCTATTAGTTATTTTTTAACTGCTAGCAGGGGAATATTTAGCAAAGGGTTAGGTTTTGGAACCCTTGACTTTGCCGTGTTTGCCATAGCTATTTCTATACCAATTACACTGTGGCTTGCCACTGTTTTGTTACGCAAACAGGAGCGATGAACCGTGGATATTAAAAATGTAGGCCAGCTAGGTGTAAAAGAACTTTGGAGCTTATGGCGCGACCCAGCCATGCTTATTCTTATTGTGTATGTGTTTACGGTAAACATCTACACGGCGGCCACTGCGGTACCTGAATCTTTGCACTACGCGCCCATTGCCTTTGTCGATCACGACAATTCGCAGATGTCTAAGCGGGTAATAGATGCCTTTTATCCTCCTTATTTTTTAGCGCCAGATATTATTGAAAGTAATGAGGCCGACACGTATTTAGACACGGGCAAGTATACCTTTGTTGTGACCATTCCCCCTGAATTTGAAAAAGATATTATGGCTGGGCTACAGCCCGATGTTCAGGTCAACGTTGATGCAACACGTATTAGCCAGGCGTTTACTGGTAATGGTTACATCACAGAAATAATCACCAGTGAAGTGAATACTTATTTACAGGGTTATAAATCCGACATTGATTACCCTGTCGAGTTGATCATGCGAGCCCGATTTAATCCAGCGCTAGAAGGTTTTTGGTTTGGCTCTGTGATGGAGCTCATTAATGCGGTAACAATGATCGCCATAATTCTGTCTGGGGCTGCGCTTATTAGAGAAAAAGAGCGTGGCACTATAGAGCACCTGCTGGCTATGCCAGTTTCAGACAGTGAAATTATGCTGTCTAAAATATTAGCCTCGGGAGTAGTGGTTTGGGTTACTACTTTGTTTTCTGTTTATTTTATTATTCAGTGGGTACTCGCCGTCCCCATTAACGGCGAAATATGGCTTTTCATGGTGGCTGTTGCTCTACAATTATTCGCCGTTTCGAGTATGGGGATTTTCATGGCTACCATTGCGCGATCTATGCCACAGTTCGGATTGTTACTTATTTTAGTTTTACTGCCCCTACAGTTGCTATCTGGTGGGGTAACACCAAGAGAAAGCATGCCCGAGTTTATCCAAAACACCATGCTACTTATGCCAAACACGCACTTTGTGATGGTATCGCAAGGGGTACTGTATCGCGGTGCCGAGCTAAGTGTGGTGTACCCTCAACTTATTGCGCTATTTGCTATTGGGTGCATATTTTACTTTATCGCTTTAAAGCGTTTTAAAAGCACCATTGGCAGCATGGCGTAGCGTTAGCAAGTTGAACACGGTAATGTAAATAGCAATAATTATCATTTAAATTTGGTTTTCTTTAATTTATACTGCGTGCGAAAAATAACCCAACACGCTTAACGAAAAAGTTAAAAACAGAGAAAACCATGAAACTATCTAGCCTATTTGCACTAACGCCACTTGCCCTTGCGCTATCAGTACAAGCGCAAACACCCCAAACAAATACTGACGACGTTAAAGAAGCCGACGTAGAAAAAATTCGTATTGTTGGCGTTCGTCAAAACCGCGTAAGCCGCGGTGCTACGGGCTTAACCATGGAAGTCAGCGAAACGCCGCAGTCTATAAGTATTCTTTCTGAAGACTTAATGCAGTCGTTTGGTGCGTTTAATATTAACGATGCGCTAAAGCTAGCGCCGGGTATTAACGTAGAAGAGTGGGAAACCAACCGTACCAACTACACGGCCCGTGGTTTTGAAATTAAGAATACCCAGATAGACGGTGTGGGCCTGCCGAACGACTGGGGTATTGTTACCGGTTCGGTAGAAGCGTATGGCTACGAAGAAATTGAAGTGATTCGTGGTGCCAACGGCCTGCTAACGGGGGTAGGTAATGCGTCGGGTACCATTAACTATGTGCGCAAGCGCCCCACCAATGAAGAAGGCGGTGAAATTGGTGCAAGTATTGGCTCTTATAACTTTAAGCGCGTGCAGGGCGACTATTCTATGCTGCTTACCGAAGACGGCAGCTGGGCAGCTCGCGTAGTAGGTAGTGTTGAAGATAAAGAGTCGCACCTTGATGGCCTAGAGAACGACCGCAGCTTTGTTTATGGTGTTATTGACGGCCAGCTAACCGATAACGCCACGGTAACGTTTGGGCTGTCGTATCAAGATGCCAATACCGACGGCAACACCTGGGGCGGGCTAGTGTTTAACTACACCGACGGCACGCAAGCCGAGTGGGACATTAACGACACTACCACACAAGAATGGACAAAGTGGGATACCGAAACGACTAATGCGTTTGTTGAACTAGACTATGTGTTCGACAACGACTGGCAGCTACTGCTTAGCTATAACTACCGCGATTTTGAAGATCAGAGCAAGCTGTTTTACGCCTATGGCGCTATTGATAAAGACACCGGCCTAGGCCTTGTTGGCTGGCCAGGTCGCTACGATTCAGAGCGCGATTCTCACCTAGTAGAAGGTCGTGTATTTGGCGATTTTGAATTATTTGGTCGCAACCACGAAGTGAACTTTGGTGTAAGCCACGCCACCAGCGATGATGTGTCTTTTGTTCACGCGTTTGATTATGCAACCACACCTGCATACGGCCCCACGCCAGCGTTCCCTTATGCGTTAGATGCCATAGCCGAACCTGACTGGTTAGACGTTTCCGAGTATTCAAACATTGAACAAACCCTAACCCGTTACTTTGGTTCTGCCCGTTTTAGCGTTACCGATGACATGCATGTAATCGCTGGTTTCAACGCTATTGATTTTGAGCGTACAGGGCAACAAAACGCGGGTGCGGTTATCGATAACTCAGAAAGCGAAGCCAGCCCTTATGTGGGCGCGACTTATGCTGTAACTGAAGATATTAACGCGTACGTAAGCTATTCAGACGTGTACCAGCCGCAAGAGCAGTACGATATTAACGGTCAGTATCTAGACCCAACCAAAGGCCAAAACTTTGAGGCGGGCGTGAAAGCCCAGTGGTTCGATGACCGTTTATTAACCACGTTCGCGTACTTTACTGCAGAGCAAGATAATTTGGCCGCCTACGCAGGCACCAACCCAGATACGCTACAGTATTACTATGAAGGCGTATCGGTAGAGTCTAACGGTTTTGAAGTTGAAGTGGCCGGCCAGGTAACTGATGCGCTGCGTGTTAATGCGTCTTACACCAATATTGATGTAGAAGACGAGCAGGGCGCTGACGCTAACCTGTGGGCGCCACGCGATGTGGTTACCTTCCAACTAGGGTACACAATACCGCAAGCGCCAGAGGTGGAAGTGGGCTTTGGCGGCCGCTGGCAGTCTGAGATAAGCAATGTGGATTATAACGTTAAACAAGGGGCGTATTTCTTGGGTAACGTGTATGCGTCTCGCGCGTTTACCGACGACCTTACTGTTCGCATGAACATCAATAATATTTTCGATAAGAAGTATATTAACAGCCTACATACCGTGGGTTACTACGGCGCTGGCATTAATGCACAGTTAAGTGCCTCTTATACCTTTTAATTGACCTCCTTATACGCTGCGCAAGCCTTTGTGCAGCGTTTACGCTATCCCTCCTGAAATTCTAAAGCTCTCTTATCCTAAAGGCTAATATAAATTAAGCCTTATGAGTGATGATTATCTCCTTCAGATATATTTTTTAGATTAATCATTCTAATTATCTAGTGTTTATTGGTTTGGCTGTCTCGTTCATTTTAATTGCCGGCCGCCAATAAATATTAATCACGCCAATAATAAAAATAATTAAACACTTAAAAAAACAACACGTCTTGAAGGAGAAACACAGTGGATCAAGGTAACTTCCCTAAGGGGAAAAAACTTAATCGAATAACCTCGGCCATAATTGCAAGTTCATTACCTTTTTTTTGACTGAAATTTGTTCAGGTGCTAGTTTGAATAGTATACAAAAGAAACAACGAGGATGTTGACTGTGATGAACAGACGTAAACACGGATTTCACGCCATAAAAACTGCCGCGCTTTCGCTAGTGCTAGCAGCAAGCTTTCAAGTAGCGGCGCAAAACGACAAAGAACGCGTTGAAACCATAGAAGTATTCGGTCAAAAGACCACGCCGCAATTAAAGAAAGCATTCGATAACCAGCGCTTCGAGTTCTTAGAACTGTACAACAGTATCAATGACGTCGCGAAGTTCGATGTTATCTGTAAATACCAGAAACCCATTGGTAGTAAAATTGCTCGTAAAAGCTGCGAACCCCGCTATGTGAAAGATTTTCGCGCCATGAAGATTCAAGCCTCTTCTACCGGCCCGGGTATCGACTTTAATCGCTTACCTAGCGACGACGATATTCGCTTTCTTACTAATGACACGCGAGAAGAAGCTTTTGAGCATGTTGCCGCGCTCATTGCCACACACCCAGAACTGTTCGACAGCTTCAGTAAGCTAGACGCGCTGCATCAGCGTATTAAGCAGCGCGAAAAAGAGAACTAGTTCTTTTCGAAATGAAGTAAAACCAACAAAAAATGCGGCATTAAGCCGCATTTTTCGTATTAGTTTTACTACTGATATTTTTTGAGTTCTAGGCGAGACACCATGCCTTTGTGTACTTCGTCAGGGCCGTCAGCTAAGCGAAGGGCTCTTGCGCCAGCCGCAAAACGGGCGAGCGGGAAGTCGCTACACATGCCCGCGCCACCGTGAATTTGTAGTGCCATATCTACTACGCTTTGTAGCATGTTTGGCACAACTACTTTAATGGCTGAGATTTCTGTCATAGCGTGTTTAACGCCAAGGTTATCTATTTTCCACGCCGCGTGAAGGGTAATCAAACGCGCTTGTTCTATCGCCATGCGAGCATCGGCAACACGCTCTAAGTTACCCCCTAAACGGATGATAGGCTTACCAAAAGCAACCCGTTCGTGACCGCGTTTAAGCGCAAGCTCTAATGCTTTTTCGGCCATGCCGATAGCGCGCATGCAGTGGTGAATGCGGCCCGGGCCTAACCGGCCTTGTGCTATCGCAAACCCTTTACCTAAACCCATTATGATGTTGTCTTTACTTACCCGAACATTATCAAAGTGCATTTCGCCGTGGCCGTATGGCGCATCGTAATCACCGTAGGCATCTAGCATACGCTTGATGGTAATTCCTGGTGTATCTAGCGGCGCTATTACCATACTGTGGCGGCTGTGCTTGTCGTTGTCGGGGTTCGATAAACCCATGAATATTGTGAATGCTGCGTTAGGGTGGCCTAAGCCTGTCGACCACCATTTCTTACCGTTAATAACTACGTCGTCGCCGTCTTCAATGATGGTTGCGGCCATGTTAGTGGCGTCGGACGATGCAACGTCAGGTTCGGTCATGCCAAACACTGAACGAATCTCGCCAGCCAGCAGGGGTTTTAGCCACTGTTCTTTTTGTGCATCGTTGCCGAAGTGATAAAGCACTTCCATGTTGCCGGTGTCAGGCGCATTACAGTTGAATATTTCAGGGGCAAAAAGGTATTTACCCATGCGCTCAGCCATTGGCGCATATTCAAGCGTGGTAAGGCCCTGGCCTAGTTCAGCATCGGGTAAAAATAAGTTCGCTAAGCCCGCTTCACGTGCTTTGGCTTTAAGGGCTTCTGTACCAGGGTGCAGCTTCCAGCTTTTCCAATCGCCGTGGTTATTTTCTTTGTGGTGAAAGTCGTAAACTTCATTTTCGATTGGCGCTATATGCTCAGCAATAAAGTTATCCAGCTTTTCTAGCAAGGCTTTTGTTTTGTCGTTATGTGAAAAATCCATAGGGCACCTGTTATATAATTTATTAAGTTCATACTAGTGAAAGTTGTTTAGTGAATGAAATGAAATATAATCTCTAAATGGTGTGAATTTTATTCATGGTGTTGTGGGTGTTAGAGCACAGACAATTTGAAAAGCTAGACCTAAACCTGCTTAAGGTGTTTGAAGCACTCTGGCAGCACAGAAACATGACCCGTGTGGCCGAGGCGCTGCACATTACGCCGTCGGCAGTCAGTCATGCTATGCGCCGGTTTCGGGATATTTTAGGCGACCCGCTTTTTGTAAAAGAAAAACAAAGTATGTTGCCTACCGCTGCCTGCGAACGTTTAGCCCCCGCAATCCTGAAAGCGTTGAGCGATATTCGAAAAGCATTAGGGGAATTTGTTGATTTCGACCCGTTACACAGCCATCAGCGGTTCGTTATTGCCATGCAAGAGTCGTTAGAGTTAGGTGTTTTGCCTGCACTGCTTTCAACCCTTGAGAAGCAAGCGCCTAATATTGAAATAGTAAGCACTCGCTTACATCGTGACACTATGCTGGCAGACCTAACTAACCGAAAGCTGCATTTAGCTATTGATATTGGCCGTGCCGTTGCTGCGCCTATTTCGCATTCCCTATTACGTCGCGATACCTACAAAGTGCTCATGAATAAGCAAAACCCATTGGCACAGAGTTTAGATAAGAAAAGATATGTAGCGGCGCGGCATATTACGGTGTCTAACCGGGCTAAAGGGGCGTCGGTGGAAGAAATTGCGCTGCAACAGTTAGGCGTAAGCCGCCCTTCTTTGTGGCGCTGCCAAAACTATCGTGCTGCGGCAGATGTGGTGGCTAATACTGATGCGTTACTCACCTTGCCGGGTTCGGTGGCCGATGCCGTGAATGACGACAATTTGATTAGCACCAAACTGCCGTATCAGCTACCTGAATTGGAAACCCACCTTTACTGGCATAGCCAACAAGAAGGCGAACCAGGGCTAATGTGGTTGAGGGATTTAATGCTACACTTGTTTGCTGAATCTGGTCTTACCAGATAGTCTTTGGTAGAGTTTACTACCGTCGCGGTTGTGCTGACGTAGAGCGGCGTATACCACCGTGAAAGAATGGGTGAAAAGGAAGTTGTTATGAAGATTCACACGCTAAAAGGGTACATTCAACATATCTACCTAGCTGAAGATAGCAAAGGTCTGCTTTTGCTGGACGGGTGTAGTCGTGCTGACGTAGACACCGTGTGTAATTACATAACACAAACCTTGGGTCGCCCGCTGGCTGATTTAAAGCTGATTGTGGTTACACATATGCATCCTGATCACGCCGGTGGGGCCATCAAACTTCGCGTGCGCACAGGGGCGCAGGTGGCATGTCACCCCAAAGCGATTAACTGGTATAAAGGGCTTGCTGGTCGTACGGCCCACGGTATCGATTTGCTGCTCACGTGGTGGGTGGCAAGCCGTATAGGAAAGCCCCGTTTACCCATTTGGTATAACCCAATTCTTACGCCAGATATCACGGTTAAAGATAACCAAACATTACCCGGTTTCCCTGACTGGCAGGTTATCTATACCCCTGGGCATACCAATCACGATTTAACGCTAATGCATGCGCCTACGCAGCAGGCTTACATTGCCGATGTGTTAGTTAAAGTGAAAGGCAAGTTGGTACCGCCATACCCTTTATGCCACCCTAATCAATACCGAGAAAGTTTACATAAACTGGCGCAGTCACAAATTGATACATTCTTTTGTGCTCACGTACCGCCCACTAAACGCGCCGATATTGATTTTGAGCATGTAATGGATAATGCCCCTCGAAAGCCAAAGAACCACTGGCATTCCAGCAAAAATCGTATAAAGAAGAAGCTGTTTAACCAGACCAATGAACACTAAAAACGGTAGACGTTTTTTATCGTGTGAAGCCCACTTAGCTGGCATTGCCCTTGCTTTTATTACCTAGCAACCACATTACTCTTTTATATCTATACTTAACCCTATATTCACGATTATGCGAAGGTGTAGCCTTTTCGTTAGGTGAATGGCAAAGGAACTAAAGCTGCAAAGGCAGAATACAAACAAATAATGCAGAAAAATATCGCTACGTTTTTTGATAAGACTCGGGAAATAGCGTCGCTAACTGGCGACAAACTAAGTAGTGCGTTTAACAAAGAAACGCACCGGTTCACCATAACGGGGCTTAGTCGAAGCGGTAAATCTATGCTGTTTACCAGCCTTATTACCATGCTTAAAAGCCGTAGTGAAGAGGGCTATGCGTGTTTGCCCTTGTTGCGTTATTTACCGCCCTCCCAAGTGCTTGATATGCATATAGAGCCTATTGATGGCTATAAACCTTTTCCTCATATACAGAATATTGAAGACCTGGAGAACGGGCAGTGGCCGAAGGCTACTGAAGAAGCATTTGGCTTTAAACTAGTGGTGCGCCTAAAAGAAACAGCCTCACTAAAGCGCCATGTATTGCCGCACAGCGACGTAGTATTTGAATTTATCGATTACCCCGGCGAGTGGGTAACCGACATTCCTATGTTAAGTAAAACCTATGCGCACTGGTCAGATTCTGCATGGGCACAGCTTAGTAGCGGGCCGCAGCAGTATTTCGCCAGTCAATGGAAAGCGTTCGTTAATCAATTCGATTTCGAGCAGGAGCCAACGGAGCAGCGCATACAGCTACTGGTTAACGCTTACCGCGATTATTTGGTAGAAGCCAAAGCGAACGGCATATCTTTACTTCAGCCGGGCAGTTTTTTGTTGGAATCTAGCGACTTTGATTGGCAGGCATTTGGGTTTACACCACTGCCGTCCAGCATTACCAGCGACGTGTCGCACCCGTGGTTCAACATATTCGATAAGCACTTTGCTAAGTTTCAAAATGGATGGTTAAGGCCGTTAAAACAGTCCATTTTTAAAGAAACGGATAAACAAATTATTCTGGTAGATTTGTTTGAAGGGCTTAACCACAGCAGGCAGCATTTGTATCAGTTAAAGGAAACCCTAAGCCATTTGGCCGATACGTTCGTGTACGGTCAAAGCACGTGGTTTTCACGTAATGTGTTAAAGAAAGAACAAATAGGTAAGGTGGCGTTTGTGGCCACCAAATCCGATCTTATCCCGGTTAGCCAGCGGGGCAATTTACTGAGTTTGTTAATGCAAATTACCGAGGGGGCCAGAGCACGGTTCGATGGTAAACCTATCCAGTTTGAACATTTTTTAGTGTCGAGCATGCAAGTGACCGACGATGGCAGTAATGAAGATGCTATTCGCTATAAAGACACCGATGGTCGCTATGTTGAATCTACGTTCGAGCCCATTCCTAGCACATTGAAAGAGATGGAAGAGGGCAGCCATTTCCCTGTACCAGATGTAAGTGTGCCAAGCGATTACAAAGCACGTATTTTGGCCGGCAAAGGCGTAGACAGATTGCTTCAGTTTTTACTGGGCAAAGGAGAGCAAGAGTGAGCGATAAACCTTATAAATTTGACGAAAGCCCAGAGCCGACTCGATCGTCTAATATTAGCAACTCGCCCAATATCAGAAGCGAAGCGCTTTATGGCGCGAATAGCGACCAGCAAGATGAAGCAAATACGAAATCTCAAACAGCGTCTCCGGGTGAACAAAATAGTAGTACGGTAAACAAGCCGCAGTACAAAACCAAAGTTAAAACACAAACTTTAGATATCGCGCAGCCTGAAACCAAGCTACCGCAGCAGGTTACTGAGGATGTATGGGAAGTCGAGGCCAGAAAAGGCGGCATTTCGTTAGGTGCAGCGACCTTGGGTTTCGGTGTAATTTCATTATTGGGTTTCTTTGTTTTCGAAGCCTATACCACCCTTGTTGCAAATGTTTCTGAACACCCCATTGGAACCGGTGTATTAGGTGCGCTGCTGATAGGTTTTGTTAGCTGCTTTAGCTTTTTAAGTTTTAAAGAATGGCGTGGCTATAAGCAAGTTAACACGGCAATGAAAGACGCTAGCGTTATCCGAAATTTGTTGGCTAATAAGGGCATAGAGCCCTCAGCGGGTAATCAGCCTTCAGCTGGTAATCAGCCCTCAGCGGAAAACCAGCCCTCGCCAGAGAAAATAGATCGCGTGTTGAACCAGCACGGAAAGCGCTTTTCCCAAGGGTCTTACGCGGCACATTGTTTTGACCGTTACCAACAGCAACTTCAAGACGATATGACCGGGCCAGAGCGATTAGGTCTTTATGAAGATACCGTGCTAAAACCGGTGCAGGAAAAGGCCTACAAGGTGCTAAATAAAGAGTCGGTAACGGCGGGGAGTTTAGCGTTCATTAGCCCCAATAACCTTATTCAAACCTTTGCAGTGGTGTGGATTAGCTTTCGCACTATTCGTCGCATGGCTCGCGTGTATGGGCTAAGACCAAGTACCGCGGGGAACTGGAAGTTGCTAAAAGTGTTGGCGCAAAACATTGCGGCGCAGGGGGTATTCGACTTAGCAACCGACGAAGTAGCCAATCAAATTGGTGGCAGCTTGTCGGCGAAATTTATGGAAAATTCGGCTGAAGCCATTGCCGCTGGCGCACTTAACGCCCGTTTAGGACGGGCGCTGATCAAGCTGCTTAAATAATAATGTTTCTTATAGGGCCTTTTTCGTAGGCATAACAACGTTGGCAAATATCAGCCCTGCCACTAACGACATGAAGATAAGAAACACTTCTTGGCCTAAATGATCGGCTTTTACAAAGTCTTGGCCAGTCATAAACGAGTTTAAGCCAATGTAGGTTTTCGACCCCGGCACTAATACAATTAGCCCGTGCATAGCCACAATAGTAGCGGGCTGATTGGCAATGCGGGTAAACGCATTAGCAAAAATACCCAACGCAAATGCACCTACGAAAGCGCCTAGCCCCGGGCTCATGTAATCTGAACTCCACGCCGTTGCGCTGTATGCGATAAACGCCGCTGCCAATGCCCAAGGTATGTGCTTAATACGGGTTCTAAATATTGCAACTAGCGCAATACACAATAGGAATACAGCAAGCCAAGTCGCCCAGTAAGGTAGTGACTCTGCTGGGGTATACACGTTTTCACCAAACACGCTAAAGCCTACAGATACACCTAAAAATGCACCAAAATACAGTTTGAATAACTGCATAATGGCGTCCATGGTACGAGCGGTGCCCGACACCATATTGCGCGAAGATAGTTCCGCTAATCCCATAGTCAGGGCAAGGCCTGGCACAAATACAATCACCGACGAAAGTACAACTAGGGGAATGTTCATACCCGGGTCGATATATCGGCTGATTGCGCAAGTTAGAATGCCGCCTACGAACGCGGTGACCGGCTCTAACATCAGGTTTACCCGTTTAGATTGCTGTGCCCATAAGGTCCATAAGTACGCCACTATCCCCAGTGCTGCAGACCAACCTATTTCACTCCAGCTTGCACCCATTAGCATAGCGAATGCACCTGTTGCCATGGCAAACGCCATTCCGGTAGATAACTTACCGTAAGGGCTACCCATGGCATCTATTTCATTTAGGCGCTTATCGGCTTCAGTTAGCGACAGGTTTCCCGATAGCAACTCGCTGGCTAATTCGTCGGTTAGCGACAGCGCGTTCATATCTAAGTCACCAGGCTGTAATCGCGCAGCATGGTTGTATTCGTCTTCGTGACGGTCGCTCCAGATAACAAAAGTTAGTGACGTGGGCGTCGAAATAAATGAAGCGTGTACGCCTAAATATTTGGCGACTTCACCGAGGTAAGCTTCAAGACGGAACGCAGGCGTACCGTACTTGTGCAGCATTTTTCCTAGCTTCACTATAAACTTACGAATTTGAATAAATTCAACGGTATCCAACGCACTGCCCTTAAGTTTTGATAACTTTAATATGAGATAAATAAGACAAAAAAGCCAGACGCATAGGAAAAGAGTCTGGCTAAAATTTGGGCGGATTCTACGGAGGGTTTCACGTGAAAGCAAAACAAATTTTTTATTTATTTTGCCTTAAAAAAACTAATGTTTTCGCTCAAACCAAACGCTTGGTATCAAGATCAAAAATAGCTATTTATACTATAACGAGGTAGAGTTATTCGTTATGGGAGGTGTATATGTCGCATACTGTTTCAAAAAATAGTAACCACAGGAAAGAGAGGTTTGCTCCTAATATTCAAAACTACGAGGTAAGTCTCAGTTACGAAGGTTTGGAGTTAAAGAAAACCAATGAGCGCAAGACTATTGTCGATTTAAAGCGAAAATATGCGAGATAAATATTATTCATCCTTTTAGAGAGGGTAATGGTAGAGTACAGCGATTCTATTTTGAAGAATTACTATTTGTTCTGGGCTATGACATTAACTGGCCTAAGATTTCTCAGAATGCTTGGATAGAAGCTAACATTGCTGGAGTCCACTTTGACTTGTCACCTTTAGAAAAAATTTTTGCCGAAGCTATGTCGGCGAGAGCCTAAAGGGCATCCAATCTTTCCAAACGGGCTCTAATCCTCTCGCCGAAATCGCGTTTACCACTTCTGGCACCGAACGATTGTCATCAATATCAAACTGATTTAATGCCTGTGAGGGTTCGCTGTAGCCGCCTGGCTGCGTTTGTGACGCGGCACTCATAGATGTTATACCCAGCGGCATTACGCCATCTCTAAACGCGGCCGATTCACGGGTAGACATTGATAGTTCGGCTTGTGGGTTAAACAGGCGGTGGGCACAAATTAGTTGTAGCAAGTCCCGCTCATTTGGCAGCTTGCTGTTGGTAAGTGCATTCCCGCCAGTGTTGTTACCTTCACAGCTGCGAAGTCTAGGAAAGGCGATAGATACGCGGCTTTGCCAATAATGCTGCTGAATCAACTTACCGTGAAGGGCGGTCATAGCACTATCAACTCGCCAGTCACCTAAACCAAGTAGCGCACCTATGCCTATTTTATCAACACCGGCTTGGCCTAACCGGTCGCTGGTTTCCAAACGCCATAAAAAATCCTGTTTTTTCCCTCGCGTATGATAGGTTGCGTACTGCTGGGGCGAATAGGTTTCTTGGTACACTAAAACGGCATCTAACCCCTTCTGCTTTAGCGTTTCATATTGCTCACGCTTTAGCGGCTGCACTTCCATCATGAGGTAGCTAACTTTGTCTCGTATAGCGCTAAGGGTTTGCTCAAAATAGTCCATACCTACTTTGGTTTCGTGTTCGCCAGTTACCAGCAACACCTGAGAAAAGCCCATATCTTTAATAGCTTCAATCTCGGTAAGCACTTCACTTATAGATAGGGTTTTGCGCTTTATTTTGTTGCTCATGGTAAAGCCGCAATAGGTACATTCGTTGGCACACAGGTTCGACAGATACAAAGGCACGAATAGCTGCATGGTATTGCCGAAACGATGGCGGGTGAGTGCCTGAGCACGAGTTGCCATCGCCTCCAAATAGGGTGCACCAGCAGGGGAGATAAGCGCCATAAAATCATCTATTGAAAGTGTGCTGGCATTTAAAGCTCGCTCTACATCACTCGCGGTTTTACTGTTAATCAACATAGCTAGATGAGCTAAGTCTTGCTGCATTAGCGCTTGTGCTACCTTCATACTGTTGGCTCCAAAAAGGCGGTAAGCGGGCTAGAGGCCAGCGCCACGTTACTGGTTGCGCCCAAACCCGCCTCAAAAGCGCAACGGCCTGTTTCAACGGCGCTGGCAAAGGCTTTAGCCATAGCCACAGGGTTTCTAGCGGTGGCGATAGCCGTATTGACCAGCACAGCGTCTACGCCCATTTCCATGGCAGCCATAGCCTCGCTGGGCTTGCCAATGCCTGCATCAACAATTACCGGTATCGACGCTTGCTCAACAATGATCTTCAAAAAAGGAGCAGTTTGCAGCCCTTGATTGCTTCCAATGGGCGCACCCAATGGCATAACGGCTGCACAGCCTACGTCTTCTAAGCGTTTACAAAGTACAGGGTCTGCGCCGCAGTATGGCAGTACGTTGAACCCCTTTTTTACTAAGGTCTCGGCGGCCCGAAGGGTTTCAATGGGGTCGGGCAGTAGGTAACGCTGGTCGGGGTGAATTTCTAGCTTTACCCATTGGCTACCCAGTGCTTCATAAGAAAGCTCGGCTGCAAATACGGCTTCTTGGGCATTTTTAGCCCCCGATGTGTTAGGAAGTAAGGTAACCCCTAGTTCGCGTAGTGCCTTTAACGTTTCGTCTTGTGCGTTATTACTCGCTACGCGCTTCATGGCCAGAGTCACAATGTTGCTTTGAGCAGCGCTCACAGCACTTTTCATAGTGGTAGCGTTACTGAATTTTCCTGTGCCGGTTAAAAGGCGTGATGAAAAAGTATGCTTTGCAAGCGTTAGCATATTAGCCTCCTGCAACTAGGGTAAAGATATCAACGGTGTCGTTATCGTTAAGATACGTTGTCGACCAGTCTCGTTTGCTCACAATGGCCGCATTCTTAGCGATGGCAGTCCCGTCTACATTGATCTGCTTAAGCGCAACCAGTTCGCTTAACGAGATGGGCGATATCACGTTCATGGGTTGATTGTTCACATTCACTTTAATTTGGGTCATGACATACCTCGCAAGTAGAAGAAGAGGGCAGCGTAAAGCTTTTAAGGGAACCAAGGTCGGCTTTCCCAGTTAGGTAATGGCCCCATTTGATATTGGCACTGAACCCTTTGGCTAAAAACAGCAATGCTTGCGTTGCCTGATGGCAAGCCGCCATGCCAACCACAGGGCCAAGTACGCCTTTGCTTAAGCAGTCTTCGCGCACATTGATGTATTCAACAAGACAGGCGTAACAGCCACCGCTTGTTGAGTTTTGCGGTAGGTTTAATGCTTGCCAGCTTAGTCCGCTCGCTGCCGCAATAAATAGCGGTGTAGAGGCGCGGTACGTAGCCGCATTAATCAATTTTCGCGTGTCAATTTTGTCAGTGCAGTCAAGCACGCAATTGGCTGAGGAAATCAGCGTTGGTAAGTTATTACTATCAACATAAAGGCTTTTATATTTGATATTAAGCTTGGGGTTAACTTTGCGGAGCTCGTTATACAGTGATTTGGCTTTAAGCTCTCCAAGGTGCATCTCGTTGTAGGTTACCTGGCGCTGCAAATTGCTGATGTCTACCGTGTCACCGTCAACCAAAGTGATGCTTCCCACACCGGCACCCACCAAATACCGGGCGACTAAACTGCCCAATCCACCAAGGCCAACTACTACGGCGTGTGAGTTTGCAAGCTTAGCTTGGCCGTCTTCTTCCACGCTCTCAAGCATAAGTTGTCTGCTGTATCGCTGGATATCTTGTTTGTCTAGGGGCTGGGTGAATGAATGGCTATGCAAAACCCGCCTCCTTCGATAGTTTGCAAAACGCATTTAACGGTTCATCAGCTTGGGTAATTGCACTGACGACGGCAATACTATTAACACCGGTTTTTGCCACATCGGCAATGCGCGCTAAATTGATACCGCCTATCGCGACCGTAGGAATTCCTTCGCATAGGGCTACGTATTTACGCAGCCTCTCAACACCTTGGGGCTTAGATGGCATGTCTTTGGTATTCGTAGGAAATATGTGCCCTAGGGCTATGTACGAAGGGTGTAAAGCACGTACGCGCTGTATTTCAGCAAAGCCGTGGGTAGAAATACCAAGCCGTAAACCTGCCTGTCGAATGGCCTCTAAATTTGCGGTGTCGATATCTTCTTGTCCTAAGTGAACGCCGTACGCACCTAGCGCAATAGCTAACTCCCAGTAGTCGTTAATGAACAGTTGGCAGTGTGTATTTTTCGTAAGTGCTATGGCTTCTTTTATCTGTTGGCGAATCTCTTCCTGCGTTCCGTGCTTTACGCGAAGCTGAATGATGTTAACCCCGGTAGGTAATAAGCGTGCTATCCAGTCAACGCTATCAACAACAGGGTATAAGCCCAAGTCGGTTTGCGTAAGGGCGGGAAAGGGGCGGTCTATAGCTTGGCTTTGAACGTGTGATACCTGTTTGGCGCTTAGTAATGACGGCTGCGAGGGCGCGTGTTCCCGTTGATAAAATTTTACCGAAGGAAAGCACAATGGGTTATTGGGGAAACCTATACAGCGTCCATAGGCAGGGCTGCTTGTTTGTGATGTAAGGGTATACGCTGTGTTCGCACAAGAAGCGTGCCTAACCTGGCTAACATAAGCGTTGGCAAGGGTAAGGGCATCTTCAATGCAGTAGTCGTTCACCACAAAAGCCGCTATGGCACTGGCTAACATACAGCCCGTACCGCGAAGCTTGCCGGTCTCTTTTCTTGGCTGACTAAACTGTATGGTTTGGGTGGGGCTGATGAAGGTATCGCATACGTGCGCTTGCCAGTTGGCGTGGCCTCCTTTTATGTAAATCGCGTGCGCGCCCTTGGTTATGAGTTGGTGGGCTGCGGTAAGCAAGCTATCTTCGCTTTTTATCGATAGACGAGTTAACCACGAAAGCTCTTGGGTATTAGGCGTGACTAAATCTACGGTATTTAAAAGTTCTTCTACTACAGGTTCAGACAGTTCGCTTAATTTCCCACCTGATGATGTGCGTATTACCGGGTCCCACAATACAAATGGCCGAGGTTTATCCATTGAGCGAATGCGCGCGCACAACAACAGCGCTTGTTCATCGTTAGCAATAGCGCCAATTTTTATCGCGCTGGCTGGTGTGCTCTCGCTAAGTACCTGCCACTGTTGATTCAGTGCTGAAGCCGTCATACTTTCTTTGCTTAGCATTATCGAATTCGACTGCACAGTGGCCTGCGTAGTAATGACGCAGGCGTGAACGTTTAAGTCGGCAAGGGTAATGGCATCGCGGGTAATACCCGCGCCGCCACTAGAATCTATACCGCCTATACACCATACAACCGGCTGTTTAACCGCAGGCTGCTGCAAGGCGTTCTCTGTCATGGCAATTCAACCTTACTGTCGGCGGTATGATAAAGCTCGGCGCCCGATTTATTAAATGCGTTCGCCATGTCCTTCATGCCTTTTTCCTTTTCTTTTTCTGCGGCTTGGGCGGGAGCTAGGTTTTCCGCCTGCTTAGCGACATCCCGTACTTCCTGAGATATTTTCATGCTGCAGAATTTAGGCCCGCACATAGAGCAAAAGTGTGCGACTTTGCCAGGGGCTTGCGGAAGGGTTTCATCGTGATACGCACGCGCGGTATGTGGGTCTAACGCTAAATTGAACTGATCTTCCCATCTAAACTCAAAGCGCGCTTTCGACATGGCGTTGTCGCGAATTTGCGCGCCCGGGTGGCCTTTAGCTAAATCAGCGGCGTGAGCAGCAATTTTGTAGGTAATTAAGCCTTGTTTAACGTCTTCCTTGTTAGGTAAACCAAGGTGCTCTTTAGGGGTTACATAGCAAAGCATGGCGCAGCCATACCAGCCAATCATGGCGGCACCAATGCCGGATGTGAAATGATCGTAGCCCGGTGCAATATCTGTGGTTAGTGGCCCCAGGGTATAAAACGGTGCTTCATGACAGTGCTTAAGCTGCTCTTCCATGTTCTCTTTAATCATGTGCATTGGCACATGCCCTGGGCCTTCAATCATTACCTGAACATCGTATTCCCAGGCAATTTTAGTTAGCTCACCAAGGGTACGTAGTTCAGAAAACTGCGCATCGTCGTTAGCGTCTGCTACGCTGCCCGGGCGCAAGCCATCACCTAGCGACAGCGCTACATCGTATTTCGCGCAAATTTCGCAAATATCGTGGAAGTGCTCGTACAAAAAGCTTTGCTGGTGACGACTTAAACACCACTTCGCCATAATCGACCCGCCACGAGATACAATGCCGGTTACCCGTTTTGCGGTAAGGTGTACATATTCAAGCAGTACGCCTGCGTGAATAGTGAAGTAATCTACCCCTTGCTCGGCTTGTTCGATAAGCGTGTCTTTAAACATCTCCCACGTTAAGTCTTCGGCTACGCCATTCACTTTTTCCAGCGCTTGGTAAATAGGTACGGTACCAAGGGGGACTGGGCTATTTCGCAGCAGCCACTCGCGGGTTTCGTGAATATTCCTGCCGGTGGATAAATCCATGATGGTGTCGGCGCCCCAGCGCGTAGACCACACCAGCTTTTCTACCTCTTCTTCAATTGATGACGTTACTGCAGAATTACCAATGTTGGCGTTAATTTTCACTAAGAAGTTACGGCCAATAATCATTGGCTCTAGTTCGGGGTGGTTAATGTTACACGGAATAATAGCGCGCCCTGCGGCCACTTCTTGTCGCACAAATTCAGGGGTTATCGTCTCGGGGAAATTGGCGCCAAAGTGCTCGCCTTTGTGCTGCTGAGTTAGCTCGGCGTCTTTAATGGCTTGGCGGCCCATGTTTTCGCGTATGGCAATGTATTCCATTTCAGGGGTAATAATGCCCTGTCTGGCGTAATGCAGCTGTGTAACGTTTTTGCCTGCTTTTGCTTTTAGCGGTTTGCGACTGCGTATAAAGCGAAAGTCTTCGGTAAAAATATCGTTTTCACGTTCTTTGGCAAAGCTTGATGAAACGCCATCAAGCTCACGGGTATCGCTGCGCTCTTCAATCCAGGTTTTACGCAAAGGCGATAAACCTTTGTGTACGTCAATATTTTCCTTTGGGTCGCCGTAAGGGCCTGATGTGTCGTAAACCGGAATGGGTGGGTTGGGTTCTAAGATAGGGTTATCTTCTGTGCCGCCTACCAAGCTGTCGTGCTGGTGAATAAGGCGCATGGCCACACGGATATCGTCTCTACTTCCACTTTCGTAATGGCGTGTTGAGTTGGGGTAGGCTTCGCCCGCTAATTCATTAATGAATTGTTGCGCTTGTTGGCGCTGTTCGCGTCTGTTCGACATAGCATTTTGGCCTTTTACGTTTAGGTTTAAAAATGCTTGTCAGGAGTGAAGGAGAATACAGTGTGTGAGGTTGAGTGGTTTTAACCGCGATTATAGCTAGAAGGTAATTAACAATGAGTGGTGAAAACTTATCGCAGATAAGAAGTAAATGTTTGCGCCTTGTGCTGCGCTAATCACTTACCATTTACATCACTCGTTGTTACTTACACATTCAAACCACAGCGTTACGCTTATTAAAAGCACTGTGCACATTGTATTTTCTTGTTCCCTTCGCAGGTATTAGCCTGATCAGGTTCTACGGATCCCACTTTCGCGGTCTCAGCTTACTGGGTTACCAGTGAAGCACTCCGACAAGTAATTTGTTTCTATTCGCACTTTATAACCACCTATGCAGGTTGTAAATTAAAGTGCGAATTCAAAATTCCTTTTTACTATATCGCCAATTTTACGAACAATACAAGTACTACCAGCTAGGCTAAATGAAATTTCACTTAGCCCGCTAGCTGCTGGCCTTCTTTATAAAGCTGAAGGGCCGTGGCTGTATCTTGCTGGCGCTCACTTATCGCTGAAAGAAGCAGTAAGTCTTCTTTGCGCGACTTCATTTTAGTGGCTTTAAGCAAGGCTTTCTCAGCCAATACATCGTCACCCGAATTAAACGCAACTTGGCCTAGGGTTGAGTAAAGGGCCACGTTTTCTTCATCTTGCTTAATCCAACTTTCTAGTAAGCGAAGCGAGGGGGAAGCATTAGGTAAATTCAGCTGTGTAAACAGCGGGAATAACGCGCTATTAGGCCCGCGCTTTTGCCACTCGACGAGGTGTTGCTGTGCGTCGGCATGCATACCTTGGTCAATCAGCTGCTGAACGTAGGCGGCGCGATAGGCATCGTCATGACGCAGTTTGCGTGGCAGTGTATCCCAGTAGGATTTCAGCTCGACAGCGCCTTGTTTACTGGCAATTTCAGCAAATTTACCTTTTGCAATTCGCTGGCTCCAGGCGGTGTAGTCGGCTTTAGGCAGTGCTTTGCGCCACGTAGATAAGTTTTCCTGAAGCACTTGCCATTTGCCAAGCTTGGCAAGAATTTGCGCTTTTAACTGCACAACTTGCTTGTTCTCGCGCTCTTTTTCGTCTAGTTCGTCAAGCTTTTCCAGTGCCGCGTCGTATTTCTCTTCAGCCACGTCAATACGCGCATGCATCACCGTAGCGGCGACTTTAGCATTAGGAAAATCGGTGGCTTGAACCAGGAAGTACCGGGCTTTAGACAAGTCGTTATTGGCAAAAGCAATTTGCGCAGATGCTAAGTAGTTTACACCTTCAAAATCACCGTTGGTGGTTTTACCCAAAGACTTTTGAGCACTCTCAAAGTCGCCTGCGGCCATAGCGTGAAGACCGTCGTAAAATGCACGTTTGCGTTTGCGTTCGCCAAGGGTCCCAAACCACTTGTGAGAGCCGGTAATTAGGCTTAGCGCCCACAGTGCAAAGCGCGATAGTACGTACCACGCAATAACGGCACCAATAACCAGAATACAAAAACTGATCACCGTCATCTCAATGGCGGTACTACCTAATGAAATTAGTACGTAGCCTTTATCGCCAAGTAGCATGGGGCCGACAATTAACGCAACAACGAATGCGGCTAATACCGCAAGGGCAATAGCTAACCATTTCATAGTGCGCTAGCTCCTTGTCCAAATACCTGTTTAACACGGCTATCGAGTAAACGCTCCAATGGCTTTTGAGACGCAAGCTCGGTTGGAATAGGGCGTGCAATATCGGTAGCACTTAAGTTTTGTAGCGCATCCATAAAACCGGTAACTTGGCTTTTTTCGGTATCAAACTTTTCAGTAAGTAGGGTTTGCGCATATTGCAGTGACTGACTGTACAGGCCTCCATCACCCTGAAGGGCAGCTGTTTGCGCATGCATAAGCTGTAATCTAAGCTGCTCTTTTGCTAGGAACTGCGCTTCTAGCGAAAGCACTGGCTCTACCGGGCCTTCAATGCTTTTTACGGTAAGAAAATCGTCAACCAATGAACGCCACACCTTCGCAAGATTTTCTTGCCAATCGTCAGCCGATTCCGACAATGTCGTGTCTTGTGCATTGCTATCTTCTGGTTTTTCAAAGGTATCCAGAGGAAGCTTATCGATTTGCGCCATCATGCCGGTAAGTGCTAGCGCCACCGAACTTTGCGATACGGGGTTTAACTGCTGTAGTGTTTGAATATCTTCGGCAAGGGTAGCGCGAACCGGTAACACCGATGGGTCAGCCAGTGACTTTAGGCGCTTGTCAGCATTAACTAACAATAGAATTGCCGTGCGAACGTCGTTTTCTAGCCATAGCTTTCTTCCTGCCATACGCACAAGGTAGTCAGCTTCAGCAATTAGCCAATCAGCTGGGCGTCGGCCTTCCATGTTGTTAAGCTGCTGCAGGGTTGATTCTGCTTGAAGCGCTAGCTGTTCGTTTTGTGACTTAAGTTCCGCAACTGTACTTTCTAGCGTTTGGTTTGTTCGCGTGACGTTTTCAATTGATGCCAAAATGTCTGCGCGCTCGCGCTCAATCGCTTTTAACTGAGATGCGTTATTTTGCTGTGCAATAACCGTTTCTTGGCTTGCTGATTGCTGCTGCATGTAATACCAATAACCTGCGCCTGCCATACCGAGCACAAGTAAAAACAGGATAATTACAACAAACCAAAGTAGACCATTACCCGATGATTTTTTTTGTTTAGCGCCAGACTTTGAAGATTCACTCTGCGTGGCAGAAGACTCTATTACTTCTTTTTCAGCATCCACTTTCACGAGTTCCTCTTTGTGTGGGCTATTTTCATTATTGTTGGCCATTCAATACTCCCAGTTTTCCTTTACCCAGGCGATGAGTGCCTGATCGGTGGCTCGCTGACAAACGGCAACCTCTTCAATACCTTTATTGGTGAGGGTTTTAGCAATGCGGCTGCTTACTGTTAGCCATGGATAAGCTAAAAGCGCGTTGCCAAATTGTTCTATAAGCTGCAGTGCCATTGCTTCGCTTGTAGCGATAATGCCGCTAACTTCGCCCAGTTTCCACCGTTTTGTGTAAATTGGGCGCGTAAGTGGTTCCCTTTTATAAACGCAAAAGCTGTTCACTGACATCCCTTTTTCGTCTAATCCATTAGCGATAGCGTCCCTTCCACCTTCACCTTTAATAATAACGACTTGTTGACAGTTTGCCTCATTAAGTTGGTGCATTGCCAGTATACCTTCGGATGTATGAACCTTAGGAATGGCAATATTGACGGATGATAGCTCGCTCAGCCCTGCACGAAGTTTATGTGCGGTGGCGTCGCCCACTGCAACAACAAGGGGAGGGGCTGCCGCTGTTTTCTTCAACCCCGAAACGACGGTATCTACAGCATATACGCTGGTAACAATAATTACGTTTATCGCGTTGTGAGATAAAAATTCAGCTGCAGCATATTGCTCTGAAAGTACTGGGACAATATCAGACGTAGCTACACCTACCGCATCAATTCCAGCATTTTCAAAAGCTAACGCGCTCGCTTTTAATTTTGGTAAAGGGCGTGTGAACAGTAGCATTAATACGAAGCCTCATCCTTTTAGTTTTCGAAATACTGCTTAAAAAAGGGAAGGTAAACGGGATAAGAAAATATCCCTATCCCGTTTAGCGTGCATTTTAGCTATAAAGTGCTTTCAAAATTTCGCCAGCACCTTGCTCTAAAAGGGCTTCAGCTACCTCAATACCCATGTCTTTGGCTTTCTCTCTAGACGCGGTAGCTGAGGCAAAAAGAAGCTCAGAGCCATCGGGCTTTCCTACCATGCCAGTGAGCGTTAGCACATCGTTATCCAATGTAGCAAAACTGCCAATAGGGACTTGGCATCCGCCTTCTAGCCTTTCATTCATGGCGCGTTCTGCAGTAACACGGGTGTGCGTATCTGCATGGTTTAATGCTTGAAGTAGCGCTATTAGTTCTTCATCGTCGTTGCGACATTCAATGCCTACAGCGCCTTGGCCTACAGCCGGAAGAGAGATGTCAGCAGGCAGAGCCATGCGAATACGCGATTGCATTTCAAGGCGAATAAGCCCTGCAGAGGCTAAAATAATGGCATCGTATTCGCCTGCATCAAGCTTAGCTAAACGGGTATTTACGTTACCGCGAAGGTCCTTGATGATTAGATCAGGGCGGTATTTGCGAATTTGACATTGTCTGCGTAGGCTAGACGTACCCACTATTGCGCCTTCTGGCAGCGCATCTAAGCTGTCGTGGTTGTTAGACACGAAGGCATCGAACGGATTCTCACGCTCACATATAGCGTGTAACCCAAAGCCTTCCGGGAATTCTACCGGTACGTCTTTCATTGAGTGCACAGCAATATCGGCACGGCCTTCAAGCATGGCAATTTCAAGCTCTTTGATAAAAAGGCCTTTGCCGCCAATTTTGGCCAGCGGCGTATCGAGAATTTTATCGCCTTGGGTGCTCATGGGCACAAGCTCAACGGTCATTGATGGGTAATGCTCCAACAATTTTGCCTTCACATACTCTGCTTGCCAAAGCGCTAAGGCACTTTTTCTAGTAGCAATTCGAACGGTGCGGGTGGTGTTGAGATGACTCATGCTTATTCCAAACTATTAAAAAGATAAACAAAACGACGTATCACAGAACGTCATACGAGATACGTTGTAGTATACGCATTTTCTTGGTTAATGTTTGGAAATAGCGGTGATTTTCTACTTGGTTAATCGTTAACTTTCAGACTATGCTGAGTTGGGCTAAGGGTGTCTGGTAATAAAAGTGGAGAAGGTTCTAGTATGGACTACTCGTCGTTAGGGAAACTGTTAAGAAGCGCTCAACAAGACGAAGCAGAGGCAAAACGCAGAAGACTGACACTGTATTTTATTTCTTATGTTGGCGGCACCATCATGGCCTTTATGGCGTGGCTGAATGTGGGAAATAATACACCGCTCCTTGTAGGAACCCTTACAGCCTCAGCAGCCGTTGTATACATAAACGTGTTGTTGTCTCACATATTCCCGCGAGTCGACGTGTTTTACTACGTTGGCGGCCTTGTTGCAATGTTTACTGTTAACGGCTTGGTGTATACCGGGGGATTAAATAATACCGGCCTTTACTTTGTGTTTCCGCTGTTGTTCTTGCAGATCATAGTGGTGCGTTTTAGGCCCGCGTTGATTTATGTTTCGGTAACATTGGCCATCACTACTTTTATGCTATACAACCAAGAGAATATAATTGCTCAGTATTCCGATGAACACGTATCTCGCTTCCTAATCTCTACGCTTTGTTTTGTTTGTGTGGCCTTTATTGGCGAAAATTTTTGGCATCAAAGCCGAAAGGAGATGTTCTGTCTCTTATACACATCTGACGCTGCCGACGACTCCTTA
>OJCR01000055.1_pt1 | contig 58920 bp, 43 predicted proteins | sample 1591611 | NCBI WGS metagenome assembly OJCR01 (sample SAMN05416815, study PRJEB24817) | seawater metagenome | isolation source: Sea water | place: Canada:Atlantic | collected 2013-07
CGAGATCAGCCTCGGTCTCGTGGGCTCGGAGATGTGTATAAGAGACAGCGTCCACATTGTCCGAGCCCGTATACATGTCTGTCAGGGCGGGGCGGGCAACGATAGGGAAGAGTCCCATTTCAAATCCGTCAAATAACCATCCGAGGAATGCAGCCAGTAAAACAAGTAAATGGCTTCTTCGAATCTTGAGTGAATGACCTTCGGTTTTTGACATGAAATGATTGCTTGGAAGAAAGTGTTAGTGGCAGGCATTCGCTACTTGTCTTCGACAAGGTTTCTTCCAAGAACAAGACGCTTCATTTTTTCATCTGCCACGGTTCTGGGAAGCATCCAAAACCCGCAATCAGGATGGATCCACCCGATACGTTCAGGACCAAGTATTCTTGTTGCGTGATCCACTCGTTTTGCAATCAGATCCTGACTTTCAACCTCATTGTCTTTGATGTCCACGACCCCAATCCCAAGTTTGATATCTGGTCTGAGATCATTGAAAGCCTCCAGTTCATCGTATCCCCTGCGCGCAAATTCCAACACAAGATGGTTGACATCAAGCTGGTTGAAAAACTTGATCAGATGTGCCCAAAACCCTTTTTGAATAGATTGCCCTCCGTAATTCCCAAAGCAAAGATGCAATGCCTTCTCACCTTGAATAGCATTCAAAACCAGATTAATCGGTTCGTGTGCCCAACTCGCATCCTCTACATTGCCGGGTAAATTTGCTTCATCGATCTGAACCATAGGGGCGTCTATGCCAGCAACTTGATTAGCCAACACTCGAGCGATTGCATTTGTCAGTGTCTTGATGTCACCATAATGACGATCATGCAGTGTTTTGGCTAACATGTAAGGTGAAGTTAACGTGAACATCATGGAGGAGGTACTTAATGATTTGATGGATTTCCAAGCTTCAGGAAGGTTTAAAGTGCCTTCATGGATGGAGTTGGTGACCATGCCCGGAGGCTTGGAACGAAATTGCATGCCAGTTGCTTGTTGATATTGTTGCCAGTCTTCGCGGCTTATCTGCTCACTCATACCTCCCATGGGCTTGATGAAATATTCAATCATGCCATTTGTCTCTGGGTGATTGACGTCAAATCGAGATAATTCACCATCAGAAATGATATCGATACCGGCCAGCTCCTGGGTCTTCACCACCGCTAACATGGCATCACGTAAATTTGGTGCAGTGGGGTAGGCCCTTAACCACGAGGGAACGGGATAACTGCCAACAACTTGGGTTTTGATCTGGTAGGCGCTCATAATTCAGTGGGTAATCGAATTCTGCTTTGCTTTGTCTAAAAAGCCAAGATTGTTTACAAAACGAGTTGACACAAACAAGACAAGTTATCATTGTATCCTGATCCGTTGATAAGACGGTCTCATTTAGAGTGGTTGAGGGAACTGGCCCTAGGAAACCACGGCAACCGATTGGACGATGCCTCAATTGTTCGATGTCAAGGTGCCAATTCCAGCTTAAACCTGTTAAGGTTTGGGAAAGATGAGATGTTGATTGCCTCCCTCCAAGCGGAGCCATTTGACGCCTAAAATGGCTCAGATGCGGCATGATTCCTCTTCCTTCTTCCCCTCACCTTAACTCGTTTTCAAACAACTTTTAGGACTTATGAGTGAAGAAAATGGTTATATGAAGGCACTTAAGTGCCGAGAGTGTGGTAGGGAGTATCCCTTGACAGCCAATCATGTCTGTGAATTTGATTTTGGCCCCTTGGAAGTGGCGTATGATTACGAATTGATTCGCAATAGTTTGAATCGCGAAGTCATCAGTCGACGTTCCAACAGCATGTGGCGCTATCGTGAGCTCCTCCCAGTGGCAAAAGAACCCACAGTTGGACTACAAGTTGGCTACACTCCACTTGTCAAGGCTGACCGTTTGGCTAAGCGCCTGGGTATTCGCGAGCTATGGATTAAGAACGATACTGTCAACTACCCGACCTTATCCTTCAAGGACCGCGTTGTCAGTGTTGCTTTGAGTCGGTCAAAAGAACTTGGCTTTGATACCGTTGCTTGCGCTTCAACCGGTAATCTAGCCAACTCCGTGGCTGCTAACGCGGCCTCAGCTGGTCTTCGGGCCTTCGTTTTTATTCCTGCTGATCTTGAGCAAGGAAAGATTGTCAACTCGCTCGTCTATGGACCAGAAGTCATCAGCATCAAAGGTCACTATGATGAAGTCAATCGTCTATGTGCGGAAATTGCCGGCAAATACAGTTGGGCCTTCGTTAATGTCAACATGAGGCCCTATTATGCCGAGGGGTCGAAAAGCATGGGATTTGAAATCATGGAGCAATTAGGATGGGAAATTCCCAAGCACACAGTTGTCTGCATGGCCTCTGGTTCGCTTCTGACCAAGATTCACAAAAGTTATCAGGAATTCTCCAAGCTGGGAATTGTCGATGACTCCAAATACCACATCCATGGTGCTCAAGCGACAGGATGTTCCCCTATCACGGCTGCTCACAAATCATCTCTGGATTTCTTCAAGCCTGTTAAACCTGATACGATTGCGAAATCGCTGGCTATCGGTACACCGGCTGACGGATTCTATGCTTTGAAGGTTATGCGGGAAACAGCAGGTCATGGAGACGATGTAACCGACGATGAGATTCGAGAGGGCATTCGCCTCCTCGCGGAATGCGAGGGTATTTTCGCGGAAACGGCAGGGGGTGTCACCGTGGGTGTTGCCAAAAAACTCATTGCCAACGGTCAAATTCCCAAAGATGATTCCGCTGTTCTTTGTATCACCGGCAATGGTTTGAAGACCCTGGATGCAGTTGCCGCCCATGTTGGTCGAGCTAAAGAAATCCGACCCAGCCTCAGAGAATTCGAAGCGCTGCTTAGTAATTGAGAAAGATCTAAAATTTCATTACGCTGAAAAACCATATAAAACTATGTCAACGAAAGTTAGAATACCCACTCCTTTGCGGAAGCTCACCAACAATGAAGAATTGGTTGAGATATCCGCCGCAACGGTCGGAGAAGCCATTGCAGAGCTCCAGACACGTTACCCCGGTATCCAGGAGCGCCTCGTCGACGAATCGGGTGAAATTCGCCGTTTCGTCAATGTCTACGTTAATGAAGAAGATATTCGTTTTCTTCAAAACAAGGACACACCCCTCAAGGACAACGATGAAATCAGTATCATTCCTGCTATTGCGGGAGGGTAAATCAACAAAGATCTCTTATGCCAATTCCCAAAAAAGCAAAAACCGCGGCAAAGTCTAAAAAGAAAGCTTCAAGCAACGCTAAAAAAAAGACAGCCCTCAAGGGAAGGAAAGGCCAGGAGGAGCAGTCGCGGCTGTGGTTGATGTATCCTCCAAGGTTCATCACGCGTCCTATCATTCATGAACTGGGCCACAAGTTCAAAGTAGTGCCGAATGTGAGGCAGGCCAGCGTGACGGAAGAAATTGGCATTGTTTGCCTTGAATTGACTGGTGCTCGTGAACAGGTAAAAGCAGCCATCAAGTGGATGAGTAAACTAGGTATTAGTGTAGAACCTGTGGAAATCAACGTGATAGAAAGTTAAAAGGGTATAATTATACCCACAAAAATTATTAAATTTACCACCTTGACCATGCAACTTCTTGGTTTTAACGTATATAAGCAGGTTAAGCTGCACGCAACCCAACTAAGCAACCAAGAGCATACATATGACAAAACGCGACCTAGTTGTCCGAATAAGTAATGAAACAGGACTTATCCAACAGGATGTCCTTGCCGTCGTCCAACGGACTCTGGATTATATATCAGAGGCCGTCGCGAAAGGTGAAACCGTAGAATTGCGAAACTTCGGCGTATTCGAAGTCAAAGTCCGTAAAGCACGGGTTGGCCGCAATCCAAACAAACCTGAAAAAGATGTACGTATTCCCCCTCGTGCCGTGGTCAAGTTCAAGCCTGGCAAAGAGATGAAAGAATCGGTGATACAGCTTACACCATCTGCTTAAAGCAACTCAAAGCCTGGTTTTCAGGTTGGTAATCACCCCCCATAAATTCTACGATCCGCTTGCTTGCTGGTTCCCCCAAGATTCAGCATTGCAAGCGGATCTTTTTTACCCGATGAAGCAAATCGAACGCTTGCCCGGATTCAGGGATTTTTTTCCAGATCCAGTTCCGAATCCAGATATAGGAAGGATGGCGGAACGTCAGTATATTTTCGAGACCTGGAGACAGGTTGCTCGGAGGTATGGATTTCGTGAGTATGACGGTCCACCACTCGAATCACTTGAACTTTACAAGGCCAAGAGTGGTGATGAAATTGTTCATCAGCTTTATCATTTCACCGACAAAGGGAACAGGGAGATTGCTATGCGCCCTGAAATGACTCCCACCCTTGCGCGCATGGTGTCATGCCATCAGCGCAATTACAAAAAACCCATGAAGTGGTTTTCCGTGCCCCAGCTATTCCGCTACGAACGACAGCAGAAAGGCCGTTTGCGTGAGCACTTCCAATTAAATGCAGACATCATCGGAGATGCCAACAAAGCCGCAGATGCTGAGTTGATTGCTCTTGTCATTGATGTTCTTCGAGCGTTTGGGATGGATCATGAAGATTTCGTCATTCGACTGAGTAGCCGAGATGCATGGCAAAACTTTTTTGAAGCGCGTTGTGACGAGCCAGAGAAATCCTATTCTTTTTATCAGATAGTCGACAAATTGGAGCGTGAGACACCAGAGATCAGTGCTGAAAAGTTAGGTCAAATAGGTATTTCCTATGACGAAGTGACCGCATTCATTCAGAAGGCTCAGCCAACAGAGGACTTGCAAATAATCCTTCAACAGTTAGAAGCTCGTGGCCTGGGTGATTACGTGAAAATAGACTACGGAGTGATTCGCGGTTTGGCCTATTATACCGGGGTCGTGTTCGAGGCCTTTGATCGCAAGGGGCAGTTTCGTGCTATTGCGGGTGGAGGTCGTTACGATCACCTCATCAAGCTCATCTCAGGAAACAAAACTGATCTGCCCTCGCTTGGTTTTGGAATGGGAGATGTTGTTCTGGCGGATATGTTGCGAGACAAAGGGCTCTTTCCAAAACCGAATCCTGCGGTTGATGTCTATTTCCAAATATTGAACGAAGATCTGCGCCTTGAGTCCATTCCACACATTCAGACAATGCGCGATAATGGCATTGCTGTCGAGTGGCCCATGACGGCGAGTGGTGGTAACAAACAATTCAAAAATGCCCTTGAGCTTGGAGCTCGATACACCATCACCTTGCTTGGGGGAGGTATGCTGGAACTGAAGGATCTGAAATTCAGAGAAACCCAGCAACTGACGATGGATGCAGCGATTGAGCTAATCATCCCCCAATCCAAGGAGTGAAGCGGGTCTCTTTCTTGTGTTACAACTGCGGCATCAGCCATCAATGAAGGATTTGCAGTTTCTGCACCGCACAGTCTTGATATCCTCAGGAAGATTAGTCATGATGGTCAGCCTGAAATGACGGAAACACTCGCGCGCTATCTGCGGAAGCTGCCAAAGAAAACACGATCCATCGTGTTGACTTGTCTCTATGGGATCACAGCTGGCATCGCTGCGGTTGCTTTCCACAAGTCAATTCAGTTTGTCTTTGGGCATACGATTGAGCATTTCTCAACCTTTTCCACCCGAACCTTCTTGATAGGCAGTTTCTGTACCATCATTGGCTCCTCTCTCATCGTTGGCCTCTTACTGTCGAATTACTGCAAGGATGCAGCCGGGAGTGGAATTCCACAGCTCAAGCTGGCTTTCTGGAGTGATTTTGGCCACGTCCCATGGAGGGTAACTTGGGTCAAGTTCATAGCGGGTATTTTGAGCATTGGCGGAGGATGCAGTCTTGGGCGCGAGGGGCCCAGCGTTCAACTGGCAAGCGGAGTAGCCTCGAACTTGGCAGGATTACTTGGAGAGCCCAAGCAGAACCGCAGGCATGCGGCATCTTCCGGCGCCGCCGCGGGATTGGCTGCTGCTTTCAACACTCCTCTGGCTGCCATTACATTTGTGCTCGAAGAAATCGTGCAGGACCTCAACAGCAGGTTTCTTGGCAGTGTGCTCTTGGCTTCGGTTCTGGGAGCCTTTGCCGTGCACGCGCTTTCTGAAAAACATCCTGCTCTGGAAATCTCAGCTGTTGGATCGCCCGATTGGCTCATTTATCTGCTAACCCCCGTGGTTGCTGCCGCCGCTGCATTGGTCGGTGTGTTGTTTCAGAAAACCAGCATTGGCCTGAGGGCGATAACCAGGAAAATGAATCGGATTCCCGTCTGGATACGGCCAGCTATGGGAGCCTTCATTGCCTGGGGTATTGCGGTTTGGATTTTCCTGTTTACCAAAGCTGAAACAGGACAAGGTCACCTGGGTGTCTTTGGGGTTGGTTACGAAGATTTGAACGCTGCATTGACGAGCTCGTTCAGCTGGAAGGTTGCAGGTTTATTGCTCATTGGTAAATTGATAGCCACGGTCGCCTGCTATGGTATGGGAGGATGTGGTGGCATCTTTTCCCCAACTTTATTTCTGGGGGGGATGACTGGTGTGCTCCTCTCAGGTTTATTTGGTCTGTTTGTTGATCTCACCCCAGAAGCTCAGATTACCCTGGCTGTGGTAGGAATGAGCGCATGTCTGGGAGCGGTTGTCAGGGCACCGGTCACTGGTATCCTGATTGTTTTTGAAATGACCAATGAGTTTTATCTGGTTCCCGCTTTGATGCTTGGGGCGTTGATAAGTAGCGCAGTAAGTCGTAAATTTTGCAAATGCAACTTTTATGAAGAACTCCTTGAACAAGATGGTCATCAATTAGAACACGTCATTCCTCCGCGTGACCTGAAAAGCTGGCAGCAGTTGCCAGTTTCAGCCATTGCCAATTTTTCGCCTGTGATCATCAAGGATCTCTCACCTGAAGTTTTGTTGGAGGCATTGGAAGCTTATCCTTATCTTCGTTTTCCGGTGGTTGTGAACAAGGAGATCAAAGGGGTAATCACCCGCGAAGAGGCCAAAGAAGCATTGCAGGAGCAACGTGAGCCCGCGCTCACCCCTCTGATTACATGTGCTCCCTCTCAAAGTATTCGCGAATTGCAATACTCACTCATTGAATCCGCCACAGGCTTGGTGGGCTTGGTAGACCCCGGGGCCAAGCGCCTCATTGGTATCGTCACTCTCCATGATCTCCTGCGAAGAGAGGTTGCGATCACCAAGGAATATACTGATGATGTTTAGTATGTTCAGTCTTGGATCCAATTTTCGAATTCGTTTTGAATACTCTCCCTAGTAGTCGGCTTGCCCCGGCGGATCACGAAACGGTAATGGAGGATTAAGGATTCCCCCTCTTCAAGTGACGTCGTAAAAAAAGCTCCGAACCGCCCGTAATCGCGGTAAGCGGAATAACGCGTTGGCCGAGGGTTACCCGGATGGTTCATGTGTGTGACCGAATACCCCTTGCCGTTCAGTTCATAGTATTGATTGACCCATGGTAAATCGAAGTCTTTTCGAGGATTCTGTTTTTCTTCAGGGAAAAGATAAGCAGTTGCTTTTTTGTTTACTTCGTTTGCAGGTCGATATTGCACCCCTGCATGTTCTGGGTCGCCTTTGAGCTCCAAATCTACCCTGGATGTCAATCTTGTAGTCAAGTCAACAACCGCAATGGTGTTTTTTCTCCCATCGTGGCTGAATGTCATCTTTCGAAGTTCAGCCATGACGATTTTCTCATCAGGAATAAGCCAGTGAATATTGGAAGTAAATGAGGCATCATGAGGTGTCAGTCTCTTGCTGGTAAACGCCTGATGAATCTGGCTACCTTTGTTCATATGCCAAAGATCAAAGCGCCCCTCACTCGTTGTGAGTCGGTTCCACCCCAGAAATATCCCCCTGTGATGCGTGAATTGGCCTCCCGGACCTTTAGTGAGGGTAATGCCCGTCTCTGGATCAATGATGTGCAGAAAAGGTTTGTAAGTGTCGTGATAGGTTTCCTTTGAGGATGCATTATGCTCGAACATATACCTGCCGACTGCTTTACCCTCCATTTGGATAACTAATTCTTTTTGACCCTCTTTTCGTATCTCGAATGCATTTCCAGCTTGCAGACTAGCTGAGCCTGCCGCCAACAGAGTCCACAAGATCAGCACAGATTTGACTTTCAGGTTCCAGTGACGGTTAATAACCATATTTCACCTTATAAGGGCCTTGGATATTTTGCACAAGATTCAAAGGACGGTTGAATCTTTGCTCTTAACTGTGTAGGTTTGATCCGATGCTTGAACATAACAGATTTTATCAATCGATCGTCGGCAGTATGTTTCCGCGCCAAATCTATCTATTGCTGATCGCTAGCCTCCTCTGGGTCTCAAATGTGACATCAGACGAAGCTCCGGATGTTCATTTTACCGATACCGTCCTTCCTGTGCTCAATGAACACTGTTTCAAATGCCACGGTGCTGAAGAGAAAATTAAAGGCGGTTTGAATTTGAGCTCTCGAGAAGCTGTTCTTAAAGGCGGTGATTCAGGGCCTGTGGTCAATTTGCAAAATCCTCAAGAGAGCTACCTGCTTGAGATGGTATCTTACAAGGATTCCGAGCATGAGATGCCACCGAACAAAGGAAAGCTCTCACCCTCATCTATCAAGGCCTTGGCGCAATGGATTGAAAACGGTCTGCCGTTTGAGGCTGAAGCTGCTCAGCATGCTTTGGAGGAGACTCAGTCAGATAGTTCCTCTTACGATAACTCAATCAACGAAAATACGCGTAACTGGTGGGCATTCCGCGCGATAAAAGTACCCCAAGTCCCTGATGTCTCATCTGCTCAATGGAACCGGAATCCCATTGATGCCTTCCTTTTTGATCGCCTTGAAAATAATAACTTGAGCCCTAACCCTCCAGCTACGCGCCAAACATGGATTCGACGAGCTTACTATGATTTAACCGGCCTCCCTCCTTCGCCTGAGGATGTTGTGGCCTTTGAAAACGACCGGTCTGCCAAGGCCTACGAAAAAGTGATCGATCACTTACTGGCCTCGCAGCATTATGGAGAAAAGTGGGGCCGACACTGGTTGGATTTGGTGCGTTATGCTGAAACCAACGGCTATGAAAGGGATAACCCCAAGCCTGATGCATGGCGCTATCGTGATTATGTGATCAAAAGCTTCAATGAAGATAAACCTTACGACCGATTCGTAACAGAACAGATTGCTGGGGACGAAATTGAAGATGCTACTGTAGACTCCATCGTGGCAACTGGTTTTCAACGCCTTGGAATATGGGACGATGAACCGGTTGACGCGGATCAGGCGTTTTTTGATGGACTAGATGACGTATTATCCACAACTGGGCAGGCATTCATGGGACTGACGGTTGGGTGTGCCAGGTGTCATGCGCACAAGATCGATCCCATGCCGCACGAGGATTATTATCGCCTGCTGGCCTTTTTCAGCAATACCTACAATAATATTCGCCAGGGCAAATACAAAAAATCACCCTATTCCCTCAACACAACAACCATCATTGCGTCACAGGAGGAAATTCGAAAGCACGATCAACTCAAGGAAACCCTCGAGGCACAAATCAAGCATCTGGAAGTCAGGATTGCTGAATATGAAAAGCTCATTGTTGCGACTTTTTCCAACCCCGAGAAGGAAGACGCCAAGGATAAGCGGACTCGACGAACCTTGATCGCTGAAAAGCGTGCACAGCTTCTGGATAAGGACCAATTGCAGGATTATCTGGCCATTGAGGAAGAGCTCAAAGAATTGCGAAAACAAAAGTTACCTCAACTGGCACGAGCTCTTTCCATGCAGGAAAACGGTCCGACTGCTCCGATGACGCATGTTTTGTTACGAGGGAATGCGCACTCCAAGGGAGTGGAAGTTAAACCTGGGTTTCCGCAGATTTTAGGATTCCCTGATCCAGTCATTCCTGAACCTGTTGAAGGAGCCAGAAGTAGTGGACGTCGCAAGATCTTGGCTGATTGGTTGACCCGAAAGGACAATCCATTGACTGCACGCGTGATTTCCAACCGTGTGTGGCAATTTCACTTTGGTAGAGGCATCTGTCGCACACCCAGTAATTTCGGGCAAAACGGTGAAAAACCTACTCACCCGTTACTGCTCGATTGGTTGGCCACTTATTTGATGGACAATGGATGGAGTCTCAAGAAGCTGCATAAGCAAATCATGTTGTCCGAGGCATATCAAATGTCATCGCGTGGACAGGACGACGCCTTAGAAATCGATCCTGAAAATAATTTTTTCTGGAGGTTTGACATGCGTCGACTTGCAGCGGAAGAGATCCGCGATTCGATACTGAACTTGACGGGAAAACTGAACCTCCAAATGAGAGGTCCAAGTATTTACACCCCCGTGCCCGAGGTTATTCTGGCAACAGCGTCACGTCCCCATGCAGCCTGGGGGCATTCACCGGAAGATCAGCAGAACCGGCGCAGTGTCTACGTATACATCAAGCGCTCATTGCACGAACCACTATTGAAGACCTTTGATATGGCAGATACGGATTCTGCCTGCTCGGTTCGGTTTACGACCACAGTACCCACTCAGGCTCTGACCATGCTCAATAGCGAGTTCCTCAATGACCAGGCTGAAGCTTTCGCCAACCGAATCGAAGCGGACGCCAAAACAACTCGAGAGCAAATTGCCCAAGCCCTGCGCCTTTCGACCTCCCGTGAGCCAGAATTGAATGAAATCGATCAAGGACTAGCAATGATTGATGAACTCAAGACGCAGCTAAAAGTCACTGAACACCAGGCAATGCAAAGGTTTTGTCTGCTGGTCCTCAATATGAATGAATTTGTCTACCTTGATTAAACAACTTTTTTGACGCATTATTTCCGCATTGCCGCATGAAAAATCAATCCTATCGTTCAAATCCTGGCGGCGGCTTTTGCCGGCGCACCCGTAGAGAATTTCTCCACAATATTGGAGGCGGTTTTACGTCGCTGGCGCTTACGGGCATGCTTGCAAAGGATGGATTTCTTTCTCAGCAGACTCTGGCATCGGATGGTGAAACCGAATGGATGAGCCCCATGAAGCCAAAGGCCCCACATTTCCTTCCAAAGGCCAAGAATGTGATCTTTTTGTTCATGTATGGTGGTCCTTCACACGTGGATACATTTGATTACAAGCCCGACCTGTATCCTCTCGATGGAAAGACAATTGATGTGAAGACCTTCGGGCGCGGTGGGCACAAAAACCAAGGACGCGTCGTCGGTCCCAAATGGGGTTTCAAGCAGTATGGGCAAAGCGGTAAATATGTGTCCGACCTTTTTCCCAATGTCGGGGAGCACGTCGATGATATCGCGTTTATTCACTCGATGACGGCTGAATCACCCATTCATGGTTCAGCCATGTTAATGATGAATAGTGGTCAAATCTTGAGTGGACGCCCCTCAATGGGATCTTGGGTGAACTATGGGCTTGGCACGGGGAACCAGAACTTGCCTGGCTATGTCGTGATGCTTGACCAGTCTGGAGGTCCGATCAGTGGGGCCAAAAACTGGACCAGCGGTTATATGCCAGCCTCTTACCAAGGAACCGTTTTTCGTCCGAAAGGTACTCCCATTCTTGACCTGAAGAATGCTCGAAACATGAGTGCAAATGAGCAGCAGGTGTTACTGAAACATCTCAGCCATTTTAATCATGGGCATTTGTCTGAACGCGTCGATAACAGTAATCTGGCTGCCCGCATAGCAAGTTATGAACTTGCTTATAAGATGCAGTCCTCCGCGCCTGAAGCAGTGGATGTGGAAGGGGAGGCAGAACATATCAAAAAAATGTATGGTATCGACCACGATCGCACCGAGGATTTTGGTAAGAAATGTCTTTTGGCCCGACGCTTGGTGGAACGCGGTGTGCGATTTATTCAAATCTACTCGGGAGGTGCTCACAATGACCAGAATTGGGATGCTCATGGAGACCTAAAGAAAAACCATGACTGGCATGCGGGTAATACCGACAAACCTATCGCGGGTTTGCTCAAGGATCTAAAGCAGCGAGGGATGTTGGATGAGACGCTTGTCATCTGGGGAGGAGAATTTGGACGCCAGCCAACAGCTGAATACGCTCAAGGCACTGGACGTGACCATAACGCCTATGGATTTACGATGTGGATGGCCGGCGGTGGTATCAAAGGTGGCGTCAGCGTTGGAGAGACTGATGAACTTGGAAGTCAAGCAGTGACCAATCGGTTTCAGGTCAAGCACCTTCACTCAACTGTTCTGAACCTGATGGGGATGAACCCGATGGATCTTACTTATTTCTATGCGGGACTGGATCAACGCCTTGTAGGTGTTGAAGGAGCCCAACCGATTCATCAGATCATGACCTGACCAGGCCAAGCGAACATATTCCAAGTAAGATTTGAATTAGCCAGAGGATTGCCACCGTGCGTCTCTGGCTGTTCCCATTTTGATGCAGCTTGTGGGAGAGGTGATTGTTATCACCCTGGTAAACAGGTTGGCCAATTTTGAGTCGATAGAATATCACCCACAGAAAATCGATGAGGAAAATACCTAGAATTGGCAAAGGGCTTATCACTGCCAAAGGGTTGGGTTGGCCCTCATGGTAAAAGTGGGGAAGTATCGATAAAATTGCCATTAAAAACCCTGTTAAATGACTTCCTGAATCTCCCAGAAAGGATTTTGCCTTGGGAAAGTTGAAAGGAAGAAACCCCATCAAAGCGCCACAGACGGCAAAAGCCAAACTTGCCACTAAATAATGTGTGTTCAACGCTGAGTGTATCCCGAAAAATAAGGCGCTGATAGCTGCTAACCCCGCACAGAGACCATTCATATTGTCCACGAAGTTGCAGGCATTCACTACCAGTAAAATCCAAAACCAGGTGATCAGATAACTAAAGAAAACGTTTTCAATAAACAATGTGACCTTGATACCACAGGCGGCAACCAGAAGAGCTGCGAGTGATTGAGCGAGAAATTTCGGGCCTGGTTTAGGTAGATGTTTGTCGTCCCATAAGCCAATACCAAGCATGATGAACATGCCTCCCACTAAGCCAATGATCTGCAAACCCCGCTGACGAAAACCATATTCAAGGCTTGCGACTGCTTCACTGGGAAGAAGGTTTGCTGCCACCAGGATCCATGCACCCCCGAAAATTGTAAACAGCGCAGTTCCAAGTGCCATTCCTCCAGCCAAAGCGATTGGCTGCTTGTGGATCTTGCGATGGCCGGGTTGATCCATCCAGTCATGCCGAATGCACCAGGGGATCCAAATGCCAGTTGCCAGCAATGTGGCAGTCATGGCCCCGAACCAACTGATTAGATAAATGCCCTCTGGAAAAAACTCCATACTGTTTGATACGCCTCTCGAGATTACGAAAACAAAAGGAAAGGCACAACCTCGGAGGAAGCTCAATTTAACAGAGTGTTCGATGCCTTGGACGGGCACTGCTTGCAATTATCTGTTTTTTGGTTGCCAAAGACTTTTTAGAAAAATTTGTCAGTAAATAACCATTCAGATCGTTGCCTCTCCATGACATCAATCGTTCCAGAGGGACAATTGAAACAGTTTAATTTGAGATTCCATCTTGGACTGTTGAGTTACTGACATCTCAAGAAAAATACACTAATTTTGACGTGTTCGTGTATTCGATGAAGAGTTATTTTAAAATGATATTCCGCTTACTAAAGTTTAATTTGAGTTTTGTTCATTCAACCCAAATCATTGTTTGCCTGATTGCGTTCATTGCTTTGCAAGGTTGTGGTAAAGACACAGCAGGCGAGGCCAACGATAACCCTGCGACCAAGGCAACCAAGAACAGCCCTCAATCCAAGCCTGTTTTGGTGGAATTGATGGAAATCAAGCGAGGAACGATTGAAGAAATTCTGGAACGCTCGGCAGCACTTCAAGCGGAAGAACAGGTACAGGTATTGGCCCGCACTCAAAATCCAGCGATCGAATTGCTGGTTGAAGAAGGGGATCACGTTGAAAAAGATCAAGTCCTGCTTCGGTTGGAGAGTGACCGTCAAAAGACTGCCTACGACCAGGCAATGACTCAATTTGACAAAGCGCGCGTTGAATTTGAACGACTTGAGAAATTATACAAGGAGAGCCTGATCAGTGAGTCCGAATACCTGAACGCAAAATTCGCCTATGATCAGGCCAGATTGCAGTTGGATACCGCCAAACGTGACCTTGATTACACTGAAGTTCGCGCCCCTATCCAAGGAACCATCACCGCTCGATCTGTCAAAGTGGGAGATAAGGTCACCACAGGAACTTCGATCTTCGAAATCATAAATTTGGAATCTACCGTTGCCGTGGTGCACGCCCCGGAGCAATACCTGCCCAAACTAAAGAAGGACATGCAGGCACGTTTGATCTCCGCGACACTGGATAACCAGGTATTTGAAGGTTACGTCAAAAGGATTTCTCCTGTTGTCGATGCCGAAGCAGGTACCGTCAAGGTAGTGGTGGGGGTTAAAGAACGGGGTTCCCTGTCCCCGGGGATGTGGGTACAAGTCGAGTTGGTGTTGGATGAGAATGATGAGGCTATATTGATTCCCAAACGTTCCATCACTTATGCCGTTGATCAAACCTTTGCTTTCAAAGTGGATACCGATGAAGAGGGTGTGCGTCGGGCGAAGCGGCAGCTTGTTGTCGTTCGTAACAGTGATAAAGAGCATATTGAACCGGTGGAAGGTTTTGAGGAGGGTGATTTGATTGTCGTAGCCGGGCAAGGTGGATTGAAAGATGATTCTGCGATCCGTGAACTTTCCGAACTGGAATCAGTCCAGGATCCAGTGGAGTCAGGCAATGTCGCTGATGCATCAAGTCCTGCCGTCCAGAATCCCCCAAAACCCAAGCCAGGAAAGTAGGCTAATATTCCAATCCTCATGGAACCTGCTCATAAAAATCCAAATTTCACCACAGATCGACCAGTTGCTGTTCTGATGGTTTTTCTGGCAGCGGTTGTCTTCGGGTATTTTTCCTTGGGGCGACTCCCGGTGACGCTCATGCCTGAAATGAGTTATCCGACACTCACCGTCCGCACTGCATATCCTGGGGCCGCACCTGAGGAAGTGGAGAATGATATCAGTCGTCAAATTGAAGAGCAGCTTGGAGTGGTCAGCGGGCTGAATGAAATCAGCAGCATCAGTCGGGCCGGTGTGAGTGATGTTGTCCTTGAGTTCATGTGGGGCACATCGATGGTTGACGCCATCCAAAACACTCTGGAAAAATTGGATACAGTGCGCTTGCCGCGTGGGGCAGAGAAACCTTTGCTCCTGCATTATGATCCATCTCTGGATCCTGTCATGGAACTGAGCCTGTCTTCTGCCTCAGGTGTGGATGAGGAGAGTGCTGAATCATCCAGCATGGAAGTTCAAGCCATGGTCGAAAATGCCTCAGCCAGGCGTTTGCGCAGGATTGGTGAACTGCAAGTAAAGCGGGCTCTTGAACCCATTAAAGGTGTCGCGGCTGCGCGTGTTCGAGGGGGATTGGAGGAAGAGATCCACGTCCTCATTGATGCTACAAAACTGCAGCGTGCCAACCTATCCATCAGTCAGGTAATCAATCGGCTGAGTGCGGAAAATATCAACGCCGCCGGTGGGCGAATACGAGAAGGTGAAGCTGAATACATGATCCGAACGATCAATGAGTATCAAGACCTTGAAGAGATCAAAGATACAATTGTGTATCGCCGGGACGGTCGAGAAATTCGATTAAAAGATTTGGCTCAGGTGGTTTATGGGCAGCGAGACCGTGAAATGTTGACCCATACAAACGGAGGGGAAAGTGTCCAGATCGATGTTTACAAAGAAGCTGACTCCAACATGGTCGCTGTTGCTGAATTGATCAAAACCGCCGTCGGTTCCATCAAGGATGGGCGCCGAAAAAGTATCGCGGGAAAATTATTTGAAGAAGAGAATGTTGTGCTTCAGGTGGTTGCTGACCGTTCTATCTTCATTGACAACAGTATCCATGAAGTTAAAAGCACCGCTATTGCAGGAGGACTCCTTGCCATTGTCGTTCTCCTGGTTTTTCTGCGTGATTTACGCACCACATCCATCATTGCAGTCAGTATCCCTATTTCAATTTTTGTAACGTTTGCCCCGCTTAATATCCTCGGCGTTTCACTGAACATCATGTCGCTCGGAGGACTGGCCATGGGGATTGGAATGTTGGTGGATTCCTCCATTGTGGTTTTGGAGTCCATCTACCGCTGCAGGGAAGAGGGAGATTCCATGCGCGAAGCTGCCATTCGGGGCACAAGAGAAGTGCGCGGGGCTGTTATCGCCTCGACTCTGACAAGCGTGTGTGTCTTTTTCCCCATGGTCTTTGTGGAAGGAATGGCGGGGCAGGTTTTCGGTGATTTGGGTTTGACTGTTGTCACCTCATTGCTTGCTTCTCTCATTGTGGCAGTATGGTTTATTCCCATGCTTGCAAGCCGTTCAGGTATCAAACTCAAGAATGGAAGCACGATGGTATCGCATCCACTCAGTGATCTGACGGGAAGAATCAGTCCCGCCACATTTGTCCTGCGATTTGTGCTGCCCTTGCTAGGCTTGTTAGTCATGTCTGCTGTCATTGCATGCTTGACTGCCATGGGCATGAATTACTGGAGTAGTCATCCCAATCCGGAAAAAGCGATCAAATATTCCTCACTCATGTGGAGTGTTGCAACGTTCTGGGCGCAGATTGGATTTATTCCCTTGGTGATTGCTGTTTCAAAAACACGCATATCAGAGCCCCAACCTGTCGGTATGACATTATCTGAGCTCTGGTATTCCATACATGCATTTCAAAAGGCATTCAATCAACGCAATTTCGTCTTTTATCTTTTGTTGCCTTACCAATTGCTGAGGTTGCCTTTGTCGATGGGGCTTGAATTGATAGGCCTTAATTTAATTTGGACCGTGCGGCTATTTGCTGGAATTTCGTATCTTGCCGTCAAAGTCATTCATTTTCTGAGGGGCTTGTTCGAGCGATCCAAGGAATCAGACGATATCAAAGAGGAGCAGACGGTTTACGTGAAACTGCTGCGATGGTCCTTAGCCCATCCTCCAGTCATTTTGCTTCTGGCCGTGGCTTGCGTTTTCTTAACCTGGTTGGTCGGGAGGGGGCTTCAGTCTGAATTACTTCCCGAGGTGCACCAAAGTGAGTTTACTTTTGAAGTTGCGCTGCCAGTGGGAACCCCGCTGGATGAAACAGTGGCGGCGCTTGATCGTGTGGAATCTGAAATACTGAAAAGAAAGGCTGCTCTTCAGATTGAAACCCTGCTTGTCATGTATGGTTTTGACACGACGAACATGAAAAGTTCGGATGAAGGAGAACATTCGGCCAAATTCAAAGTTCTTCTCCAGCCTTCAGGGAAACCCAAGGAAACGGAAAATCGCGTGATTGCAGCGCTGCGTTCTTTGTTTGAACAGGTGCCGGATTTGAATATGCGTGTCACGCGCCCCGTCCTTTTCAGTTCCAAGAAGCCAGTGGTCGTTCAAATCAATGGCGAGGACTTGGATGAGTTGAAGGGGTTTTCGGATGAAACAACTTTAATTTTGTCCAAATCATCAGAACTTGCGGACGTTGAGCCTACCTTGCGCAGTGGAGCTCCTGAGGTGCAGATTTCATATGATCGCCACCAAATCATGCGTCATGGACTCAACATCAATTCTGTTGCCAATCAGGTTCGAGACATGGTCAAAGGTGCTGAAGCCACCCGTCTGAACCGACGGGATCGACGGGTACCGATCATGGTAAGGCTTTCTGAACAGGATCGGGAAGAAGTCGGGGATATAGGGAAATTAATCATCAACCCAGGAAGAGGAACACCATTGCCACTGAATGCCATCGCTGACATGTCCGTTGGAGAAGGGCCGAGTGAAATTCGCCGTATCGATGGAAAGCGTGTGGCATTGGTTCAGGCGAACATTGGTGGTGGATCGCTTGGAGCTTCAGTGGCAGCTGTGCAATCCTTGTTGAACGAAAAAATGATCTGGCCGGATTACATGGACTTTGTGATCACGGGACAGAATCAGGAATGGAAACGCAGTCGTTCGAGTCTTTATCTCGCCCTTGGTTTGAGTGTTTTTCTTGTTTTTGTGATCATGGCGTCTCAGTTTGAATCTTTAATCCAGCCCTTCATTATCATGTTCACCATCCCGATGGCATTTGTCGGAACAGTGGTTGGTCTGAAATTATTGAATATGAACCTTTCGGTGGTGGTCTTTTTGGGATTGATCATGCTGGCTGGTATTGTGGTGAACAATGCGATCGTGTTAGTAGATTATACCAATACGCTGCGCGGACGTGGAATGGCATTGAAACAGTCCATTGTGAAGGCCTGTCATGTCCGTTTGCGCCCAATCCTGATGACAACGGCAACCACCGTGCTGGGACTCTTCCCGATGGCGTTGGGCCTGGGAGATGGAGCTGAGATTCGAACGCCCATGGCGATTACCGTGATCTGCGGATTGTTGACATCAACATTCCTCACTCTGTTGATCATTCCGACGATTTACTACATTCTTGGACGCGCTGGAGAACGTTTTTTTCAAACACCGGACACGATTGAATCAACATGATGGACACGCACAACATGGTTGTTAGCATAGCCCGTTTTTCCATCAAACGGCGTATCACCATGTTTGTGGTTTTCCTGACTATTGTGGCGGTCGGGGTGATTTCCGCGGTGCGATTACCCTTGGAAATGAACCCCAGAGGACTCGAAGGCCATTACATGTCTGTTAATGTTCGATGGAATGTGGGGGTCCCTCCCGAGACGATGGACAAGATCGGTTTACCTCTGGAAGAGGAACTAAGTACGGTGCGTGGTCTCAAGTCCATCGAGACACATGGCTATAAATGGGGTTCGCGGGTTGAATTACATTTCAAGCATGGTACGGACATGGACGTTGCTTACCGCGAAGTACGTGATCGTGCCGAACGCGCTCGACTACGGTTTCCTGAGGATGTTGACAGGACATACATCTACAAGCACCAGCCGGGTGCCGAACCTGTGGTCGGGTTTCGAATCAGTTATGACCCCAGCTCGGACTATTACACCCTCATCGAAAAACATGTGATTGCTCCCATTCAGCGTATCATGGGGGTGGCGGACGTGGAATTCCGGATCTATCGTCGAATCATCAAGATTGAAGTCGACAAACAACGCGCAGAGGCACACGGGATCAATATCCGGCAGTTGGGGCAACTTTTACGGTCTGATAATTTTACGCTAGCCAGTGGTTCAGTCGTTGATGGAGGAAAGAAATTCAGACTCAAATCCAGTACGGAATTCAACACACTGGAAGAGATAAAGAATATTCCCGTCCGGCCAGATGTGTTTCTCAAGGACATCGCCCAGATTGTTTATGAACCTGAAGAAGCCGAGCGCTTGTATCGTTACAATTCTCAGCCTGCCAACGGGATTCAGGTCAAAAGGGAAGGGGAGGCCAACACTGTGGAGGTCAGTAAGCGTGTGGTTGCTGCCATTGATGAGATCAAGACGAATCCCAAACTGAAGGGGTTCGATCTCAGTGTCTATGACAACCAAGGGGAGGAAATCATGCAGCGCTTGAATCATCTTATCAGTAATGGCCAGCTGGGTGCCGTCATGGCTGCTGTTGTACTGTTCTTTTTTCTGCGTCAATTTCGCATGACCATGATCATTGCGCTGGCTATTCCGCTCTGTCTCCTCATTGCATTGGCTGCCATGTTTTTCATGGGGCAAACCTTGAACAGTCTTACTATCATGGGACTGGTGATTTGTGTGGGATTGCTGGTTGATAATTCCGTTGTCATGGCCGAAAATATCCATCGACATCATCAAGATGGAGCTTCGCGACTGGATGCCTGCCTGAGGGGCGTGAGTGAAATCGGTTTTGCGATTACGATTGCCACATTGACGACTCTGATTGTCTTTGGCTCCACTCTGTTGATTGACGGAGAGATGCGGTTCTATGCTCAGAACATGTCACTTCCCGTGATTGCCTCCATTGCTGCGTCTCTGGGGACCGCTCTCATGTTTATCCCTCTCTGTGTCTACCTTACACTTCCAAAAACGCACGCACCGAATGAGGGGCAGACCAAGCATTTTTCAGGTTTCTTTGGGCGAGTTTTCAAAGTCGTTTATATGGCCACCTTCGAGAGATTCAATCGCGGTTACAACGCTGCCTTGAAATTCTTCCTCAAAAGACGCCTGGATTTATCGGTTATCCTCATTGCTTTACTGGCTGTAACATGGTGGATGGGAGGGACGCTCAACATGACGGATAAGAAGGCTGACCTTATTCGTTATTTTCGGATTCATGTAAAATTTCCGGAAAAATTCACCATGGATCAGCGACTTGCTTATTTCAAGAAGGTCGAGGATCTCGTTGAAAAAAACAAGGAGGTGTACGGATTGAAAGCGCATGAGGTTCACTACGGAAAATGGTATGGGCTCTTCGCTGGTTTTTTCGCTCCAGACCGTGTCAGTGAACTGACTCGTGAGGAGGCCATTGATAAGCTTTATGAAGATTTCCCGGAGGCACCCGGGGTTCGAGTGCAATACAAGGGAAAAGAAGGTTCAGAGAAGAAAGACGATCAAAAGAACATGCATTATGTTCGTCTTGTGGGTGATGATCCTGAGCTGCTCAAGGAAGTTGCTGAAAACCTGAAGCCGACCTTTGAGATGATTCCCGGCGTGGTTTCATTTTTAAGCAAGGATACGGATGAAGATGGTCCCAGCGAGCTGGCACTCTACGTGGATCGTGAAAAAGCCAGTTCAATTGGTATCAACCCAAGCACGCTTGCTGGAACCATTGGAACAGCGGTTCGAGGAGAAAACCTTCCGCGGTTCAATTACAAAGGGCGACAAATACCGATGAATCTGTTATTTAATGAAGAAGATCGATCTGAATTGGCTGACCTCGATAATTTTCAAATTCCAACAGAAGATGGCCGTGTCAGTACGGTGGGAGCGGTGACTCGCACTGCTTTTCTAAATAACGAAGATAATGCCATCACCCGGCGTGATAAAAAAGTCAGTGAATATTTCGGTATGAAGCTCAAGCCTGGCCCAGATGGGTGGAAGATCAAGCGAGCTATTGAGGAAGCAAAAAAGAATATTAACCTCCCCGAAGGAGTTTCTTTTGATCGTCCACAAAAAACAATTGATGATGAAGATCGCAAGCAAGGATCCATTATGTTGATTCTTTCAATTGTCTTTGTCTACATGATCATGGCTTTTTTCTTTGAGAGCATGTTGATACCACTTTCGATTATTCTCACCATTCCGCTGGCAAGCATGGGAGCTGTTTTGGCTTTAAAAATGTCCAACACTTTCATTGATCAGATGGTTTACACAGGAGCAATGTTTTTAGTTGGTATCGTGGTCAACAATGGAATCGTGCTTGTTGATTACGCCAACCGTTTGAGGCGTTCAGGGGTGGAACGTTCAGAGGCGCTGCTCCGGGCAGCCAAGCATCGTTTTCGCCCCATTATCATGACTGCCATGACGACGATATGCGGCATGATACCTTTGACTTTTGGAAATTCAGTTGAAATGGGAGTGAACTTCAAAAGCTTCGGTCTGGTGCTCATCGGAGGAATGACCTCAGCAACCTTGTTCACATTGCTCGCCGTGCCCGTGTTTTACACCTTGATTGAAGATGCGCGCGAAAAAGTGACTTTTATTGTATACGGCATTTTCAACCGTTGATGAACTTATAAAATTGGCTCCTGTGCTGAACTCCATAATCAACGTATTATGAAAAAAAGAACAATAAATCAAAAAAAGTCGAACGTAGCAATCAACTTAAATTACTTCTTCCCAGTAACAAATTCTAAGGGATGAGTTTCGTTTACATTCCTCAATCTGCATACACATCGAACATTCTGTTTAAGTAATTGTAGTCAAATCGCTTGCATTCCACTAAATCTGCTAACGGTGCTAGCCTTTTCAACCATTGCCATGCCATGATTGCTCTCCATTCTTTATCCCCGATATTTCGGTTAGTAGCCAAGTTGAAGTGGTCGATTGCCTGAATGGCCCAACTTTCCGCTGGGAGATCATCGCGCCACAAACGGATGCTTTCCTCAAGGCTAGATCCAAATCGCCATTTTATATCCGTGAGTAGAAACGCCAAGTCGTAACCTGGTAACTCCCTTTTGCTCCATCCTCCCCAATCTATAACGCCTTGGATAGACAATGAATCCTTTGCAAGGATACAATTAGCCAGCTTGAAATCCCCATGTCCCAAAATCCAACCGTCATCGGATATGGTTTCTATGAACCCTTGACATCTTTTAACTGCATTGTTTACACAATTACGTTGTGACTCAGAGGAGGCAAGCGAAAGAACCTTTTGCTCAATATTCGCTAGTTGACTTGAGGCATTTGTTAAATCTTTTTCATTATCAAAAGTGACTAGTAATTGGACAGCAGAATTTAAAACCTTACTTAATCGCCCATCTTCGATTCGAAATCCCTCACCACTTGAGCCGGGTAAGAACGAGTAAACAAAGTATTCTTGAGCATCGAAATTTCCCTTACTTATAACCCTTGGCAATAGATTACTCAGTTGCTTTGGAGATTCCTGGAAAAAGGTAACTTCATGTTCAAGTTCAATTATAGCTCGGCTGTGTAATGGGAGTTTGATGACATTTCCACTTCCATTCTTCTGAAGAAGAATGGTCACAATGCCCATTTCACCATTAATACGGTACTCGGCGCACTCTTGTGGTATATCTTCCCATCCTGAAATATCCAACTCATTAAGGTGTCTCAGGAGGCGATCCAAGAAGTTTGGCTTTTTAAGTTCACTCGAAGCAATGATTGTAAAAGCATCTGGAAACATTGCTGTCAACCGCCCCTTGACATACTGAAGTGTTTTCATTATCGGACTGCGTACTGAGCGTCGAACACGTTTTGCAATCTTTTTTGGCTGTGTTAATGGTACCATCCACACTGGGTGATGATAGCCTGGAAGAGGTACGACAAAACTGCTGGAATCAAAACCCTCGTTACTCAATAACCGCTCGTATTGCTTTTCACTATACAACCAATTACGATACTCGCCCTTCCCCGTGACTTTTGAATACATAGTAGCCAAAAATCTAGGTAGCCATGGAACAAATCTTAGGCCCGTATGGCCGTCTGGATTTCGAAACCAAGTTTTCCAAGCATATCGGTTCTCAATGCCCAATAAGAGCGTGCCACTTGGTTTCAATACTCGCCGCACTTCTCGTAAAAAAGCCCGCTGTAATTCTCCAGGATTTCCGGCAAGCCCGGAGGGCACCCATTCCAATACACCGTTCACAATCACGATATCAAAAGAGTCATTTGCAAATGGAAGATGCGTGCCATCTCCAGCGCAGACCGTTTTTAAGTTCCTTAACCCATCTAGAACTGAACGATTGTGAAGCAGACGCATGCGCTCCAGTGTACTGTCTAAAGCCACAACTTCATCAGCACGATTAGCTAAACCATATGCTAGTGTCCCCCAACCGCATCCAAGATCAAGCACCCGGGATTTTGCGGATATGGGCAGTAAAAATGTCCAGCCAGCTCGACCTGACCCCATGATGTATTCACCCAATTTGGGGGGGAGTTGTTTGTTACGCAAATAGGCTCTGACGGTACCTTCTAAATCAACTTTTGAATCAGCCAAGAACTGTTCAATATCACCCTTGGGGAACTCACAGTAATAGGAGGATCGATCTTTTCGCAGATCAGGAATACCTTCACTAATATGATACTGTGCCCCACAGGAGTCACATTGTGGTGTTTTTTCATTTTGAATGAATGCGCCAAGGCAGTCAGGGCACCGCAAATTGTTCAGAATTGAATTATCCCCCTCGTTTTTCATAATTTCTGAGCGTTTGGTCGATTATGGTTTTGATGCGCTCGCCGCAGATACTTTCAGTATAAGATACATCAGCACAATGCCTTGCATTTTGTGAAATTCTATCTGCCAGCGGTTTGTTCTCCAGTAATTCAATAAGCAGTTTGGATAATTTTTGAGTATCATTGTATTCGACGAGAAATCCATTTACGCCGTCGTTTATCGTTTCGGTGATGCCTCCCACGGCGCTGCCAATAACCGGTCTAATCGAAGCAAACCCTTCGATTACCGTTCGTCCGAAGGCCTCTGAACTAGAAGGCACACATATCACATCGCTGACAGCGTATAAATTGCGCATGTCTTTGACATTGCCTAGAAAGCGACAGTGGGAAATTATGCCTGCGCTTTTGGCTTGTTCCTTTACTGTATCGGCATACGGTCCGTTTAAATCACCGGATATTGCGATAACTGTATTCGGAAAAAGCTTCAGAACCTGAGAGAAAGAATCAAATAAAAACTTGTGCCCTTTCAATGGGCGGAGAGTGCCGGGGATACCAATGACCGGTCCATCAGGTGAGAGCTGAAGTCTTTCTCTAGCCAGTTGCTTATCGCTCAATTGATAAAAACTTTGTTCTACAGCGTTGGGTATGATCGAGCTTTTGCTGTTGAGAGCAGGACCAAGTATATTTTGAGCTACTGCGTTCGAGATGCAAATTAGATTGCTTGAAAGTCGCGCGATTTTTGCTCGTACCAAGCTTTTTCCAACTATGAGTGGGGCATGCATTTCCCCGCCCACATCAGTGAAGAGCTCTCTTAAATGCCAGACAACGGGTAATCCACAATTTCTCGCTCCTGCTGCCGCAGCAAGACTGACCAAACTGTTTATGTATACAAGATCTGGTTGTCTTTCTTGAAATATCTTTTCAAATTCATGACCTTTCCTGATTTCGGTTAGCCAGTTTATAGGGAAATGCAATAAGGATCCAGTGCGCAACCAATTGCTGTGCGGCACAACCTCTGTACTACAGCCTTCCGAGCGATAAATACCCTCAAATGCTCCGGGGAATCCAAAGACCACATGCACTTTCCAATTTGAGGATAGTAATGCTCTGGCTATCAATAGCCCACTGATTGTCGATCCACCAGGATTTGAACTGTATTGAACCAGAACGATGGATTTTGATTTCTGAGATCCCACCCTTAATCGATTACTATAGAAGATTAAATACCTTTTTGACCTGAATCCACATGTGATCAAGTTCATCAATCGCGCGTGTTTTTGCGCAAGCTATTGATTTATGGATGGTGTCGTGATTGGGGCCAATCACTGTAAGTATGCACTGATAGATATCGTCCTCGGATGCATCGACTTTCAAAAGTTGCTGGCCGCAATTAAAGTCTTCAAGTAAACGTTCATACTTGTGACTCCAGCCTGCTGCAACTACGGGGACGCCACTGGAAAGCGCACCCAGCAAGGCGTGAAACCTTGATCCCAATACCAACGTTGCCAAACGCATGATTCCTTTCAAACGAAGTGGATCAGTTTCACGAAGAATGGGCACATTTTCTGTCTCTGTTTTCTGGATCGCCCCTAACATTGCTTCATCCTCACCGTCATCGTGGATCAGAATGACAGGGTTGAGTCCTGCCTTACGACTGGCGCGAATGCAACGAGTCAGAAAAGGTAAGTAAGAGTCCGCTCGAGATTTGTTTGTCCGGTCCAACATTCGCTTGTTGGGGACAAGTAGCATCGTGGATTTAGGCAGCTTGATGTCATTGACCGGAATTCCATCAATTCCAATAGTGATGTCGGGCGCCAGTTTGATTTTGTTTTGATGCTCGGCAGCGGCATCCATGGCAAAAGACAAGGAGTCATGATCTCTGGCGTGAATGAGGTCAGCGAACCGAGCAATATTTTCAAAAGCTCTGCGTGCAGGCTTTGTTTGAAATGGTCCCAAGGCTTGAGGCAGAAGGACAATGCGTTTGCCTTGGGTTTTCCAACGGGCACAATTCGTGGCAAACCGCTCGGCGGTAGCAACGGGTAACTGATCGCCAAAGGCGAATCCAGAGGCGTCAATAATACCTCCGATTTGATTTTCGGAGATCATTCCACTCGTTTTACGAAAAGAATTTGGAAGTAAGGCAAAACCTAATTTGGATCTACCAAACCTATCAATTCTAACTTTGTGCCAGAGTCTGTATCGTATTCTGTCGAGGTAGGCTCCAAAGTTAGAGTCAACAGCTAGTTCAATTTCTGGGAGGCGCCCCAACTTTTGATCGATTGTAGCGAGCATCAACTCAGCACCTTTATTTCGAACACTTGTGCCTGTAACTTCGAGTATCATCCTCTGTAATTCCAACGACAAAGTTGGGAAGTAGGTTTTTTCTGTGAATATGGAACCATTCCTTCAGGGTCGGGATATCCTATTGCAAGAAACATCACTGGTCTTTCATACTCCGTTAGACCCAGCAATTTTTTTGCTTTTTCTTCACGTTCACTTGAGTCAGGCCAATTGATGCAACAGGAACTCAAGCCTAGAGACTCCAATGCAAAGAGCAAACTCATCGTCGCCAAGCTACCATCGATATAAATCAGATGTCGATCCCGTTCATCGAAAAAATTGGCTAAGTTACCAATAACAACGCCGATAAGTGAAAAATTATGTTCATATCCAGCCGTACCTCCTGGCAGTTTTGAGACCGCCCGTAAAAGTTCAGGATCATCGAAAAATCGGAACTCGAATGGTTGACGATTGCATGCACTGGGAGAAAGTGCGGCTAGATGAACTGCTTTTTCAATAAGTACACGCGGGACTGGTTTAGGGAGGAACCACCTGACTGAACGTCGATGTTTTGCGAGTGATAACAAGTGCTCAAAATTTACAGGTTGGGGCGCTTCCAGATTTCTCTTGTAAGGTTTGAATGCGCTGGCGCGCTCAGATTTACATCGTGAATTCAATGCGGGTAAATTGCTGAACTCTCTTCTTAGTTCGTCAATTAATTCGTGTTGTCCGCATGCTTCAAAATATGCAGTTAGAACGTCTCTAGCCCAACTCAGTTCTCCATAATTATTTTGGATTGGTTGTTTGACTGCAATTTTGAATGCCTCGAATGTTTCAGCAATGTAGTCAAGTGCAAACAGATTCCTACGAGGGCGCATGATCAATCCTTTTTCTATTCTGTGGATATTGCGACGAATTAGCGCGGATGAGTCATCAGTCTGCCCTTTCTCAGACTTGAAATGGGCAATTCCCTTTAGCACTCCAATATACTCACGTTTGAACGCGTTCGAAAATAAGAAATAGAATACTGAAGATGAACCATATTCACTTGTCGAAAATTTGAATGCGATATAAACGACTCTCTTTTTTATGCGGAGGAAGGTTGCGGAAATTAAATGACAGAGTTTTCGAATCATATTTAACAAAATTACTTCTTGCTCCCAAAAAGAATAATTAGATTTTAGAAACGTCGTTAAAAAGTTATTGATGATTTTTCAATAACCATTCAGATAGCATGACGATATTCCATATATCCTCATCAGAATCTTCAAAACTATTAACATCAACTGCCTGCTGGTAGCTTTTTAAGTAAGACTTGATATTAATATATTTAGAAAGTGCGTCCAGCGAGTCCGCTTTTGGTTTCGCATGACGCTTGAAATAGTCCCGCATGAATGCATAAGTAAATCTAGGTCCAACATGTTCTAAATCTCTTTGGTTAGCTATGTTATTGTATCCAAATTTGATCAGATGTTGTCTAAGCAAAGCTTTGGGAGCGCCCTTTGAGACTCTGTAATTCCATGGAATCTGCAGTAAAAATTCTACCAACGAACGATCCAAAAGCGGGTGGATTGGTTTCACGTTGCAAGATTCGGCTGAAAGCCTGTAGCGGTCAATAGCCACGCTCAACATGGGAGATTTCAACCCGTTTTATATTGATTCTTCTATTGTATTGAGCGGGATTGGATGGTGGTTTATCCTGAGCCGCTGTATGCGATGATGTAAATGATCAGAAATATTTTGATCCTTTTTCAAAGGTATCTCCCTCATCCAACTGTCTATCTTTTCATGAGTGCCATCAACAACACCAATAAAGTTTTTTTTCCATTTTGAGAAAACTGGGAAAAAACGAGCCAAAAGCATCTTGGTGAGTTCAACGTATACAGCATGATTGGTTTCTTTCTCATAACGATAATGTTGAATACATTCAACAAAACTCGATATGAACTGGTTTTGCTTCAAAAGAAAACGCCAATGCATTGAGGGAATGCCATTTGTCATGTCTCCGTCCATGCCATCAACAACCGATGATATTCCCTTGTCTGACGCTTCTCTGTAACAAGATGCCGTTCCTGAAAGTGAAAAGATAGCAAATGGATCTTCCAACTCCCGAACGAACATTTCTGCAGGTCCTATTAAATCGAGCGCTTTCGAAGGCGTAATCCAATGATAAGGAAATCCTTTGAATCTTGCACTTTGATGCAAGAGCATACGACTTTCCGGGTCAGTTTGATGCTCTTTTTCAGGAATCAATGAGAACAAATGATGATTGTATTTACCTTTCTGATTGGTCTGGTTCCAGCATGACAATATCGCATTAGAATCAAGTCCTCCACTCAGTGCTAAACCTCCAATTGCTTCTGGATTGACGCGTTTGGATATTGCATTGCTAAGGTGCCTTTGAAATTGGTTCAGAATTTGTTTCTTGTCAGCTGATTGATATTTTTTAGAAATTTCCGGGTTCCAATATTGTCTGCATTCAAGGTGTCCTTTGCGCCAATGATTGACGGAACCCGTTGGGGTCTTGAATATTCCTTGTTTGAACGTGGATGTTTGATCTGCGTTTTCAAGATCGCCAACGATGAAATCCAAAATTCTGTCGTCATTAACTTTGGGTGGAGTAGGGGGAATACTCCATAGCGCTCTGGCCTTGGAAGCGAAAGCCAGACTCCTTTTCTCAGAAAAGTAATGGAGGGGTTCTGCTCCGAAAATATCACGAATCATCCATATTTCCTCCTGCTCGTAAGCCCACAAAACAACAGCGAACTCTCCATTAATCGAGTTGAGCATACTACAGTTCTGCTCTAGCCAATAGAGTAGAAAACGTTGCAAAAGATCTTCAGGTTTTTTTCCTTGTGCTTGAAAATATAGTTTGTCCCTGATCGAAAACCAATTAACGATACCAGTAATACAAATGCCACGTTCCTCGAGGATTGGACTACTCGAAAAAATTACACCTTGAGGCTTTTTGATAGAAAATACGCTGGAAGCCAATGCCTCAATAATGCGCTGCTCCATCCCTGCGTTACCATGCTGTGTGATTGATCCCAGGAGATCAGACATTGGACTCAGCGTTAAGTATAAAAGGCACGTAGCCTTTGAGGGATCGTTTGGATTCTCCAACAGGTTGTCCCAATACTTCGATCCATGCGTGGGCGTATCCACCGTTCAGTGTCAGAGTAACTCTTGCACTCGAGGTATAACTGAGTCCAATCGAATATGCATCGGAAAGTGTTTTTTGATTTCCTATTTGTATGGCAGTGACGCCCAGAGAACTTGATGCAAAAACCTTTGGACTGAATGCATACTCGTAATTCAATCGAAATGCATCCTCAGTAATAGACTGCAATTCATTGTTTCCAGTTTCCGAGCGTTTTTTCACGGAATGCAGGGCTTCGTAATTAATGAGTGACAAGGGGCTAATATCATAGATCCCTCTCAAATTTGTTGTGTTTAAAATCGTTTTTGTTCGTCCCGGAAGCTCACGTAATGGGGCTGCAGTGATCGTAGTACGACTATTCAGGGCAAGTGCATTGCGATGGAATTCGCGTCCGACTTGAAACGTGATTTGTTGCTCAACTTCATTTACTCCAGGCCCTGTTAAATTCAATAAATAGAGCGGTTGATATAATAAATTAGCCGTTGTTGAAGAGCCTGCCCTTTCTCCATAATTAAATATCATATTCAAGCCTGAAATCTGGGTGATCGATTCACTTGCCTCTGTGGCTGTTTGATTACTGCTGTTTGTGTCGTAAGTAATACCTAAAGAACTACTTGGCTTCAGGGCATCAACGCCTTTGAATTGAAACCAGGTTGCACTCTTCAAGTCCATTTCCAGGGTGTCCAAATTCAACGGAAGCAAACTCTTGGAATAAGGTGTAAGGTATTCTGACATCCCGCCAAATCGATCACCCGAGAGCGGTTTTTCCAACTCGTAACTGCGCAAAAAACCTTGATCAATTTGTCCCCCTAGATTTGTAGGGAAATCAGATATTATTTTGTTCTGATGAAGAATTTGACCTGCTCCTGCGGTTGCAGGTGTGGCCATGAAAACTCTTCCAAGTAAATCTCTTTGCATTGTCACCATAGCGCCTCCACCACTACCCGCAGCACTAGCTAAATTTCTCGTATCGTTTTGAGTAACCATTAAATGAAGTCCATAATGAAACTCAAGAAACAGTAAACAACATGCTGAAAGCAGTGATTTGAAAAAACGTATTTGCATTACAAAATTCTTACGATGACTCGAATTGAATCATTAAGTTTGGGATCACGAATACTCTAAGGAATCATTTTTTTGCTTATTTCGACTGCGAGATCATTCAAAAGCGGCATTATCGATCTTATCTCTGAACTGTCATTCATACCCTTTAATTTCAATATGATAAGTCGTGTCCCATTCCTAAGCTGGATGGGGTACTCTAAGGTCCAGTTCCATGGAATCGAGACACCGCAGCTTGTTTGTTTCCCGAATATATGTGAGGAATCGTGCTTCCATTCTTGGAGGGTGTGCCATTCCGCATTTTCAAATATATTTAAAGACGCACTGCTCAGTTCAAGGTTTTTGAAAGCAACGGCACAGTATTCCCACGCATCCTTCAGATTCTTAGAGGTCTTTACTTGATCAGTGACCTTTATGAGCTTTGCAACATGTTTCTTGTTCCATTGGTGCCTGAGTCGGTCATGAGTAATTCTTTTGCGTAACTCTTGGATATCCACCACTTTTAAAAAATGATTACCAATCAGAAAAACACTTCCGATGATAAACACGATTGCTGCAGTTGCGCCACCTCTGGAAAACATGATGACAAGAGCGGCACCGCACAAAATAATACAAACAATATAGAGATAAAGCACTGTCCTTCTTGCGCTTAAACCTTTGGACATCATGACATGATGGAGATGTTTCCCATCCGGCATGGTCAAAGGTAAAAATTTAGACCACCGCCTGAGTGCTGCAGAAATCAGATCAAAAAACGGAAGAAAAAGTGCGATGACAGGAATCAAAAGGGCAGTTGCAGTTTCCGCCTTGTAACTGGAAACCAAACTCAGCGCTGCAATTCCGAATCCAATGAACATGCTTCCTGAATCGCCCATGAATATGGAGGCAGGGCTGAAATTGTATACCAGAAAACCGAGAATCGCGCCGGATAAACAGGCACTGATAAAAACACCCGTATCATTTCCAAAAGCCAAACTGACCCCAAACAAGGTTAATGTGACGAAGAGCGAAACCCCAGCAGCCAGCCCATCCAGTCCATCAAAAATATTGATGGCATTCATACATACAAAAAACCACAAAAGCGTGGCTGGATAGGAGAAAAACCCCAATTCAATCGCTGATCCAAATGGATTAGAGAGGTTATCAATGCGTAAATTACCAGAATAGGCGACTGTTGCTGCGATGATCTGAAATAGGATTTTCCATCGAACACGAATATTCCATATGTCATCTGCTAGTCCCATTAGCATGGCAATACCACCTCCAATCACGATCACCCACACTTGATAGTGATTACTTGCTGAAAGCAGACTTTCTTTCTTAACGAAAAATAAAAAGAAAAAAACAGGCACCAAAAAACTGATGTAAATCGCCAAACCACCGCAACGTGGAATAACACCTGCATGGAATTTTCGATAGGCATCCGGTTGATCGACTATGCCCAATCGGGTGCCAGCCCACCTCATCAAGGGTGTCAGGAAAAGACAAATCGTAAGCGCTTCGATAAAGAGCATGGTTGAGCTGAATCTCATCCTAAAATCCTTTCTGCTGGCCGGTTTTCATATGTTATGGGTTGTATGTTCACTGGGGAAATCGTGCAGATGGTCTTGAGCATAGGTCGACTAAACGAAAGTAATGATTTTCTTCATGCCGGGCATACCTTATGCAGCACTTCAAGATATTGATCTGCTAGCTGTTCACGGCAAAAATGGGATTCGAGATAAACTCTTCCCTGTTCGCCCATGGATGCCCTTAGTATTGGATCATTATTGAGTTGAATCAGAAGATCGCAAAGTTCCAAATGATTTTCGGGAGTAAATGAGAGCCCACACTGAGCGGCTTCCACAATGGCAGCTGCTTCCCCTTGGACACCTATGACAACTGGAACCTCTGATGCCATTGCTTCAAACAATTTAGAGGGGATTACTGTTTTGAATAAGTCCGATTTGATAAGGTGGATCAGGCAAACATCTGTTTCCTCGAGATAATCCGAGATATTCTCTTTTTTGACCAAGCCTGCGAATTGAATCCTTCTAATATTGAGATCACTTACTTTTTTTAAAAGGTTCTCGTAGTCAGCCCCATCCCCAACAAGGTGAAACACTATATCTGATTCATCTATCGAATCCAGATATTGGGCCGCTCTGATGACAATTTCCAAGCCAGCAGCCATCCCCAAAGTCCCGATAAAAGAGCAAATAAATTTGGAGTCCCCCTTTTTAGCAACCTTTGCTGGCAAAAACCGTTTCAAGTCTGCTCCGTTCGTAATGATCGAAATCTTTTCAGGAGGCACTCCTTTTTCGACCAGAACCTTTTTATAGCCGTTGCCTACAGTCACAATATGCGTCGCGCTCCGATAGAGCCATTTTTCCAGGATGAACATCCACTTCAAAACTCTCTGATTGCTGATGGCATTCACTGCAATGATGGAATCAGGCCAAACGTCTCTGACCTCAAGTATGAAAGGTATATTTTTGAGTTTCGCTAATATGCCTCCTGCGCATCCACAAAAAAATTGAGGAGAGGTTGCAATCATGAGATCTGGCTTCGAAGAGAATAAACCCGCTACCACCGATGAGAATAAATAAGAGACATAGTTTAATGACCGACGACCTTTTCCTTTGTTGGCTGCGAGGTATGTCCAGACTCGCAACACGTGGACTCCCCCTAAAACTGATCGACTGTATATTGAGTTTTTGAAATTTGGATAAACTTTCCCATGTGGGACGTTAGGGGCGCAGGTAATCACTTTGATATCGTGACCTGCGTTTGCCCATCGGCGAGTATGTTCAAAGGTCCTGGTAGCAGGAGCATTTCCCTCCGGGGGAAAGTAATGCGATAAGAAAAGAATCTTCATCCCCTCGTAAATCTAAGCGAGTAATGAATCCTCAAATTCGTTCCGATCTGAGTCAGCGTCAGCACCTTGTTCGGTAACTTCGTATTGAATTCAGGACAATAAAAAGAGTCTTCAAGCTTGGCACTTGATTCTCGATCCCATTCGATGATGCAATGAACGTTGGCGTTGCGGATGACGAGTTGCCGAACCGTCATATCCAGACATTTGCAATCGGGATGGAAGTGAATTCTGGAAACCGCATTGACCGATTTTTCAGCTTGAATCAAATCCTGTATGCAAAGAAGGTTTCCAGCATGAAAATTTACTAGCCTGCGATGCACTGCTCTTTCAGGAATTCTGCGATACCCGCTGTGAGTTGCTTCAAGCTGAAATCCATTTTCTTTCTCTGCGAATTTGACGTCTTCTGGTTGAAACCTTTTCCCAACCCTGAAAGTGCCCCAAAAATCACATTGATCCTCTTCGTTGACCTGAACCGTATTGTGAGCTTTTGTTGACCGGCAATGAAAACGCATCAAACCAGGTTCGTAATCGAAGTTTCCTGTATCTACGACCATCCTATGGTAACCCCAAGTGACTTCATAAGAAAACATGTCACCATGCGAATGCCCGGGATTGTAGTCGGGCCCGATAGGCCCCGCATCAAAGATGATATATTCTCCATTTGACCCACGGTAACCATAATAACCTGCATCGGGCAGTTGCCATGGCCGAGGTATTGGGCTGAATGATTTGTCAGAGCTGAGGGGGAGGGGATAAACCCCCAGGTTTGAGTCATTCAACAGTGCAATGTCTTCGTCCGGGTGCCTGACTAGATCCAAAGCCTTCTCCATTGAGCTGAGAACCGGCTTCAAATAATGTCCTTCGTTCGATTTCAGTGACAGTCTTGCTTCCCTCAATACATTGAGCATTCTCAAATGATACATTGGTGATCGCTCGAAATGCATGCCGTCAGGAAGGATTTGTTCTTGTATCTCTTGTTTGAGAATTTTGGACCCTGTTTCCTTCCACCTGTGTGCTGAGTTGCCATTGAATAAAGAACCTGTCATTAAAAGTGCCGCTGCATTCTCCAAAAGATGGTTTGCCATCAAATGATATTCGAGATTTCTTTCCAGCCATGTCGTTTGAGTCTCTATGCTCTGACTCAATATGCTTGAGAAGGCCGGGTCATTTGAAAGTTCACTCCGGTGAGTGGCTACGAAATAAGCACTCCATGACATAAGCCTCAGTGAGGTGGGGTAGGCTTCCCATCCATCCCGATTTTGCTCAAAGGAGTAGTGTTCAATCCAACTTAACACACACTTTCGAGCTTCAATGTAATCAAGGCAGTAAAGCCACTCGAAGTAGTGTAGCTGGTAGCGCCATAGCTTGTAGGGAGATGGGAAATCCCAGTTGGGAGGGAATTCAATGTGCTCCTTAAGATTTATGAACTCGAATTGACCTTCAAGAATGGTTTCGCGTTTGAATAGTGCCTTCAGTGGAACCTTCAATTCACGGAGCGCTGCGTAATCACTCAGCAAGTCAGGTTCAATATTGGTTTCTTTTAACTGCTTTGGTCTGGCCCAAAAGTGTAATTTGTATTTCAAACGAAAAAATACCTGTTGCCAGCGCAAATGTCGAATGGTGTGAAACAATCTATTGAGATCACTAATTCGAGGAATCTTCATTCTGTTGATTCATTGATTCCAATTGATTCTCAAAAGCCTTTGCATTGATATTTAATTCATGGGACGCTCTCATGCTGCAAAAATAAAAGCCAGCAAGCCCGTCGAGAAAACCCATTTTGAAAAAATACAGATAAAAGAATATCAGTAATGGCTTTCCCGGTAATCGAAGGAAAAAGGCTTTCAACCACTTACGACGTTTTACTGGATCGTTCGAGAAAAAATGATGGAGCGCTGGAAGAGGTGAGTCCAGTTGTTTGATGCGTCGCTTGGCATTCCACGTTGAGAAATCATTTTGTTTATGAATCCAGCGGTGTAAATCATGAGAAGAATCATGGTCCAAGCAATGCGACAGTTTTCCACATCTGCCTTCGACGATTACATTCTCGTGCACCTCGGCGTCCCACCCGCCTTCGTCAGTCATGTTTAAATTTTCGTATTCCCCCTTGCCATTTCTGAAAAGTCGCATCATCCAGCCATGACTCCAGGAATGTTTCATCCATCTGCCAAGAAAAATAAATCTCCATTTTATATAATACCCGTCAAAATGTGCGGTGTTGATCGCTGCTTGGATTTCATCACGAAGTGAGGAAGAAACTCTTTCATCGGCATCTAAAATCAGGATCCAAGGATGTTTTGCCAAACCTGAATTTATTGCCCAATTCCTCTTCTTTGGCCAACCTCCCTCGTATTTGAATACATGAAAATGGGCGCCAGATTCTTCAGCAATCTCTCTGGTTCGATCCGTGCTTGCTGAATCAACTACAATGACCTGATCAGCCCATCTTACGCTCTCCAAACAGTTGCGAAGATTTTGTTCTTCGTTTTTTGTGGCAATGATTACCGTTACTGTCATCAGGTTATTTTCAATTATTCATGGAACAGTTACCCATGCGCTACCTTTAAGTCGAGTGCCGATAGTAAACGTCCAATTGTTTTGCGATTGCATCCCATGAAAATGAGTCGCTTACTCGACGAGCTAAATTCAAATCACAGGGGGATGAATGATTATTCATCACATCACAGAGGCCGTGAGCGACAGCTTCCGGAGTGTCAGATACGAACAATCCCCCTTGACTCGATACGACATGCTTGCCGGCTGCAACTCCCTTGGTGCAAACAACACGCAAGCCATGGGCCATTGATTCCATCACTCCGAGGCCGAAGTTTTCATGTTCTGAAGTCTGCAAAAATACGCTTGAGCTGAAGAAGGCTCCAGTTTTAAGATCCTTATTCAAGAAACCTGTAAAGTGAACATGGTCGGAGACTCCCAATGCATTCGCCAACTTTTCCAAGGATTGTTGATGTTTCGTTGGAGTGCCGGCAATAACAAGTTGGCAATCTTCCAAATTTAATCTTAAATTTTTAAATGCCTCCAAGGCCAATCCCAATCGTTTTATTGGGTGTATTCTCGAAAGACACAAAACGATACGCTTGCCTTTTAGTCCCGCGAATCTGCGGTGAAAAACTGACTGGTAATATTTGGGATCCCAGTTTGGAACTGTGACTCCAAGAGGAACCGACTTTATCCTCAAATCAAAGTTTAGTTTTTTCAAGGATCTAGCTTCTGATTCCGAGGTTGCATGAACAAAGGATGCTTTTTCCAAAGAATTTTTAAGAAGATATCGGAGAAAAATCCTTTTAAACAATGTGAAACCTCGTTTAAGAGGCAATGCGTCCAGTGCGCCCGTGGGTCTTACCGCATAGGGTATTTTCAATCGGTCGCAAATATCTGTGGCTTTTTGAGTGATCTGACTGAACAGCCCGTGCACGTGTACAAAATCAATGGTCGGCGACGAGCGCAAATGACAACCCAATGCTTTGTAAATAAAAGAAGTGCATTTTGGCGAATACGCATATCGCACCCAAGGTCTATAACGACCATAACTTGGTATTATTGATAAATTTGCTAAGCCGCCTGGAAGAGAGTTTTTGATACACTTAAGATAATCGGAACTGGTAAACCATTGCTCCCCTGATTGTCTGTCAGAAGCGATGATGCTCACGGAGTTTCCCTGATTGACTTGGGCACGAGAAAGCTCATATAGCGCGTGGCTGGGACCTCCAGAACGTGGGTCCAAACTATGGATGACATGAAGTATTTTCAATTTGAAGTGAGCGGGTTCTTAGGGGACTCCTGATCACGTTGAAAGGCCCAAGGGTGGTATTGATCTTTTTCAACTTTCAATGGTGATCGATCATCATTATCAAGGACGTTGGCCCGATCCATTAATCCGACTGAGAGCCCCAAAAAAAGTGCATTGGTGCTTGATCCTAGTAAGGTTGAGCTCTCAACCATTCCATGTACAAGTACGGACGCTAAAATTCCTGCACCCAGAGGTGTAAATTCATAAGGATCCATTCCTGACTTCAAGGAAGAGGTGTTGACTCTATAGATAGAAAATAATCGGAATAGCATGACTAAAAATACGACGCCTCCGATGACGCCGGATTCCGCCAATACATGCAGATAGATGTTGTGGGTGTTCGCTGAAGTGGTTCCCCCCCAACTCAGCCATCCCTTTCCAATCACGGGAGATTCATTAAACCTTTTTATGGTCCAATTCCACATGCCTGACCTTGTGTTTTCGGTTTCCATGTTCATATTGGCAAGCCTATCAATTCCCGGGGTCACCGTGTCTTCATTAGCAGATATGGCTCCATATATTTGTAAAACTACAAATGGTATCAGGCACACCACAAATATCGACATGGAATTTTTGCTTAAAATAGGCTTCAGAATAAAAAATAAACCCACTGCACTCATCAGCAGTGCACCCCTGCTTCCGGTTCCCAAAACGATGGCCAATAAGAAGACAGCACTTGAAAGATGGACGACCTTATGAATATTTTTTCCAGGTTTGAATATCAAATAAACGGCTAATAACAATAGCAGAGCCCCAGCGGCACCTATCGTGTTTGCGTTCATACCGGCCACGGCCAGGCGATCACCCACAAGATTATCTTCTTTATTAGTAATAAACACATAGGCAAGGGTCAACGAAGAGGCTCCTCCCACATAACCTATTATATTTAAATTCTTTAGTAAATCCTTTGCCGACACAGCAGAATAACTCATTGCCAGACCTGTCATAACCGTAAAAAATAACATCCCCTTGTTGACCATTCCCATGACGGGGTAATCGCTCCACAAAGCGGCAAGGGTGAATAAAAGAACGAAATTAAACAAGCTCCTTGCTCCTCCCAGGCGTTCTGGAAGCTTGTTGTTAGAGATGGAAAAATAGAAGGCCAGCACTGTTGTCAGCAATCTCAACGATTTCAAAATCACAATGGCACCGCCACTTGTTGACAGTGGAGCGATGACAATGAATGCGGCGCCCATGGCCCATATTTTGGAAGCATTGGTCATTTAAGCCAAAGGTATCTTTCGTTCGGATGTTAAAAAAGTACGCATCCTGGATGCTAATGCAGAATAACTCCAATCTTGTAGCAAATTTTGGGATGAAGATGAGGCATGCGGCCTCTCGACAAAGTCATGATTCGAATCAATCGCATTCAGGATTGTCGTTTGCCATTGCTGGATGTTTCCTTCCTGAACGATATGAATTTTCGAATAACGATCAGATATTTCAAAAGCCGAACCCACATTTTCTGACAAAATCAGGTGCAGACCGGCAGAAGCTGCCTCAATAGGCGCAACGCCCCACGTCTCATTGGAAGGAAGTACAAAGACGCTTGCGAGGGCAAACCATTCCAATATTGCTTCGGGCTCCAGAAAGCCCAAAAATCGCGTTTCTTTTTCCGTTCCCAGTTTTTGACTAAGAGATTTAAGATCTTGCGCTTGGTCACCATCTCCAATGACAACCAAAGTAGCCCTAAATTCTGGGTCAATATTTGCAATTGCTTTTATTAAATGATCAACATTCTTCTTTTTTATCAGTCTACCCACATAGATGATTATTTTCTCGTCTTTGATTTTCCATTTTGACCGTATTTGCGCCCCTTCTGCCCGTAGTAATTTTAGTTTTTTTGTGATGCCTTTAATGTCTGGAACGTTGGGAAGGTAGCTCAGCGAATCTTGTTTCCAGCCATGAAATTGTAGATATCTTGAAGCAGCTTTTCCGGTTGGAAATCCCCCCGCAGATTTTCTTCCGATCGCTTCAATGAACAGCCTCTTTAAACGACTTCGAATGCCTTTACTTTTCCGTAAATAATTCGTTTCGCACATCAGGTAGAAATCACGACCATTCATGACAGACCATGCCATGGCCAGTAACATCGTGAGATGGTTATATCCTCCAATGATTACCTTTTCTGGCTGGATATGATTCAACTGTTTGATGACTTCAGGATTGAAATAAAGAGATGCTTCACGCGATTTCCAGCCCAATAAATTCCAACCTTTTAAAAACTTATGATGAAAGTTCATATGCCACTTGATCTTCCATGGTCTGTCTGCTTTGCCCGTGGCACAATAAAGCACATGCAAATTTGTATCGGGCGCTTCTCCAACCACGTTCCAAAAGGCATCGCGATAGGGGGTAGGGATAGGTGTTACCACAGCAATCTTCATGATCCTTGAACGAGGCATCATATGGCCTCAAGATAGGCTGCTTGAGTTATGGAAGCATTTCTTTCCCATGTGTGATGGCTTTGGTAATTTGCAAACCCATCATACATTGATGTCTTGACTCCATTTGCCAACTTTCTCAATGCAACTTGTATTTTCTCGGGAGTTTCGTCGCAGGCCATTTCTCCCAATGAATATGATGCAAAAATCTCTTTGAACGTAGGCGCTGGAGTGATCAACATGGGTGTCGAATAGTGAGTTGCAATACTGAAAACACCGCTTTGCGAGGTGAACTTGCTCTTGTAGGGAAGGGCAACCCAGTCAGTAGATTGAAACAGATTTGCGACTTGATCCTCGGGAACGTGGCTGTTGATCCATGTTATGTTTTTTGTGAGCCCCAGCGACTTTGCCTGGTCTTTGTAATAGTCGATATTTTTATGGCCAGCTATACCAGACGCACCTGCCACGGTAAGATGAATGTTGTCAGATCCCAAAGCGATAGCTTTGAGCAATCCATCCAGATTTTTTTCATCCCTGATGTTCCCGAAAAATAGACCTTTACTGACGACTGTGTCCACTTGTTTTCTTTTGATTTGAATCGAATGATGGCCCTTTGAAAAGTCGTATGGGCCATGGGGGACAATGACTGTTTGATAATTTCCTTCTCCAGCAAATGCTTTCAATTCTTTTTTTTGGCTCTCACTATGAACAAATATCAAACGGCAATCTTGATAGAATTGACGTAGCTGTTTGGTTTCCCATTTTCGGTTTAAAATTTTGACTGCTCTTTTGACGTCGTGAGCGGTGCAAACTTGTTTAAGCTGACCATTGCGCAGTGCCAAATTTTGCCAGGCGGGATAAGTCAAATGGTTGAAATTACTAAAGTGAACGATATGAGCTTTTGATTTAACCGCATGATGGAGGAATCGATTCGGATTTATCCACTGCCCCATGAGGAATTTCATTTTGCGGATGAGTGGCTGGCTCGACGAAATCTGGAATAAAACTGGGTGAGTTTTATATTTTGCTTTGTCCAACCATTCAAAATTGGGTGGACAGTAAAGTGAGACGGTCAATGATTCCAGACACATCAATTGTGTCAGAAGTTCATGCGTGTATTGACCAATTCCTCCACCGGGAAAAAAGCAATAAAAGGCGACTTTAATCTTGGAGGCAGGAGGCATAGACTTGCTCAAGTTTCTTAAGGTGTATTTCTGGTAAGAATTTATCCCGAATGCTTTCTTGGCCGGCAATACCCATGGAGATCATCAAATTTTGATCGCTGAAAAGCTTGGTGGCGTAGGCGGCTATTTCTTCTGATGATTTGGGGTGGCATAAATAACCTGTAACTCCACGATCCACCCAGTCGGGGATTCCTCCAATATCACTTCCAATGACAGGAATTCCAAAGGCCATGGCTTCTATCCCAGTGATTCCGAAAGGCTCAGGCCAGATGGAAGGGAAAATAAGTATCGAGGTCTTTTTCAATAACCTTGCAACTCCTTTACGATCTGACCAGTTTTCAAGAGTGACTCTACCCTCGCAATGGGCGTTTCTCGCCATTTCTAGAATAGATCTTTCTTTTTTTTCGTTGATATCTCCCATTATGAAGCCGCGTACATCTGCGGGTAATTTTCCTAGCGCCGAAAGGAAGTAATCAATTCCCTTATAATCAGCTGTCCTACCTATGATTGAGATGGATTTCTCCTTGGGGAGTTTTCTGGGAGAGTCAAGCGGGTTGAATGAGCAATAATAGGGAATGATGTGGGTATTTGCTTCAGGAAAGGATGATGCTCTGAATCTGTTGGCTACATATCGACTTGCTGTAACAACCGCTCGAATCTCTGGAATCAGCCGTTTGAATCTTTGGATTCTTTGAATGTTTCGCGTCAGAAGGTGCGGCCGAAGAGTCACGCACTTGTGTTTTAAACTAGATGGCGCACACAACCACCCGGCGGCCCTGCTACAAGGACTCCGTGTTCGTTTCCAGTAAAATTTGGAATCCGGGCATAACCATCGATAATCGTGGCCTGTCATCAGGCAAGGTTTTAGCTTGAGGCACGCCTCGATGACTTCAATATTCCATATGCCGTGAATGTGAATCAGGTCAGGGCAGACTTTGTTGATAAAACTTTGTAATGACGCCAAGTCCCTCTTAAGATTAATTGCTGATACCTGACCTATGCTCGGTAATCTGATCGAAGAAATGTCAAAATCAGGCTCCTCTTTTGCATATGCTAAATAACATTCGTGACCTCGGATTTCTAAACGCTTGATTAAATCGAACAAGTAGGCCTCTGCCCCCCCTTTTGTGAGTGAATGTTCGTTAATGTGTAAAATTTTCATTCAGGGAATGGTGCTGAGTGGCAAAAGACTCCCAATTCATTTCTTCTAGAAATTGATCCCATTTTTTTTTGTCAATTTTACAAGAGCACAGCCTCGGTAAGATTCCGATCAAATCAATATGTGCCATTGCTACCGAACGCAGTGGCGAAGAACTTGGAGTTCTCAGGATCGCTCTTATTGTTTGGAGGGATCCGTTTATAATGAGATGTCTCCATGCTTTAAGCCATCTGGGGCCGTGGCTGCTTCTGATTTTGAGAACAGTCCTGTTTCTGATTACCCAACGGGACCTCTTCCTCCGTGCTTCCTCCGTTTGCGAAATGGATCCAGAATAATGAAAAAGAATTGATTGAGGGCAAACAGCAATATGATACCCAAATTTTCTAATCCGCATACAAAGGTCGAAATCTTCGTAATAACTGCCGAAAATATTATCAAAGGGGCCGGATCGCTTGATAACCTCTGTTTTGACAATCATCGCAGTAGCCGGGATGTCGTCAACCAAGTGGATTTTTGCTGCAGAGCGATGATCGGAGCAATTTAACCAGTCGCTCTTAAATTCTGGTTGGTTCTTCAGTAAAAATTGAAATTCCTTGTCCCAGTCAGTTCCTTGATAATTTTTTAACATAGGACTGACAGCTCCGAGTTGGGGGTTTTGATGCAGACAATTTAATCCCTCCTCCAACCATTTTTTCTGACTGAGCGTGTCTTGATTTAGAAAACAAATGTTTGGCACGGACGATGGAACCTTCATTAATGCAAAGTTGTTTGCATCTGCAAAGCCCATGGGGTGGGGGGTCTTGAAGCAGCGGATGGTCAATGATCCGATTTCTTCTGATATTAAGTTTGTATTATCCTTGTTATCAATCAACAGGACGAGCGCATTGATCTGGGTGGATGCTTTCAAGCTTTCTATGCAGTCAGGAATCCACGCGTCTCCTTCGTATGCGACGATAATGATTGCCACATCCCAATCAGCCCTTGGTGAGGGGTTGCTGTTTTCAGTTTTTTTGCTGTAAGACTCTGCTGGCATCAACTTTGTTCAGTTGCAGGGCAAAGAAAGTATCGTTTTTTCAAGTCCTTTTTCCAGAGGTGTGAAAGTACGATTCATCAATCCAATCATATTGGTAACATCTGGTTGCCTTCTTTGCATATCTCCATCAGGAAGGGCAGGCAGGTATTTGATTTTAGACTTGGAATTGGTTTGCCTGATAATTATTTCAGCTAACTCTACTACATTTATCTGAACATCGTTCCCGATGTTCACAACATCATTGATAAATTGATTGCCTTCATATGCTGAAAAAGTCGCCAGGATGTGATCTTCAATAAAACAAAAGGTTCGAGTCTGGTTGCCATCACCGTATATGGTCACGGCCTCTCCTGCTAAAGCCTTGCTTATGAATTTTGAAATAACGAAATCCGGGCTTTGCCTGGGGCCATACGTGTTGAAGAGGCGGAAGATTGTATAATTTAAACCATATTCCGATTGATAAGTCCTGAGCATGACTTCACCCAGGTTTTTGACAACTGCGTAAGGCAGGCGAGAATTCAAGGGTGTCGTTTTTTCATTTTGCGGCATTTCAACGGGCTCACCATATACTTCTGATGAGGAAGAATAAAAAATGCGTTTAACGCCCGTGTTTTTACTCAAATCTAAAATATTTTTTAGACCTTCAATGTCTTTCAAAACAGCAGAGGGGTTATCAAGAGTGCGTTGAACGCCTACAACGGCAGCATAATGAAAAACATAATCAAATCGGAAAGCCAGCATGATAGCTGAAATTTCCCTGTAATTATTGATGTCACATTTAATAAATGTCCATCGGTCGCTGTGAACTTGAGGTAGATTGTTTCTGCTTCCTGTTGATAAGTCATCGACAATGATGATGTTTACATCATTTTTGGTAATGAATTTATCAACGAGCCAGCTTCCAACAAAACCTGCTCCACCAGTAATAAGGATGGTTTGTTTTTCGCTCATTGAATCTTCTTTTGAATGGATTCTTTGACGGCCAGCTTCCATTCAGGGATGGGTTTTCTGCAAATAGTCTGAATTTTTTTATTGCACATGACTGAAAAACCTGGGCGTCTAGCTTGAGTTTTAAATGAACTCATGAGAGCAGGTTTGATTATGGTATTACTCCAATTGCTTTGTTCAGCAAAATAACGGGCCCACTCATAGCGACTGCAGCTTCCACTATTGTTGATATGAAAAATTCCTTCAAGATTCTTTTCAACGGCTGATAAAATGACATTTGGAACATGCCCTGCAAAAGTTGGAGTCGAAACTTCGTCAGAGGTTATTTTCAAAACCTTATGTTGATCGCGCCACTTCTGCAGTTTGGAAGTGAATCCAGAGTCTTTTCCTCCAAAAAGCCAACTTAATCTGCCAATTAAATACCTGCAGCCTGATGCTTGTATGATTTGTTCACCCTCGAGCTTGCTGGCACCATAGATATTGATTGGGTTGGGTTTGTCCGTTTCCTGATAGGGTTTTTGGGACATGCCATCAAAAATATAATCTGTGCTGAAATGCACGAAAAGGATACCATGCTTCCTGCACTGTTCTGATAGGTGTTTTAAGGCACAGGCATTGATGTCGATACATGACGTCTGATCTGTTTCGGCTTTTTCTACATCCGTGTATGCCGCGCAATTGATCAGGATATCGTATTTGCCGGATGCCAAAATTTTTTCTGAATCCTTCTTTGAAAGGATATTCCAATCTTCTCGTGAATACCCATCAAAAAACTCACCGGCATGTTTCAGTTGCGAGCTGAAGAATGAACCAAGTTGGCCGCCAACTCCTGAGATTGCGATTTTCATTTTTTGAAAAGCCTGGGCCTTCTGAGTATTAAGATGGAGAGCAGGATTCCATCAAAACTTTAAAAGAAGGTAACTGCGCGTCTTTATTTGACAGGCAGGGATTCTCCGTTTTCCAATCAATTTGAAGGTCAGGATCATTCCAAATAATGCCGCCCTCAGCTTCTGGATTGTAATATCGGCTTGTTTTATAATGCACCAATGCCTCATTGGAAAGTACGGCAAAACCATGCGCAAATCCCTCAGGTAGATAAAGCATTTCTCCATCCACTTCGTCTAATTCAATAGAAAAGTGATTACCAAATGTCTTGGAAGTTGATCTGATATCAATGACCACGTCCAGAATTCTGCCTGTCACAGCGCGAACGAGCTTAGCTTGAGCATGCGGAGGTTTCTGAAAGTGTAATCCACGTATAGCTCCTTTTTGAGAATAAGATTGGTTGTCCTGAACAAACGGTTCACTGATCCCCTGAGCAGCAAAAACTTCTGATTGATAGCATTCCTCAAAGTAACCACGGTTGTCACCATACCTCTTGGGCTTAATGATCCACAAACCATCGAGCGGGGCGCGTTTGAATTCAAAAGGCATCGGGCAGAAAAATTGATTTTATCCGACTATAAATCGGATTTTTGCTGGGCTAAATTCTGGAGATAGGATCCGTAGGCATTATTGCTGTAACGACTTCCAAGCTTTGATAATGCCTTATCGCTGATCCATCCTTTTCTCCAGGCAACTTCTTCGGGACTTCCAACTTTCAGGCCCTGTCTTTTTTCAATAGTGGCCACAAATTGCCCTGCTTCCAGAAGGGAATCATGGGTGCCGGTATCGAGCCATGCCGTGCCGCGCCCTAATGGAATCACATTCAGGGAATCATCATCCAGGTATGAGTTATTCAAATCTGTTATTTCCAGCTCACCGCGTGCAGAGGGTTGGAGGTTTTTTGCTCTCTCAACAACCGTCGAATCATAAAAATAAAGTCCAGTAACTGCATAGGGGGAACCCGGTGATTTGGGTTTCTCCACGAGCTTTTCAGCTTTCATGTTGGAATCGAATTCAACGACTCCATATCGTTCTGGGTCTGTGACTTGATAGGCAAATACTGATGCCCCTTTCCTATGTGCCGAGGCTCCTGTAAGCAGTTCGGTCATTTGATGACCGTAAAAGATATTATCCCCCAAAACCAGAGAGCAGGGAGCATCTTCCAGAAAAGATTCCCCGATAATAAAGGCTTGAGCAATTCCTTCAGGGGAAGGTTGTTCCTCATAAGCGAAGCGTAATCCCCATTGACTACCATTACCCAAAAGTTCCTTGAAATGAGGTAAATCCCGAGGAGTTGAGATAATGAGTATCTCTTGTATGTCTGCCAGCATCAGTGTGCTCAACGGATAATAGATCATGGGCTTATCGTAGATAGGCAAAAGCTGCTTGGACACAGAAAGCGTCGCAGGGTGTAAACGAGTGCCAGCACCTCCGGCAAGAATGATTCCTTTTCGTTTTTGTGAGTTCATGAATTTGATCTGGTAAAACTTTAAAGACCAAGCCGTTGCAGTTCGTAACCTCTGCTCAATACTGATTCACACCAGTCTGTGTTTTTCAGATACCAATCGATGGTGGCCTCAAGTCCGCTCTTGATATTATATTCCGGTGACCAGCCTAGATTTTTTTTGATCTTGGAAGCGTCGATAGCATACCGGAAATCGTGCCCCGGTCTGTCCGGCACAAATTGAATCTGCTCGGCGTAGCTTCCTCCTCCATTTTTAGGGCATTTATGGTCGAGGGCGGTGCAAATGCCATTAACCAGATCAATATTTTGAACCTCTTGATCTCCTCCGATGTTGTATGTTTCACCTGGAAGCCCCTTTGCTGCAGCTCTAAAAAGTGCCTCAGCATGATCAGTGACATAGAGCCAGTCCCTTACATTATCTCCTTTTCCGTAAACAGGGATGGATTCCCCTCGCGTGGCTTTCATTATAACCAGCGGTATCAGCTTCTCCGGGAACTGGTAGGGGCCGTAGTTGTTTGAGCAGTTCGTGATGACACAATCCAGGTCGTAAGTTTTATGGTAAGATCTCACCAGCATGTCAGAAGCCGCTTTGCTTGCTGCATAAGGGGAATTGGGTGCATATGGCGTCGATTCAGTAAATTTCCCTTCATTTCCCAAACTGCCAAATACTTCGTCTGTGGAGATATGCAGAAATTTGATTTTGTTACAGATTTCTTTTTCATAACTCCTGCATGCTTCCAAAAGTTCAAAAGTCCCCACGATGTTGGTCTGAACAAAAGCATCAGGTCCCTCGATGGATCGATCCACATGCGATTCTGCTGCTAGGTTCATGACATGCGTGATATTCTTCTCTCTCAATAATTTGGACACCATTAAGCGGTCTTGAATTTGGCCCTTTTTGAAGTGGTAACGGTTGTTGGTTTCCAAATGTTTCAGGCTCACTGAATTCCCCGCATAGGTAAGGGCATCAAGATTGACTACTTTTTCGACTTCAGGCTGTATCAGAAGATGCCCGATCAGATTTGATCCTATAAAGCCCGCTCCACCGGTTACCAGTATTCTCATGGATATAATTTTGAAGTATCAGAGATGGCTTCGCCACGGTCGGTTCGCACAAGAATCGACGTTTTTGAGCTATTCCATGCCTGTTTCTGAATGAAACAGTTAAAATGTTAAAGGAAATAAATTCTATCTCCGTGTTATGTGAGTGTGCAAAAAAGTTAAATAAATTGCGAATGCAATTTTTTTGCTTTGATTATATAGTGTCCATTTGCAGCATTATGGCCTGATTGTAGGATTCATGCCTAAGAAGAGGGCTACGGCCTAGCTATTGGAACAATGTTTTTTTGAATCGGTACGTTCGACCGTAGAATGGTTATTTCTGTGGGTTTACCGATCGTTGCAGCGTCCAATGCATAAGTGTAGTCGTAAATATTTTTAATCGGTTTACCTGCCAGTGAGGTGATGACATCACCCGCCTTGAGCCCGGCTTTATCAGCTGGCCCTCCAGCTCTGACTCCAGTCAACTTCACACCTTCGGTTTCTGATGTGTAATCCGGAATCGTCCCCAAGTACACCCTCAGTGTATCCCTTTGCCCTCCATTTTGGATCGGAGCTACTTCTGCGTAAGTTAATTCTGGTGATTCATTATCGATCAGGCTCTTGACCGCTTTGGCGGCAAATTGACTTATTCTAAGTAATCCTCTCCAATTCAGAGTATCCGGATCATCTGCAGGGCGGTGATATTCCTCGTGACTACCGGTGAAAAATGATAACACGGGGATTCCCTGAGGGTAAAAAGCTGTCGTGTCGGTCGGAAGGTAAGGATCGTCCTGCAATATCAATTGAAAACCACTGATGATATTCCATTTTTCAATGAATGACTTCCATTCACTGGAGCTGCCTGTTCCCTGGAGAGTGAGCCGATTTTCCCTTAACCGGCCCACCATATCGAAATTCAAATAAGCCTTTATACGCTCCAAAGGCATTGGAGGTTGATCCGCGAAATGGGTGGATCCAATCAAGCCTAATTCCTCTCCTGACCAAAAGCTGAATATCACACCTTTTTTTATTGAATTGGGTGTTTTGATCAATTGCTGGCGGATCGCGCCTGCCATTTCCAGCACAGCAGCGACTCCGGATGCGTTATCATCAGCGCCATTGTGAATCATTTTTTCCTCTCCTTTGGCGTTAAATCCACCCACTTCTCCAAACCCAAGGTGATCGTAATGAGCCCCCAACATAATGTATTCAGGTGCAGCAGAATCAGGTCTAGGCGGGTGTAAAACCCCAACCACATTATTGTCTTGCTTCCTGAGCCTGTTCAATTGAATGGATAAGTGAATCTTGCTTTCAGGAATTTCCAATGCCCCCACAGCGTGGGGGTTTTCCTGATCAAGGCCGGTTTGTAATTTTTTTAAATTTTGTCCACTTGAGCTAAGCCAGGCATCAGCGGTATTGCTGTTGATGCTTGCGGCCAGTATTCCTGAATCACCAAGGCTCTGGTCGGAACGCATCGGGATCAGTTTGCCTGGGTTGGGTGAGTTTGGACCACTCACAATCAAAATGCCTTTGGCCCCTTGTTCTCTGGCAATCATGGCTTTGTATCGCAGAGAAGCATATCGGTTCAACACGGCACGACGCGCGCTGCTGACACCCTCTGGAACATACCTCAGCACGAGAGCTACTTTATTTGACACATTCAAGCCAGCGTAGGAGTTGTAACTTTCTGCGCCTTCTCCCGGCACTTTAAGGCCATAACCGGCAAAAACCAGCTCACCACTGAAATCACCATTCGAGGAAAATGCTAGTGGGCGAAAATCAACACCCAATACGAGATCACTGCGTGTCTTTTGCGCGCTTTCTTCTGATGTGTTTTTCCATAAAAGAGAAGTGTTAGCGGTGTTGACCTCAGCCCCCGAGCTGAAATCAAATGGCTGGTAATAACCATTCAGTGAAGTCATTGGCTCGATTCCGATTTGTTTGAGTGATCTCGCAATATATTTGGCTGCCAAGCGAGAGCCTTTTTCCCCGGTCATGCGTCCTTCAAGTGTATCCGATGCCAAAAAGTAAACATGCTTTTTCAGATCTTCCTCGGTAATCAACGGAGAAAGTTCAGGTTCCTTTATCACTACCCTGGTGTTTCTTTGGGCAGCGATGCCCGGTATCGCCTCAATTTCAAGAGGAGGGGTATCGGGGAATCGTCCTCCGTTGACTTGTTTCGCAGACTTTGGCCTCGCCTTCTTGCGGATAGGGGATTTCCTGAGTGCAAGCCTTGCTGCCTCGTGATTCCAATCCGAAATGAAAAGATGCCCCTTGTCCTTGGATCCTGGTTGGGATGCATACCTGTTTGAGGTCCACACTAAATTTGTGCCATCCGGCGAAAACACCGGCAATCCATCAAAACCATCCGTAAATGATACTTGAATTGGTTCGCGATAGCCAAGCCGGTCCACAATGAAGAGTTCGAAATTTGAAAAACCCTCTCGATTGGATGTGAAGATGATGTATTCATTGGATGGGTGGTAAAACGGCGCCCATGCCATTCCAAAGTCTTGTGTGATTTGCCTGATATCACTTCCTTCAAGATTCATCGTCATGATGTCCGCATTGATTCCCTCTTGATCGAACCTTCTCCAAACAATACGTTTACCATCAGGGGAAAAGAATGGGCCTCCATCATATCCATCGTGGTTGGTCAAACGTTTTGTCTGGGTGCCATCTGATCGCATTAAATAGATTTCTCCAAAGTAGGATGGATCAATCTCATACCGCTTCCGCAGCTCTGGCGATAATTGTTCGATGGGAAAAGCATGCCTGACCGAACAAAAAGCGATCCAGTCTCCATTCGGGGAATACGATCCTTCGGCATCGTAACCCTTGCTGTTCGTTAGTTGGACGGGTGAGGAGGCGCTGTTCAGTGTCGAGGAGAAGATGTCCATTGTTGCATCGTAATCCCACGCGTAGCGTCGTTCCTTGCCCGATTGGCGCAACTCAAGCTCTGCCTGTTGCTTTTGAAGTGCTTGGGGATCGTGATGCGTGGAGGCAAATAGAATTTGACTTCCGTTTGGATGAAAATAGGAGCAGGTTGTTTTTCCAATCCCTGGAGAAACTCGTGTCATCTCTCCATTTGTCAAGTCGAGGGAATAGATTTGAAAAAATGGGTTGGAATCGTCTCGCTCCGCCTGAAAAACCAACTTGGTGCCATCCTTTGAAAAATAACCTTCTCCGCTTCGTCTTCCGGCCAGAATGAGTTGTCGGGAGTTTTCAATGAATTGACGCTCTTTCCCATCGGGGCTTGCCCCTTTGATTGAGCAGAGGGCACATATCGATATGACCAAGCTCAAAAGAGATGGCCATGCTCTGTGGTTTCTAGATCCAGTCGTCATGATGCTTACTATAATGTTTACGTCGATGATCTGCAATGTCTGGTCCTTGAGCCATTAACACCACCATAGACGATTTCCTTCTTTGATCCTGACCTTCAATCATTATAGTTTCCTTATGTTGAGCGACCTCGTAAAGTCATTAGAACAGGGAAAAGACCTGGATCCACGTGAGATAAAACTTGCGATTGACGCATTGGTTTCTGATGAGGAGTCAGTTGAAGTGAAGGCTTCCTTTCTGGCGTCTCTTGCCCGCAAGGGAGAAACGGTCGAAGAAATTGCTGGATTTGCTTCTTTGCTGCGAGATAAAGCTGTTTCACCCCAATTGGATCCAGCCGTGCGAGAATCTCCCATTTTGGATGTCTGCGGCACGGGTGGTGACCATCAGAATACTTTCAATATTTCGACCACCGTCGCACTTCTGGCTGCAGCAGCCGGTGTTTGTGTGGCCAAACATGGGAATCGCGCAGTCACTTCGAAGTCCGGCAGTGCAGACGTGCTCGAAGCCCTTGGGATTCCTGTTGATTTACCGCCAGATGAAGCAGTCGATTCACTGAAGGAACATGGTTTTGTCTTCCTGTTTGCTCCCCATTATCATCCAGCATTCAAGCACATCGTACCCGCACGCAAACTTTGTGCTGCGGAAGGACAACGAACCATTTTTAACTTTCTTGGTCCTCTATTGAATCCATTAAAACCCAGCGCACAGTTGATCGGAGTTCCCAAGCCTGAAATTTGTGGCAAGATTGGCAAAGTGCTCCAGTCAATTGGAGTAACCCGAGGAATGGTTGTCTCAGGAGAAGTAGGTGATGGTGGTTTTCTCGATGAGTTTTCCACTGTCGGTTTAAACCATGTTGCTGAATTTTATCAAGACCGTGGATTTCATGAATCGACGACATCGCCTGAATCGTTTCCAATTGCAGAGGCCTCTATTCATGATTTAGCTGGCGGTGATGCGAGTGAAAATGCGAGCATCATTCGTAAGCTGCTTCAAGGCAACCTGAAAGGGCCTAAATTGGATGCGGTCTTACTGAACACTGCTGCTGCACTCTTTGTCGCAGGTCGTGCCAATTCAATGGTGAGTGGATGGGATCTTGCTACTGATTTACTGAAATCCGGTCAGGCTTGGGACAAACTCCAAAACCTTTGCAAGTCATAACGCCCATTCAAGCTAAGGCTTGCCGTCATTGATGAAACAGGAAAAACCACTTCACATCTGGCGGTTTACTGATGGCAAGCCTGGACATCAAAACCAATCCCTCGGTTTGGTTGAAGCCATTAAAAAGCGAGTGAGTTGCCTCATTCATGAATGGGAGATTCCCCCAAGTTTGATTCAACGATGGAAATGGCGAAAAGACTGGAAGGCAGAGGTGAAAAAACTGCCCCAGCCTCATTTGATCATTGGGGCAGGCCATCGCACTCATTCCATGGTTCTGAGGGCTCAAAGGCAGTGCGGCGGCAAGTCCGTCGTACTCATGAGGCCAAGCTTGCCCTTGAGCTGGTTTGATCTCTGTGTGGTTCCACAGCATGATCAAGTGAAATTGCGTTCCAATGTAATGCAGGTTCGAGGTGTCCTTAATGCCATTACGGCGTCTGGACAGCAGAAGCTTAGTCAAGGTTTGGTTTTGATAGGAGGGCCATGTCGACATGTGGATTGGTCGGATGAGCTGGTTGTCGAGCAGATTGACAGAATATTGAAATCATCCCCCTCGATGCAATGGATTCTAACAACTTCAAGGCGTACTCCACCGTCATTCTTGAAGCACCTCGCAGATAAATGTCATGCTGCCAATCTGACTGTCACACCTGTGTCAGAAACTCAATCAGGCTGGGTTGCTGAGAAGTTGGCTTGCTCTAAACAAGTATGGGCAACCAGTGACAGTGTCTCCATGCTCTACGAATCGATTACATCAGGTGCTTCGACAGGCGTTTTGAATGTTCCATGGACAACCAGTGGAAAACTGCGCAATGGATTGGATGAGCTCATTCAAACAAAAATGGTCACCACATTTTCCGATTGGAATTCCAAGCAACCGTTGCCTCCTCCCTCCGTACCTTTAGCTGAAGCAGAAAGAGTGGCCGACTGGATCACAGCCCAATGGTTTGCGAAGCTTCAGGTGCAACCTCACCTTCAATGAGCGAAATCAGCATGCAAAAGAAGATGTCAGATAGATCTCTTTCAATCGTTCAGATTCTTCCCGAGCTGAATTCTGGAGGCGTTGAGCGGGGAACCCTGGAAATTTCAAAATCAGCTGTCGAGCGAGGCTGGAATTCCTGGGTGATTTCTCGCAAGGGGAGATTGGTCGATGAGTTGACAAAGGATGGTGGACAGCATCTGGATTGGAGTATAGGAGGTAAATATCCATGGACCTTACGGTGGCTTCCAAGGCTCATGGAGTTTTGTCGTGAACATCGAATCGATATTCTTCACGCTCGTTCGAGGATGCCCGCTTGGGTTGCATACCTAGCATGGCGGATGATGCCAGTGACTTCACGCCCTGTTTTCGTGACTACCGTGCACGGTTTGAATTCTGTCAACGCTTACAGCCGTATCATGACTCGGGGGGAGCGAGTGATTGTCGTTTCAAAAACCGCGCAAGCATACGTGTTGAAGAATTATCCAAGGGTCGATAAAAAGCAAATTGAACTTATCTATCGAGGCGTCGATGACGGGGCATTTCCACGTGACTACAAGCCAGACCTTGCATGGACATCCCGATGGCACAAAGACTTTCCAGAGCTCAAAAATTCTAAAACACTATTGCTCCCAGGTAGGATTAGCAGACGAAAAGGGCATTTAGAATTTGTTGATTTGATGGGAAGTTTACGATCGAAAACACCAAACGTAGTTGGGGTAATTGTTGGTGGATGGGATACTAAACAAAATGCATACGTTGACGAGATTCAGTCAAAAATAGATCGTAAAGGGCTGAAGGATGCCATTCTTTGGGGCGGGCATCGATCCGACATGAGGGAGGTATATGCTGCCTCAGATCTTGTTTTATCCTTGTCGCGCAAGCCGGAATCTTTCGGTCGTACTATGTTGGAGGCTCTCAGTATGGGAGTGCGGTGTGCCGGTTTGGATCATGGTGGAGTAGGAGAAATCCTGGGAGAAATATATCCGCAAGGGCGTCTTTCCATGAACGGGAATGCACGGTCTTGGGCGGAATCGATTCAAGTGCTTTTAGACCCTCAATCGCCCATTCCCTTGCCCAACACCTATCCATTAGAAACAGCTTTGAATCAAGAACTGGATTGTTATGAGCAATGGGTTTCCACTCGAGAGATTTCTTGAAGCAACCCGAAAGGAGGCATCTGTTTTCTCGAGTCATTTCATGTTCAGCCTGATTGCTGTCAAAAAACGCCGGAACCCATCCATTGGCTCCCGGCGTTTGAGAAAAAGGATGCTAAGTTATCTGACCGAAAATCGATGAACGGTCTGGTGTGTGTAGGTATTTCCCGGTCTTAAAATGGCACTTGGGAAATGTGGCTTGTTAGGGGAATCTGGAAAGTGCTGGGTTTCCAGGCAAAAGCCGTTTTGCTTGTGGTAAACACCTCCCGATTTACCAGTGAGTGTGCTGTCCAGAAAATTGCCTGAATAGAATTGTATGCCGGGTTCTGTGGTCATGATTTCCAGAACACGTCCACTCGTGGGTTCAAATACACGGGCGGCCGTCTCCAATGCGCCGGTAGCAGATTTTCGCAGCACATAGTTGTGGTCATATCCCCCAGGATCCCCCGTCATTTGTTCGATCCTGGCACCGATTGAAGAGGGTGTTCGGAAATCCAGAGGGGAGTCGTCCAATGAACGGATTTCCCCTGTGGTGATCATCGTATCATCCACTGGGGTGAAAAAGTCGGCAACGATTTCCAGTTCATGTCCAAGGATGTCTCCCTGGCCTTCGCCTGCCAAATTCCAGTAGGCATGGTTGGTTAAATTGATCGGAGTGGCTTTGTCTGTGGTGGCTTTGTAGTCAACAATCAGCTCATTTGCGTCGGTCAAGGTGTAAACCACCACGCTTTTGAGGTTGCCCGGATAACCCTCTTCACCGTCCTTGCTCATGTAGCTGAACTCGACGGTTGCGCCATTTGCGGTATCAAGGGGGAGAGCATCCCATACACGCTTATCAAAGCCTTTGTCGCCGCCATGAAGATGATTCGGATCATTGTTTGTTGCCAATTGATAATCTGCCCCATCCAAAGTGAACTTGCCCTTGGCAATCCGGTTTGCATAACGACCTGCGGTGGAACCAAAATAAGGGTGCCCATTTAGGTAATCTTCCAGATGATCAAAACCAAGCGTGATATCTTCCAGCGTTCCATTTTTGTCTGGGACGTGCATTTCCGTGAGCAAGGCACCAAAAGTTGATATTTTTGCAACAAGGCCATTCTTGTTGTGCAGGGTGTAGAGTTCTACCTGTTCCCCTTCAGGGGTAGTTCCGAATTGTGATTTTTCCACGTTTGGATGATGATTTGATGTTGATGGTTGAAATGGACATGTGGCGCAGGAAACAGCGCAAGCAGCTACCAGTGCCGACAGTCCCGTCCATATCAGGTTTAGTTTACTCATATTCATGACATTTTGGATTGTTTCTACCCCTCCGTTCTTTACCCGCCCGCAGCGTCAGGAGCAGCAAAGGAGTTTAAATAAGTTGGAAATCATCTGCTCACTCTATTTTAATTTCAACGTCTTGATTTGAAAAGTTACATGAAAATTCAGGATCCTTTGAAGCTGGATACGTACATGGGGAAGTGTCCTGCTTGAGCCGAGGGTGATTCATTGATAAGTACAGTTTCTTTATTGTCAATCATTTTATACCCCATGTGTCGTTTTCAACGGCTTGATGGAACTGTTTTCGGCACCGGACTGTATCTGTATATCTGTAAAAAAGTTTCCGTTGCCTTGTATTGTCATGACCAGTTTACCGTAAGAACCTTGGATGATCGCTCCATCGTAACAAGGTCGACTTGCGTCGTTACCACATATTTCCGTTCTTGGCATTAGAGATAACATGGCCTTATTATCTTGATACGTACTTTCCTCCATAAATCATAAAGAGGAGACAGGGTTGATTGTTTAATTTTCAAACTTTCTCCCTCTCATGCTTTCGGAGTTTGCAGAACGGTTCAAACAACGTATCTCAGAAAAATATGTCAAAGAGAATTGGATTTGTCGGAGTGGGTCGCATGGGAGCAAACATGGCCCTGCGACTCAAAGATTGTGGCTATAATTTATCAGCTGTTTTTGATGTCAACGAGGAAGTAGCAGCAGCTGCTGCTGGTTCACTTAATGTTTTGCATTGTAAAAGACTTGATGAAGTCACTGCTAATTCCGATGTCATCATTACTGTTGTTTCTGATGATGCATCCATGAATCAGTTATTTAAAGCGACGGGTAATAGTTTGCTCAAAAATGCGAAAGGGCGAATATTCATCAACTGTGCAACCGTTAGTCCCTCCACGCACATCAAGGTGGAAGAGCGAGCGAAAAAAGCTGGTGCCAAATCATTGGAAGCATGCATGGCCTCCAGTATCACGCAAGCACGAGAGGGAACACTTTACCTCATGTGCGGCGGCGAGAAGCGAACCTATCAGCGCGTTAAGCCTCTGCTGGAAAAACTGAGCGCAAGCATGCGCTATGTTGGCTCCGCTGGAAAAGCAGCAGAGGTCAAAGCTCTGGTCAACATGGTGATGAATATTAACACCGCTGGATTGGCTGAAGGATTAGGGCTTGGGGAAGCATTGGGGCACGATTTGGATATGCTTCGCGAGATCTTCTCGCAAACGGGTGCCAATTCCCGCGTGCTTGAGACAGATGGTGAAGACATGCAAAAGCGTGATCACGATTGCTATTTTTCGGCATCACACGCAGCCAAGGATTCAGGGATTGCCTTGAAACTTGGGAGATCAGCCAAATTAAAGCTTCCTCTTGCTGAGGCTACCATGGGGCAATATTCGAAATTGGAATCCATTGGTCTAGGGCATCTGGATAAATCAGGTGTAGCCGAGTTGACATTCCAAGGCCGTGGCCCTGCCAAATCAAAAAAAACTTCCCGGAAAAAATCCATCAAGAAGGCTTCCAAGGCCAAGCGTAAAACATAAAAAGACCCAAGCTTCGGCACAAACGTCGACGACACTGTAAAGTGGCGGATGTTTTGGCCCCATGTGAATAATTTGGAGTGGTGATTGAATTTGCTGGGTGGTTGTCAATTTCCTTGAAGGGTTGTATGGTACTTTCGCAAGGTTCGTTTGTTTCCTTGTAAAAGAAATATCTGTCAGCAATCCGATAGTATTCTTTGATCTTGTCGCAGATCGTGGTCATCGCTCGATACCGCTTGCTCCCATTGATAATCGTGTCTAGCTTTCTCTTATGAATTCTTATACTTCTCCGATCGGGGGGAAACCACCGGGCGGCCCTATTCCTCCCAGTGGACATTATCCGCCGCCGCGTCGCAGGTTTGGCCTGTGGTTGCTTGTATTGTTCTTGTTTGGTCTGCTCTTCCTCAGCATGTTGAGCAATTTAGGTTACTATCTGGAATCATCCTCTGGAGCTGGAGTGGGCTCTGGGGTGCGGCCGGCAATGGACGAAGCCGTCACTGAAAATAACTATTCTGAAAACAAAATCCTGATAGCTGATGTATCAGGAATTATATCCAACCTGACTCTGGACCGCAGTGGTATGAGCATGGTCAGATGGATTGAGGAACAGCTCAAGCAGGCGAAGGATGATTATGCGATCAAAGCGGTCATCCTGAAAGTAGATTCACCCGGAGGCGAAGTGTTGGCGTCTGACCAGATTTACGAGAGAATACAGTCCTTTCAGGAATCCACCGGAAAACCCGTGATCGCCTCCATGGCGGGGTTGGCTGCTTCAGGTGGTTACTATATTTCGGCCCCATGTCGTTGGATTGTGGCGCACCCTTTGACCATTACGGGAAGTATCGGCGTGATCATGCACGGTTATAACTACCGCACATTGATGGACAAGGTCGGTGTTCAACCCAACGTTTTCAAAAGTGGGAGATTCAAGGATATGTTGAGTGGTGAAAAGCGGCCTCAAGAAGTTTCCGATGAAGAAAAAGCGATGGTGCAGGGTATGGTTGATTCAACTTTTCAGCGATTCAAGGAAGTTATCCTCAAGGGAAGAAACTGGTCACAAGATCAAGACGGGGATGAAGGTCGCGCCCTTTCTCCAGCTTGGCAGGATTTTGCTGACGGTCGCATCCTGTCGGGAACCCAAGCTTATGAGCTTGGGTTTGTGGACGAACTAGGCAGTTTTGAAGTAGCTGTTGATCGGGCCAAATCCCTTGCTGGTATCGAAACTGCAAATTTGATTGCCTATGAAAAACCGTTTTCTTTGTCCTCATTCTTTCGGTTTATGGGCAAAACAAGTGCAGAAAACAAGGTGAAAGTCGACATAGGTCTTGATATCCCCCGATTGGAGGCCGGGCGCTTGTATTTACTTTCTCCCACCTTCATTCTATAACTCAGAACAGACTTCCATGGCAGCCAAAAAATCCAAACCCAAAAAAAACGTTTCGCCGGATGTATTGATCATTGCGGACAGTGATCACAATGCAGACATGCTTTATGCGACTGGCATGTTTGCCCCGGACCCATTCATTTATCTGCGCCGAAAGGGCAGGGAGTATTTGTGCATGAGCGACCTTGAATTCGATCGAGCGAAAAAGGAAGCACCGCATTGCGAAATCTTGTCACTTTCAAAGATTCAATCAGCCCTTCAAAGGCAGGGAGTGAAGCACCCGGGCTGGGGTGAGGTTGCCGCCTGGATGCTCAAGAAGTATCGCATTAAATCCATACAGGTGCCTGAAGCCTTTCCTCTGCAAATGGCACGTCTGATAGGGAAATATTCCCCGGAAACAGTATTGAATCCAAGCGAAGTTTTTCCTGAACGATTGATCAAAACTCCCAGGGAAATCCGGTACCTTCAAGAAGCACTTCGCATGACCGAGATTGGATTGCAAGTTGCAGTCCGCACACTCAAGCAATCCAAAATCAATCAGAAGAAAATCCTCACTTTCCAAGGTAAACCTCTTAGTTCAGAAAAATTGCGCGCAGTCATTCATACGGCGATTTGCCAGGAAGGAGGCCTTGCCAGCAATACAATTGTTGCGGGTGGGAATCAGGCTTGCGACCCACATAACAGAGGATCAGGGATTCTCAAGGCGCACCAAGCCATCATACTGGATATTTTCCCCCGAAGTGAGATTACTGGTTTTTTCGGTGACATGACCCGAACCGTTGTCAGAGGTAAGGCGAGTGATGGTGTGAAAAAGCAATATGCAGCCGTTCAGGAAGCTCAGCAGCATGCCATCAATATCACCAAAGACGGCGTTTCGGGGCTGGGCGTTCACGAGGCAGTTGAAGGTGTGTTCAGAAAACATGATTTTCCTACCAAACGAATCAATGGGCAAATGTCCGGTTTTTACCATGGTACCGGCCATGGTCTTGGGCTGGAGATTCATGAATGGCCAAGAACTGTCTCTTATACACATCTCCGAGCCCACGAGACCGAGGCTGATCT